>ENA-ORXM01002782-ORXM01002782.1-marine-metagenome-genome-assembly--contig:-NODE-2782-length-19259-cov-3.819049_pt1 | contig 19259 bp, 19 predicted proteins | sample MGYA00237867_ERZ511480 | MGnify/ENA primary metagenome ERZ511480 (study PRJEB26309, sample SAMN06266103) | marine metagenome | isolation source: Algal blade | place: United Kingdom:Sidmouth, United...
CCCGATGTCTTAAGTTCTATTAAAAAAAATGGTGATTTTATTACTAAATGGGGTAAAGAAAAGCAGTACAATACAGTCGAATGGTGGCGTACAGATAAACAATGGTGGGAATACTGCTTACTACATGATAGGGATGGTCGTTTTTTTAAAACTTGGCGCATAAGGATCCTTTATCTATACAATGCCCAGAACAATAAGAAAGAGCGTATTTGGGGCGGAAAAGCGCACTGGATTTTTCGCTAAACCAATTCTTTAAATCTAATTCATTTATTAAAACAATATATCATGGCAAAAGGAAAAAATTGCCCTCAATGCAAACGCCCTATGTTTGCTAGTAAGGAAAAGGAATACCCTGCGGGAACAGAGGTTATTTATCAATGTACTAATCAAAACTTTAAGAACAGCGGTCGTCCCTGTGACTTCAAAGAACGTGTTTTTGAAGACAAATAATTAACGAATACCATTACACCGATCACTATAAACCCTACTTCCCATGATATTAATTTCACTACTAATAAATCTACTACAATGAAAAAGCTATTATTACTTATCTCTACGACTTTATCTCTACTTTTGTTAGTAAAAGAGGTAAAAGCATCCTCAAATATTGACCATAACATCACAAATAACAGGACTTATTATGCCTTAAATTCTAACCACAATACGGTTGCCAATAGGTCAAAAATAGAACACTACTTTAAATACTATGGTATTAAAACGCTAGCATTATTAGCCCATCCTACATTAACCTTCTCACATGGAGACTTCTGGATAGAATCAGACAAAGTCTGGATTAATATTTATTATACAGATCGCACAGTTGAGTTAAGTATTAAAAGAAACGGTAATTTATTTACCAATATTGACGTCATATCGGATCCCTCTTTCATTCCTGCATTCTTAGGTATAGAGTTAATTAAAGGTGTCGTTTTAGATATGATTGAAACCCCTCAAGATCAAGCAAATTTAAGTTACTTTGAACAGGTTGTTGGTAGGACTATTCACGAAATGAGTGGTACTCATATGGCTTGCTTTGTTATTACAATTGGATTATTAAATGACGACTAATATATTTTACTTATGGAAGTTTTTTCATGTTAAACAATCTGCTTTTTATACTGGAATTGCTTCCTTTGAATATAGTTTGGGAAAAATATTCGAAGACGTATAAAGGTGTACTCTATGGCGAACAAGCAAATGAAAAAAGTGCATAGTATTTGAGTCTCATCTACTCGATTTTATATGTTCTAACTTATGGAGCACTAGTTTTAACTCAGAGGAATAAGTCTCTGAATCTTCATTAACTAATTCCTTTAGTATTGTTACAGCTTTAGAATATTGATTAATGGCTTTAGAATATTGTTCGTTATATACATAAGCATCTCCTAAATGACTCAAGCAAGTTGCTATTTGGGGCGAATATGAGCTATTCCCAGAAGTTTTTATTTCATTTAAAATGAGTAATATCGAATTATATTTTTCTATTGCAAGTATATATTGGTTTGAATTAAAACAAATATGAGCTATTGCAATTTGTGACATTATAACATCATCAGAATATTTAATGGATGCTTTTTTTGCAATTTTTTCATATATTTCTAAAGCTTCTTTTAGAGCATTCATGGCAAGAAAGTACTCGCATTTTTCGTAATATATTTCAGCTAAATTAGATAATGTATCAGCCAAGAATGAAGAATATACTATAGGGTTTTCAGCATATAATTCTCTCCTAAGGTTTAATGCTTTCTTATATTGCTTTTCAGCAACTAATAAAATTCCTCTTTTGGAATTTATAAATGCTAAATTATTAAGAATTTGACTATGATCAAATCTATATCTACTAAGGTGAGAATTATTTAAGTCTTTAAAGATAATTAATGCTTCTTCATATTGTGCTTCAGCTTTTGTTAATTCATTTTTATTCAAATATAAAATAGCAAGATTTAGGAGCGTTTCTAAAAGATGGGGGCGATAAACATTTGGGTTTTCCTTTATCAGTGACTTTCTAATATCTAGAGCCTTAATATGCATTTTTTCAGATATTGAAAGCTCATTTTTAGTTAAGTATAAGATTGCTACGTTATTTAAGGTATTGGCAATTTTCGAACTATAAACCTTAGGCTGATGAATAGCTAATTTTTCATAAATATCTAAAGCTTCCAAGTACTCTTTTTCTGCTTGGCGCAATTTATTTTTTGAATTTACACTCCCTAAAGCATTAAGAACCTTCGCAACATCTGGCAAATATCGTACAGGATATTTTTTAGCTAATTCTCGGTATATGTCCAATGCCTGAGTGTAACTAGATATTGCTTTATCTATGTTGTTACTCTCTACAAATAAATGGCCCAAGTTAAGTTTAATCATCGCCTCATCTTCAATTAGATGTTCTGAAGAATCGGCAATAGATAATTGACAATTGATTTCTAAAGCCTCTGTATAATGCTTTTTAGCCTTGCTAAGTTTATTCAATTTTTTATACAAAATTCCTAAGCTATTAAGAGTCATTACTACATCGGATAGAAAAGCTTTTGGATTCTTTTTAGCTAATTGTCTATAAATAATTAAAGCTTCTTTATAACTACTTTTTGCAAAGGAAAAATCATTTTCAGATGAACTAAGTTCGCCAATATTGTGATGTATCATTGCAAGATCAGGTAGGTAGGTTTCAGAATCGGCTTTTGTTAGCTTTTGATAATTTCCTAATGCTTCTTCGTAATATTGTTTTGCAAGTTTGTAGTTGTTCTGGGTTTTAAGTAAAACTGCTAAATTATTTAGTGAATCAGTTAGTTCTGATAAATATTTATCCTCATCTTTCTCAACAAGAGTTCTTCTTAATTCTAATGCTTTCTCATACAAAGGAAACGCTTCATTAAATCTGTTATGCTGGTGTAAAAATTTGCCATATTTAAATTTAAATTCCGCTTCCTTGTTTTTTTGTCTAGATTTTTCAATAGCAAGGGTCCCTTTATTAAAAAACTCAATGGCCATATTAATTCTGCTTTTTGGAGAAGGTATATCCAAATTTAAAATGGTTAACTGAGCTTTAATAAGGAATTCAAATGCATTATCTACTAAGTGTGCATATATCTCTTCTAGTTTTTGTTTTGTTTTTAAGAGTAAGAATAAGTTTTCTTGTGCTTTTTCAATTTTGGACTTTTTTAAAATATTGAACGCTGATTTAATTTGTCCTAAGAAAAAGCTTTCCCTTACTTGATTTATGATTTGTGTACTATTACTTATGGAGATGTTATGTGCTGCCACTAAGACGTCCGCTTTGTATCGTTTGATTTCGGCTTCAATTTCAGAAATAGTTGTATTGATTATCAAACGTCTTTCTAATCTATTTTCATTCAAGAGTTTTTCTCTCTCTTTTTGAAGCTTTTTGTCAAGAGTTGGGTAATAATCTGTTTGGTAAATGAATTGTATGAGATCTAGATTAATACTCTCATTAGAATAGATATTTTCAATGGTGTTGGTAATAAGTTCTTTGTTTGTAATAATACGGAAGAATGTCTCACTAAGATTATACGTTGAACTTAGCCTAAGAATATTTGAGTGATTCATCATTTTGGAGGGTTAGTCTATATTTTCGAATTATTATGAAAGGTTCTTATATTTAATTTCAAGGTAATCTGCAAGTGCAATCAATTCAAATTGTTCCCTAGACATTTCACTTTCAACTAAAACGGCATCGGCTTCCTTAAATCTACCTTGGTCAAAAAGAGAGACTGCTTTTTTTAATCTTTCTGTTTTTGGAGCAATAGTTGAAAAAATATTAGCTAAACGAAGAACATCAATTTTAAATTCTTTCTCTAATTCATAGAGGTTTTGTAATGCTTCCGTAAGGTGTAGTCTCCTAGATTCATCTTTTGTTTCTTCCAATTGCCTTTTCTTTCGTTCTATTTCTGTATTTAGTTTTTGAAAATCAGGCGAATTCATAAAAAACTGATAGATGTTTATGTTTACTTCTTTTTGTGATTTAATATTTGAGATTTCTATGTTGATAGATATTTGACCACTCTTTATATATTGAAGAATTCCGATGTTTGTATCCATGATATAAATAGTTTAAAAGTTAGCAAAAGCCAAAGGGACAAATTTGACTACGAAAAATTGTGCTTCAGAGAATACACCACTTTGCTCATTTATCAGAAAAACGACGCTGAATCAAAGCATTAAAATAACTGCTGAAAAGGCTTTGATTTTAGCCCTCTACTTTCCACAAAGCTTTAAACTAATTCCAGTTTTATACTTATATGAAAATAACTAAAAAAATGAAGACTAACAAGATTGGAGCAGATGTAAGTAAATTAGCATAAAAAAGGTTTGTTTTGGAATGGAAACTTTTTGATGTTTCTCAATCTGCAGGGGTATTTTTGTTTTTTGCAAATAAAAAACATATATTGCACCGACTGGTCGGTCAGTAATGACATTTAACATAAATTATGAATAAAAAACAGCACATAATAATCATAGCAACACAATTGTTCTCAGAGAGGGGATTTGAGCATACTCCTATCTCTATGATTTGTGAAAAAGCAAAGGTCTCAAAAGGACTTATTTTTCATTATTTTAAATCTAAAGATGATTTGTTGAGAGCGGTATTTATAACAACGACAAAATTGATTATTGAAATCAATGAATTGAAAACAATAGATCAACCTCCGAAAGAACGATTGATAGAACTCCTAGAGTCCTTTTTTGAACAATTAAAGCTAGATAAGTTCTTTGTACAATTGAACTTAAATATAATTCTACAGCCTAAGACAAGGGCAATACTAAGCGATTTAATAGAAGAACGGTCAGCATTTATTTTAAATTCTGTTAAAGAGATTTTTGAAAAAATTAACCCTCAGAAGGCTTCTGTAATGAGTTATTTATTGATTGCAGAATTAGATGGAATTGCACTCAACTATTTATCTATTTTTGATGCATACCCTTTGCAAGAAATACAAGCACATTTAATCCAAAAATACACCCAGTTATGAAATTTATAAAAACAGAGGATCAAGAAATTGTAAGTACTTTTAGAGCAAAACTTTATCAGAAGTTAATTGCTCCAATAGATGGAATGTGGGAATCGCTTTATATTGGAGGTGCTCAAGTATATTTAATACAAAAAAAAGCAGCAACAATTGGATATTGCTGCATCAATAGTAATAATTATTTGTTGCAAATATTTTTGTGTGATGGTTATAATTACTTAATGAGTCAAACAATAGTTTTGTTAATAGAATCAAAATTAATAACGCATGCAAGTTTAAGCTCAATAGAACCTATCTCCTTTAATGCTTGTTTATGTCATGCTCAATCTATAGAGGTCAATACCTATTGTTTTCAATATTCAAAACTTCAAGTTCAAACTCAAATAGAAAATCTAAATACATTGACACTTGTTACAGAAGAAGATACCTTGATCGTTAAAAAGTTCTTTAAAGAACAAATTGAATTTGAGGACAACTTTGGTTACACAGAGAATTTAATTAAGAGAAAGGAACTCTATATGATCAAAGACGCTGAAGTTATCATGGCAACAGGTGAATGCAGGCTTAGTGACTCCCAGCAAAAAAATGCTGATTTGGGTGTGATTGTAAATAAAGATTATCAAAAAAAGGGATTGGGGAAAGAAGTATTATCTCTATTAATAAGAGAAGCTCAAAAAGTCAATAGAAACCCAATTTGTTCAACGACTTTTGATAATATTGCTTCCAAAAAAGCAATTGAAAGAGCAGGGTTTTATTGTACTCATACTATTTTTGATCTTAGTTTTGAGATAACAACATAATCAGAGCACCTGGTAGGAGGGGTTATAATATTTCCTTCCAACGTTCAGATTCTGCGATTTCTTGGAGTACTTGATTGCGTTCTTGAAGTAATTTTTTCATGTATTTTGTCAAGAAAAGTTGATTGGCAAATTGTCCTAAAAAGCCTAGAGGGGCTTCAAAGTCAAAAAAATCTGTCATTAAGGTTCCAGAAGGAATTTCTTTGAAATGATGCTCGTGTCGAAAGGATTTGAAAGTACCTTTTAACAACTCATCAGCAAAAAAAAATGGCGCATCAAATGCTGTAATGTGTACTGTTAATTTTTGCGTACTGCCAAAATGTTTTGCTTGCCAAGTGACTTGCTCCCCTAATTGAATCAAGCCACTTGTTCGACCAGCAATGGCTTTTTCATTGGTCTGTTTCATTGATATTTGATGCAAATCAATACTTCTAGATAAATCAAAACAACGTTGTATAGGAGCTTGGATTAAGGTTTTTATTTTTATTAAAGGCATAAGGGAGGTATTAATAATTAGACCAAACCAATTCCTTAAATGAGTTGATAGGAAAAGAAGTATTTTCTGCGCTTTTTTGTAGAACAATTTCAAAGCCCAAGCTCTCATCTTCAATCAAATCCCGTTCTGGATCAAACAATTGACGAATCGTAACCTCGTAAATACCATTAGCCAAGTTAACATATAATGCCTCTAAATCTGAATCTGGTAATTGTTCATCTTCAAACTCAGCGGCTAAGGTAATTGACTCATAATTGATTAAATGCAATTTGGAGTTGCTGACTTTTATTCTTCCTTTAAAAGATTGAAAGGCTTTTGTGGAGCTAGCTCGACTGCAAATACGAACCGTCCATAGGTTAGGGACACTTGTTCCCCAAAAGAGTAGATGCCCTTTTTGACATTCTCGAATTATTCGAACTTCAATATCTTCAAATTCCCAATCCTCATCAATAAAAGATTCGTACAAATCTGTATTAATAAGACCTAAGAACCTAGCATCATCAGATATCTGAAAAAGTTCATTCATGAGTTAAATAGGACTAGAATTTATTTGCTTTGGGTATTGGCTTGCTCATGGATTTTACCAATCAAGTCATAGACTTCATTAAAAGGAAGATTCCCTAAAGCTTTTAAAATAATGTTTATTTCCTCAAAATTGAGATCAAGTTTTATATTTTTGTTATTATCCATTGTATTAATAATAATTGTGATGGCATACTTAAGATCAAGACAGATCGTGAATTCCTACTGTTAATTATTTTTAGGAGGCAATAGCTGAAAACGTTTTTGAAAATCTTTTAAAACAGGATTCAGTTGCAAAAAATGTATATATTTATCTCGGTCTGTTTGCGGAATCATTTTTTGTGGTTTAGTGACCTCTATTTTTGTGGCATCAATTTCAACTTCAAAACTTAAATCCTTTTTCTGAAAGGTTTTAATTAACAATTGACGAACTGTTCGATCTCTAAAAATAGCATCTTTGGCTCGATTTCCAGCAGTTAATATTTTGATCGTCCCCAAGTCTGCATCTAAAATAGATAATTTTGCGGTTTTGAATAGAATCTGAGTTGATTGAGAGTCAATTTTTGACCAATAACCCTTCCATATTTCTTCCAAATTCTCTTGGGTAAAAGGCATGGCTTCTTCTTGTGGCTTATCGTATTCTTCTTTGACTTCGTTCAATACTTTTGACAAAAAATTACTCCCTTTTTTTTGGGCTAATTTTTCTGCAAAATTATTAGTCGTTTGTACAGGAACCTCAGAAGGTTGAACAGCAGGTTCATTGTCTGATTTTAGTTCTGCTTTGGGCTCTTCTGTATCTGTCGTAGTATTTTTTGGGGGATCTATTTTGGTCTCGACAACTGGATTTTGAACAGGTTCTGCTTTATAAGTAGGTGTTACTTCTTGAACTATAGCAGTTTTGCTACTGTCTAGTGTTTTTTTTTCAGAGGAAGTACTTATTGTTTGAACCGCTCTTGGTTGCATCGCACGTTGAATATAGGCCATTTTTATCAAAGTCATTTCAACATGCAAGCGATGATTACGAGACATTTTATAGTTTACATCACAATCATTTGCCAAGCTTAAGGCAGACAAAATCAATCCAGTAGGAGCCAAATTAGCTTGTTGGTGATAACGTTCTTTAATATTGCCACTAACTTCCAATAACTCTACCGTTCGAGCATCTCTACAAACCAGTAAGTTTCTTAAATGCTCTGCCAAGCCATTGATGAAAATATCCCCATCAAAACCTTTTCTTGAAATTTGGTCAAATAATAAGAGTAATTGGCTTGCATCTTCTGTCAACATAGCTTCGACTACCTTGAAGTAATAATCATAATCCAAGATGTTCAAATTCTCAATAACATCTTGATAAGAAATCTTATCACCAGAAAAACTAACAATTCGATCAAAAATAGACAAAGAATCTCTTAAAGCACCATCTGCTTTTTGAGCAATAACCGTCAAGGCTTCTTCCTCTGCGCTAATGTTTTCCTCTTTACAAATTTTCTGTAAATGCGCTGTCATGTCAGATACTTGGATTCGATTAAAATCAAAGATTTGACAACGAGATAAAATGGTTGGAATAATTTTGTGCTTTTCTGTTGTTGCTAAGATAAAAATAGCATAAGAAGGCGGCTCTTCTAAGGTTTTCAAAAAAGCATTAAAAGCCTGTTGAGAAAGCATATGTACCTCATCTATAATATAAATCTTATAGCGACCACTCTGTGGAGCAAAACGCACTTGTTCAATCAAGGCACGAATGTGCTCGACACTATTGTTCGAAGCAGCATCTAACTCAGAAATGTTCAAAGAAGCATTTTTGTTGAAGGACTGGCAAGACTCGCAGGTATCACAAGGTTCCATGTCTTCGGTAGGCGTTAGGCAATTGAGTACTTTTGCCAAAATACGAGCACAAGTTGTTTTACCTACTCCTCTAGGACCACAAAACAAGAAAGCTTGCGCCAGATGATTGCTCTGAATCGCATTCTTGAGGGTTTGTGAGACGTGTTGTTGTCCAACAACATCGTCAAAACGAATGGGTCTATATTTTCTTGCGGATACTACGAAATTGCTCATGCTACAAATATACTAATCTGATTGATGAGTTCCAAGTTTTATTTTGAATTAGCGAAATCTCTTTGTGCAGGAAGCTGCTGAAAAGCTGTTGTGATAGAACTTCTAGGCTTTTAAATTAAATGTTTTCTAATAAAGAGGAGCGAAGCTTTTAAAAATAGCTGTTGCTTTAAAAGTGACTGCTACTTTTGCCTTGGGGTTAGGAGGTTAAAAAGCATTTCAAAGAAAATAAAGCCATTTTTCTTGTATATTCCTTTTTTTAAGAGGAACTTTGAAGGAAGTTTAAATTGAATTAAAACTATCTCAAATGAAACCATTTTTTTCCTTTTTTCTAATATTCTATGTAAGTGCTTTTTTAGTAATCATATCTTGTGATAATACGCCACCAACAGAAAATACAGAAATAACGCCACCAACAGTTGAAGTGACTAAAGTAGTAGCAGAAAAAACACTACCAGCAGTTGCTATAGACACAACATTGATAGACAGCACGGGTCTTGACACAATTAAAAAAGTTCAAAAAATAGCTCGCCCGACTCGTGATCCTGCCAAAATCGAGTTTAAAGAGACTTCCCATACCTACGACACAATCAAACAAGGTGACATCGTAGAATACAGTTTTGAATTTGAAAATGTAGGGGAGCGCCCATTGTCTATCAAAGATGTGAAAGGCTCTTGTGGTTGCACGATTGGAAGTTATCCTTTTTTAGATATTGCTCCAAAAGAAAAAAGTGCCATCAAAGCTCGATTTGATAGTAAAGGAAAAAAAGGCTCGCAGTTTACGACAATTACAGTTTATAGTAATGCGAATCCTAAAGGGGATGTCTTGTCTTTGAAAGGGGTGGTGGTGGAAGAGTGATGTTTGTTTTAATCATCTTTTAAGTAAATGATTTTGAACGGTTACTTATTTACAAGATTCTCAAAAATAGATTTGGAAGTTCGCACTTATACCAATAACTTGTTGTAAGTCAAGATTAAAAGAGCTTGAATGTTATTAACCCTCAAATATTAACAAAATGAAATTAATGACCTTACTAACAAGTTTAATTACTTTTTTACTCCTTGTTTCTTGTGGGAAAGCAACCACTGAATCAGAAACCAAACGCTGGAAAGCTTCTCAAGAAACCATTAATACTTTGAGTGCACAATACCCAGGATTTAAGCCTGCGTTGAAAGAAGCTTTGGATGCGGCTAAATTGAAGTGGGATGCGGCTACTCAAATTAGTGGCGAAGAACAACAAATTGAAGCAATGCGTACAGCGAATAAAACGGCTCGCCCTCCATTTGTAACAGCGCTCGACAAGATGTCAGACAAAATGGAAACGCTAAAAGATTTGGTAACAGATGCGACACAAACAGGAGGAGCAGATCAAGCCGATAATCAAGCTTTAGCAACTGCTCGTAGAGAGGCAGATATTTCTTTGGGAAATGCAGAAAAGACACTTAAAAGTGCTTCAGCAGCTACTATTGAGATTGCTAATGCAATCATCAGTCCTATAACAAAAGAGTTAGAATCTGCAACTAAGCGTATTAAAAAGGTCATGGAAACGGCTAAGGATAAGAAAGAAGCTGCCAAAGCTACTACTGAAAGTGATAAAGAAGAAGCGACTGCGAAAGAAGCTGCGGAAGAAGCTGCCAAAAAGTCAATTAAATGTGGCTATTGTGGTAATATGAACGCGCATGATGCTTTGAAATGTGGTAGTTGCGGTGCGCCTGTAGAGAAATAGAAGTCAAGGGATTTAATAAAATAATCTTTAGGATAATAGAAATCAGTTCTATTATCCTATTTTTGTATTGGTGAAAAAAGCAAATACACATATTGTTAAAGAAAAAGCCTATGAATTGGGCTTTACTTTTGTCGGGATCTCTGAAGCTAGAGAACTGACAGAAGAAGCAAAACGGTTAGAGCAATGGTTGAATCAAGATATGCATGGAAAAATGCAGTACATGGCCAACCATTTTGAGAAACGGATTGATCCTCGAAAGTTGGTAGAAGGCGCAAAAACGGTAGTTACCTTGTTGTACAATTATCATCAGACCGAGAACCAAGAAGATCCTGTTGCGCCTAAGATTTCTCAGTATGCTTATGGCAAAGATTATCACAAAATAGTTAAGCAAAAACTTCGTCTACTGATGGAGCATATCCAAACGGAGATTGGAGCAGTAGAAGGACGATGTTTTGTTGACTCTGCACCAGTTTTGGAACGAGATTGGGCGAAGCACAGTGGAACAGGCTGGATTGGCAAAAATACCTTGTTGATTAATAAAGAACAAGGTTCTTATTTCTTTTTGGCGGAATTGATTATTGATTTGGAATTGGAGGCAGATGGACCGATTAAAGATTATTGTGGTCGTTGTACGCGCTGTATTGATGCCTGTCCAACGGAGGCAATTCATCCAGATGGGTATTGGGTAGATGGCAGTAAGTGCATTTCTTACTTTACGATTGAGTTGAAAGAGGCAATTCCTACTGAGATGCAAGGTCAATTTGATAATTGGATGTTCGGTTGTGACGTCTGCCAAGAAGTTTGCCCTTGGAACCGCTTTGCTAAAAAACACGCTGAACCTGCATTTGAGCCACATCCCGATTTATTATCCATGACGAAACAAGATTGGGAAGAAATTACAGAGGATGTCTTTCGAAAGGTCTTTCAAAAATCTGCGGTGAAGCGGACAAAATTTGCTGGATTAACTCGGAATATTTCTTTTTTAAAAAAGAAGGAATAAGCTCTATTTCTGTGCCTTTTCTCTAATTAAAGGCAACAAACAAGCAATCAATTCTTGTTCTGAAACGGTTGTTTTTTCAGTGTAAATAAGGATGTCTACAAAAGAACTGTTGTCTCTAAACTCAATGCGAACATCTGGAAATGAAATTTCTTCTTGTACTAAAATACTCAAATTAGGAAAATTATCACAGTTGTCTACTTTGACCAAACGCTGAGCATCTACTGCTCGTTTGGTAATGATATAGTTTGCTTGACTTTTGAAGGGGGTAATTCCAACTGAAAAATCCTCAAAGGGAATGTCTCTGCCTAGGACTACTTTTATGTCAGGAAAGGTAACTTCGTCTGCAATTTGTAGAGTCATTGTAGCATCAGCAATGTTATCGTCTATAAAAACAAAATTTTGTGCTTGTGTCCGCTCTAAGTTAGAAACAAAAAGTAAGAAAATAATAAAGATTTTTACTTGAAATTGCATAAGTATAAATTAAGTGATGGATGTGTTTTGAGAACTTCAAATATCTGTCCAAAGCTCTAAAAAAGTGTTGTATTCGGGATAGTCTTTAGAATTTAGCTTATTTTTGTAACCAAGTGCTTGTTCTTTGTTATGATAATAAGGGAGCAAACATGAAATTTCACAACAATTATAAAACACACTATTATGAAAGCGATTAAAATAATAAGCACAATACTTTTTTTGTGTTATTTGTCAGCTTGTACACCAACTGATACAACTGAAAATACAGCAAATAATACAAAAGATACTACAGAAAGTGAAGCTGTGCAAATTGGAGTTGACTTAGTTGATAAAGTAGAGTACAACGAAGATAGCACTTACAAAATGATGTATCAAGCGGATAAAAGTACAGGGACCAAATACGGTATTTATAAAGAATATGAAGTGGCTACTTCTACTTTGTTGATAGAACGTAATTATGAAAATAATAAATTGGAAGGAATCGAAAAAATTTACTTTCCAAATGGTCAAGTAGATGGAGAGTTTAGCTATAAGAATGGCATACACGATGGTGTTTTTAAATATTATTACGAAGATGGTACTTTAAAACAAGAGGGAACTTACGTGAATGGAAAAATTGAAGGTATTTTAAATTCTTATTATTCAACAGGAACACTTAAAGAGGAAGTAATGCATGAGAGTGGTCTGACACAAGGTGCTTTTAAGGAGTATAATGAGAATGGAACGCTTAAAGCAGAAGGAGAATATACAAGCAAGAGTGGAGGAGAAGATTTAGAGGAAGGTCTACTGAAAATGTATGACGAAAATGGTGTATTGACCCGAAAAATGGTTTGTAAAGAAGGGCAATGTTGTACGATTTGGACGATAGAGGATGGGGATATAAAATCGACGACAAAGCTTTGTGATGCTATTTTGAAGGAGCAAGCTTCTTAGTTTTAACTTTTTAATATTCAAGAATATAGAATGGAGATTTGAACCCTAAAGAGGTTTAAATCTCCATTTTTTATTTTCAAAACTGAAAATAAGTGTATTCTTAGCTCAAAAAGAGGAGTTTTTGCTTGAAAAAGCAATTTTTAATGGAGAGTTCCTTAATTTTGTGTGTCCCTTTTAGTTGATAATGCGAGGATTAACTTTTTGGCTTTCCTTATAAATTATCAATTAAAAAATGAACCCTCTTTGACAATGACTATTTCATCCATTCGTTAAGGGGATAAATCCAAATTTAAGAACACCTTATTGTTTTAACTTAAAAGCAGTAAGGATTAGACGAATTATTATGAAACAAGAAATAAAAATCCTCTTAGGAGTTTGGTTAGCTTTGTGCTTGTATTCCTGCCAAACCAAAGTAGTTACGGTTCGATATGAAAAACGTGTCGTAGAACGTTACCAAGTATTGACTAAATCCAATGTTCGACATGGTTATTACAAAGTGTATCATGACAATGGTAATATCGCTTTGGAACATACTTATAATCATGGTGCTCTGAATGGTTCTGAAAAAATTTATCATGAAGATGGCTCTTTGTCTGGAAATTTAGGAATTAAGAATGGCAACTACGAAGGACCTTTTGTCTATTATCACCCAGAAGGAACCGTCAAGCAAAAAGGTTATTATAAAGAAGATAAAATGAATGGGGAACTCTGTTCTTATTATGCGAATGGAACACTCAAAGAGTGTGTTACCATGAAAGAAAATGTAGAACAAGGTGTTTTTAGAGAATATGCGACCAATGGTGTTTTGGTTCGACAAGGCAATTATGTTTCTATCTTAGGAGACAAAGAAGGACTGGAAGATGGTTTGATTTATGAATACGATTCTGAAACAAGACAATTAAAATCTAAAAAGCGCTGTAAAGAAGGCTTTTGTTGTACTGTTTGGGAGCGTGATAAAGGATATTTGAGACCCAGTACAAGTATTTGTGATGAAATAATGAATGGTGCACCAGAAAAATCTAGTATGCTGGGCAGCGAATAGGAGATTAATGCGTTCTTTAGGAATATGCCTCTACTGTACAATTAGAGGTTATTCTCAAAAATAAATAAATCCTATCTATAGCGCCAATATTTTTACATTATCAAGAAATCGTAATAAGTTGCCCAGTCTTATCAATCAGTATAGGAAACTATCCTATTAATCTGATTATTTTCCTATTTTGAGCTACTTATTGGATGAAAATTTTCATTTTGTCTACTTTTTAGTTGGTTCTTATTCATAATATCAATGAATAACCACAACAAACAACATCTTGTTTATGAAATATTGGTTCACTGCAATTTTAAGTGTCATTTGTCTAGGAACGTATGCCCAAATTGGGGGCAACAGCACCTACGATTTTTTAAGAATTCCAAACTCTGCAAGAATTACTTCTGTTGGAAACAGTTTGATTACGGTTCGAGATGCCGATTTGAATTTGGCTTATCACAATCCAGCAGCTTTAAATCCAGCGATGCATCGTCGAGTAGCATTCAGTCAGAGTGTTTATATGGGAGGTGTTACACATGGCTATTTGGCTTATGGACATTATATAGATCAAGGAAAAGTACCTGTTATGGTACATGCTGGTTTGCAGTATATCAGTTATGGAAAATTTCAAAATAGAGATGTAACGGGAACTTATACTGGGGAAACGAGTGCCGCTGAATATGCGATTAATTTAGGCGCAGGGTATCAGATTAGTAAATTTCTATCGGTAGGAGCGAATGCTAAAACCATTTTATCTTATTTGGGAAGCTATAATTCTACAGGAATGGCTTTTGATGCTTCTGCAATGTTCTCAGATACGGCTAGAAATATTAACCTAACCGTTGCTTTCAAAAACATGGGGACGCAATTTTCTACTTACGCTCGTAATGGAAATATGGAGCCTTTACCTTTTGATTTGCAAATTGGTTTTGCGCATAAGTTAAAGTATATTCCATTGCGTTTTTCTGTGATAATGCACAATTTACAACAATGGGGAATTGTATATGATGATCCCAATAGTCAAGACAATCAAACTTTATTTACAGGAAATGGGGCAGACGAACCTGACAACTCTGCGATAAAAGTTGTGGATGATATTTTCCGTCATTTTATTTTTAATATCGAACTATTATTTGGAAAGAAAGGGAAGCCCGAAGTATTTCGCGTTGCAGCAGGATACAATCATATGCGTCGAGGCGAATTAGCAACTACTGGTGTAAGTGATCTTTCAGGATTTTCTTTTGGTTGTGGATTGCGCATCAAACAGTTTCAAATTGATTATGGTTTTGGTGGCTACCATTTTGCAGGTTCTGCCCATCACTTTAGTTTGTCTATTAATTTAGATGAAATTTTGAAGGGGGCTTGGAAGAAGCGGAAATAGGAAGTTTTCTAAATTAGATAAAAACTGGAGTTACAAGATGATGTCAGACAATTCAAAATCGTCCGACGAGCTTTGCCAAACAAATCCATCATCTGTTGTTGTGTGCCCCAAATGGTTTCTTCTTTGCCATCTAGGATGGCTTGAAATTCAGCATCACCAGAGGATGGCTTGAAAAGGACTAGTTCGTTGGAGGTGGTATTTATTTGATGCATTGTTGTTATAATAAAAAGAAGAGATAGGTAGCTAAACTACCTATCTCTTCTCAATTAAAATCTATTGGAATCCTTTTTACTAAGAAGAAAATGTAGAAAAAACCATATCTAATTTACGCATTTCTGGGCGTTTTTTCTGCCCTGGAGCATGGATAAATCCATCTAAAATAATCACTCGATTATTAGCAGGATCTTTAATCATATAGGTCACAAAAGGACCTCCCATAAAGTCATTGACCATTCCCCACAACCCTCTAGCTTGTAAAGCTGTTTTTTTATCAAAAGTCATTTCTTGATAATAAATAGGTAAGACTCGGTCGTCAATTTGCATATAAGAATCCTCGATATGAGTCGAAAAATAGACTTTTGTCAATTGATTTCTAATTCTCTTGTGATTTTCAGGATTTAATGTAGTAGAATCTGCTAAAGGTAATACGGTAATAAAGATATTGCTACTTGTTTTATTAGTTTCTCTTCTAAGCCAAACAGAAGTACTGTCAATATTTGCAATGACAAACTCTTTAGGAATTTTTAAGTCAATTTTAAAATTTGCAAAAATAGCATTGGTCGCATCGACATTAGAACCAGGGGCATAGATTTGCTGGATAAAGAATTCTGTATCGGCTTTGTTGAATTGCTTCATGACCTCTTGATAATCTTTGGCAACTGTCTTGAGGAGTTCTTCTCTAGTTGGACCAAACCAGTAGACGACTGTTTGACCCTCTGCCCAACGATCTTTGTGCGATGCGATTCTATAGTTGGGTTGATTTTTTGCTTTTTCAACATTTTCTGGTCCAATAGCTTTTCGAATTTCAGCACTAGCAGGGTCATTCATATCATCTAAGGCACCCATGATAAGAATAGCTCGGTGTGTTCTTAATACTTTTCCTTCATTAAATTGTTTAGGCGTTTTATAACGCAAATCATAAATGGGCTCTGGTTGAGGAGTTACAGGATAAAGGGCTTCAAAATAATTTCTAAAAGTATCTCCAATCGTTGTTGTCCAAGTATATTCGTCAGCAACAACCATTATATTATCTACTTTTCCGTAGGCGCTTGGAGTAACTGCAATACTAGCACGTTGTTGTTGCGTACAACTGGAAACGCTACTAATTAAAAATATGGTGGAAATAATAAAGCTTAAATAATGCTGCATTAGATTAAATGGTTTGAATTTTGTCATCGAAATAGTCTGTTATCTATCTAGATGCAGATAACACAATAATAGTTGTCCTAGTTTCTATACTCCTGCAAAATTAACGATAATATAACTACTAAGTCAAGATTCATCCTATAAATTTTATAGGATTGACTTTTGTTTCCTTTTTTTATAATGAATTGAACTGATTATGGAATAAAAAGAACTTCTCAATAGAAAAAAGATGTTTTTTTAGAAACAAAATCATTTATTTTTTAAATTTTAAACAAGTTGTTGAAACATTTTTTTGCAAAAAGAGTAAAATAAACTTGCAAACTGTAAAATGTTAGCTTATATTTGTATCACACTTGACAATAATTACAATTAAAACAAAATGTTGTAGAACATTTTTTTTGAAAAACAAAACTAGAAACACAATGGCAAAAAAAAGCACTTCTGGAGACGACAATAAATTAAAAGCATTACAAACAACTTTAGATCGTCTAAAGAAAACTTATGGAAAAGGAGCCGTAATGCGCTTAGGAGATCATCAAGTTGAAAAAGTAGAGACTATCTCTACTGGTTCGGTAGCCTTAGATGTTGCATTAGGGACAAGTGGATTTCCTAAAGGTCGTGTTGTAGAAATTTATGGACCAGAATCGTCTGGTAAAACCACGATTGCTTTGCATGCAATTGCTGAGTGTCAAAAAGCTGGTGGTATTGCTGCTTTTATTGATGCAGAACATGCTTTTGATCGTTTTTATGCAGAAGGACTTGGCATTGATGTCGATGAATTAATTTTTGCACAACCTGACCATGGAGAGCAAGCTTTAGAAATTGCTGAAAGTTTGATCCGTTCGGGTGCAATTGATATTTTAGTAGTAGATTCTGTTGCTGCCTTGGTACCTCGTAGTGAAATTGAAGGTGAGATGGGAGACTCTAAAATGGGGCTTCAAGCACGTTTGATGTCACAAGCAATGCGTAAATTAACCTCTGTAATTAGCAAAACAAATAGTTGTTGTATTTTCATTAACCAGTTGCGTGAAAAAATCGGTGTGATGTTCGGTAATCCAGAAACAACAACTGGTGGTAATGCACTGAAGTTTTATGCTTCTCAACGATTAGATATCCGTCGTTCTGGTGGTGCAATCAAAGATAGAGAAGGTAAAGTAATTGGAAATCACGTTAAAGTGAAAATTGTCAAAAATAAATTGGCTCCTCCGTTCCAAATTGCAGAATTTGATATCATGTATGGAGAAGGAATTTCTAAAAGTGGTGAAATTGTAGATTTAGGGACAGAGTTTAATATCTTGTCTAAAAGTGGTGCATGGTATGGCTATGGTGAAGGTAAAATTGCTCAAGGCCGTGAAGCTGCTAAACAATTTATGTTGGACAATCCAGAAGTGGCAGATGAGATTGAAGCTAAAATACGTGCTAAGTTAACAGGTATGGAAGAAGAAGATAGTGCAGAAGTGGAAGTGGCAGATGCATAGTCCATTTGTTACGAACCATTAAATAATGTTGTATTAAATCTTATAGGTTATTATAAAATAGATAAATGCTCTTTGACAAAAATGTTAAAGGGCATTTTTTTGTATGAAAAACTAACTCTTATTTTTCTTAGGGACTACTTTGTGTATTTTTATGATAAATATAGTATTTTAAAAGAAAAAAAGCCTTGAATTTTAAATAGCCTTAACGTAATATGTTTTATAAAATATTTTTAGTTGTATTTCTACTTACAAATCTTTTGATTAATTGCTTTGGACAAACGAATGTTGCTCAAGTGATCGAAAAAGAGGGTATACGTGGTCTCGAAAATCTAGTTAAGGAAGAACCTTCTTATGAATGGCAAGTGCAAGATTTTTTTCAGATATACTTATTTTTTAAAAAATCAAATTATAATGGAAAAGTTAAGCTTTATGATGTTTTAGGACCAAGGTTGTTTGGTTATAGTTTGAGTGTACAGACTTTTCTAAAAACAATGAATAACCAAGAGGTAGAGGGAAGCTTTATTATTTTGGAAGATTTTAGAGAAGGACTAAAACGAGAAGAAAATTGGAACCAATGGGCATTTGTAACCAGAGTTTTAGCAGAAAATTCTTACTATAATACAAATGAATTTTCTCGTATTGGTCGATATTATGATGAGTTGATGTCGGTTTGGGATAGGATCGACAAAAAAGAACAAAAAATTTATGCTTTATTAGCAGGAAACCATTTTATGGGGGTAGAGCAAAATTTTGAAAAAGCGACAACGTGTTTTTTAAAAATTATTCATTCAGAGAGTTTTGAAGAGCAAGAAAAATGGAGTATTTATGGTAATTTGTCAGAATTATATTTGCGAAAAAAAGACCTAAATAGAGCCTTGGAATACGGGAGTAAAATTTTGGAATCTGCGAGTACTAAGCCCATATTGTATTTGCAGCAATTAACTCGTTCAGGGAAAATTTATAAAGAATTGGGAAATTACCTAGCGGCAGAAAGATGTTTTTTGGAGGCGAAAAAT
>ENA-ORXM01002783-ORXM01002783.1-marine-metagenome-genome-assembly--contig:-NODE-2783-length-19258-cov-7.445597_pt1 | contig 19258 bp, 15 predicted proteins | sample MGYA00237867_ERZ511480 | MGnify/ENA primary metagenome ERZ511480 (study PRJEB26309, sample SAMN06266103) | marine metagenome | isolation source: Algal blade | place: United Kingdom:Sidmouth, United...
AGCCGGCGCAAAGTTCGAGAAAGGACAACACGTAACCACCAACCCCGAGGACCAGGTCGCCGCGTAACCAACAAACCACATCCACAGGTCTTGACTATTTCTCACTCCGCCCCTCGCTGCTCTCTCTGGCGACCGAATCGCACCGACAGTAACAGTGTCGCAGTGCGGGTGTGGACCCCTATTCGTTGCACGAACGATGATCAACGATCTCACATCACCACCGCCCGACAGTGGACGAGTTCCTCTCCGATTCGTCCGAGTCCGGACGAGAACAATTCGGGGCAGTCAGCGGCGCCTGCATGAACGCCGCCATCGGCCGCCGTCGTGCAACCAGGGGGTAAGTCATGCTGGGCACACCCACCTAAGTCGGCTCGGGGAAACGGCGAACGAACTCGGCGACTATAGGACGCAGTGTCTATTGCATTGTTGGTTCCATTGCGCTATCTTCACCTCGCCGTCTGAAAGGTCAGAAATGTTCCGAAAATTGCTCGCTGCTCTGCTCGTGCTAGCAGTCGCCTCGTTTGGACAAGTGGGAAGTGCTCCTTCTGCGGATGCGCTGCCTGACTTCAACCCATTCAACAACATGGCCCCGGAAGCGATGAACTACTGCTGGTCACAAAGTTATTGGGGCTGCGTTTCTACTGTGCTCTACGGAGAGGCTGCATTCGCTCAGGCGCCTGGCAGCGGGGGCCCCGATGGCTCGGCAAACAATGCACGCGCACACTGTGCTTGGCAAGCGGCAGCGAACGTAGATATCCACGTCGGAAATATCGCCTACTGGACCGGGGTCTACCACGAAATCTACGGTGGCAACCCCCCTAACCACCAGATCATGGATCTCAGCAATAACCTTCGCGGATGGCGGATCGGAGAGACGCACTCATGGCCGAATACGAACCTTGCGATGAATCAGTGCTTCACCTCGGGAAGCACTTTCACGTCGAATCCGACCTATCACGGTAATTACCTCTCACACATTTCTTGAGGTTCGAGTCTCTGCGGCTCAGCAAAGCTGCTGTCATGTTCATAGTTGTCGCAGCATTGAGCGTTGAGGCGACTGCGTGCGCAACGCCGCAGTCGACCGTTGACAGTGCGCAGAGCGCCGAGCAAGAGGGCAATACGGCCAGTGCTTTGTTGGAACTGGTAAGTGGAGTCAACAATGCGCCGGTAGTCGACAATCCCGAATCTGTCTTGCAGACGTGCATGGTGGAAGGTGGGTTCGAGTTCTTTCTAGAACAGCAGCGAACTCGACCGGACTGGACTCCAACAGATGAGCAATTCGGTATCGGGCTTGCAGGTCTGCTCGAAATAGACGGAATCGAAGACATCATTCCGAGCTTCGAGAACCCCAATCTTGAGTACATGAACAGCCTTGCCCCGACGGAGAGGATCGCCTACGACAGCCTCGCGGCTGAATGCTACGCAGAGTTGGAAGCCGGCAACGACGTCTCTCCTCAGATTGATGCACAGCAGGTCGAGCTGATGACCCAACTGACTCGGTTGGTAGCCGAAGTGAATCTTCGCACAGATCTCGATCAACGAACGGTGGATTCCCAAAAAAGCTGGGCGAACTGTATGGAATCGTCTGGCTACACAGTGAACTCGTTTCAAGAACTCAGGGAATTTGTTGCCAGCGAGTACATCGATGAGGGTTTCGGTTCCATCGTTACCAACCTCATGTCGTTGAACGTGGCCAGTGCGCGGCAGAAGATCGCATCTCTGAGTCCAACGGAGGCTCAACGTTTTCAACGGGTCGTTGACTTAGAAGCTTCGCTTGCAGCGATACACAACGAGTGCCGCCGGCCAGAGCTTGAAGTTCGTCGGCTAGTATTCGCCGAATACGACCGACGAGTACTTGCAGAAAGTCCAGCTCTTGAAGGCGAAGTTCTTGAATATATTTCGGAATATGGTTAAGGCTCTCGCGATTGCAGGGTTGTTGACGCTTATGACTGGCTGTGGCGTGCCCGTGCAAGGTGTTGACAACGAGGCTTCAAGCCGTCTCGCTGCTCTCCAAGATGGAGAGAGCATCAACCTCGTCGATCTATTCGACTCTTGCGAGTCAGTCGCTTTTGTCGGTGCACGCGTTAGTGATGATGTATTTGCTGGGTTTCTGGGTGGCAAACCAAGAATATCGATGGCGCAGCGAGAAGATGTAACTGCTGTAGTCGTCTTCACCGAAACGGAAGAGGCACCATCAGCGCTGTTGGTCCCTCGCCTTCCAGCAGATCTTCACCCTCTGAATGGGGAACAAGTGGCTTGTGCCCCGCTTGCGCTACAACGCCAAGGCTTCAATGCAGCATTGGTGCCGTCGAGCTAGGGCGACAAGCAGCTTTCCAGTCAATGGCCGACTGCGGCGTTCTCATCGACCGGCGGAGTCCGTCTGGGGGTTGGAGAACATCTGGCCCGCAATTCCCGATAAGGCCATTGCGGAAGCTCAGATTCGCTTGTTTCCAGGCTTGGCAGTCAGCCGGAACAGTCGACCAACAGGCACGACCGGTGCCGGAAAGATGGCGAAAATCCGCCAGATGAGATCTCAGCGGGACTCTCCGCGCACTTGTTCCCCAACCCCCGCCTCGCGGAGGCACTCGATGGTCTCACTGAAGCCGAAGCACTGTGGCTCCCTGCCAAAGAGAGCTGGACAGTGCGCGAGAATGAGGCTGGCCTCTGGATTCCAGACTGGATTGAACCTGAGCCGCCATCGCTTCCGCCAACAAGCATTGCCTGGATTCAAAGGCACGTAATCTGGTGGTGGTCAACCGTCATCGATCGGAGCTTCGGCGAAGGCACCCTCGAGCGCCACAACGTGACATGGCCCGGTTCATCGCAGGCAATGACCATTATCAACGACCTCAAAACGGCTTGGTTCGAACGCTTAGAAGAGCTGACCGATGCAGAACTTTCAAGCAGCGAGCTCACCAAATGGCCATACCCAGACCGACCCTTCGCCATTGTGGCCGACTGGGTCAGCATCGAGTTCATGAAGAACGTCGCAGAGATGTGCCTCCTTCGACACAGCTCACCCTCTATGAGGGTGGCCGATTCATAGACTGAGCTTCGCGAACCGCCAGCCAAGGATGCACGCACATCCACAACTACAATCACCCCTTGGTGTTGCGTTGATTGGTTGAACCCGCCGAGCTATTTCAGCAGTGGTCGAACGCGATCGAGCACGTGCTCGAGCGAGACCGCATCCAGGTCGAACCATTCGATGCGAGGGTCGCGACGGAACCAACTGTGCTGGCGACGTACGAAGCGACGGGTCCGTTGTTTGGCCAAGGCGAGTGCTGCGTCGAGTGGTTGTCCTGCCTCGATGTGGGTCAGGAGTTCTCTGTATCCCAAGGCCTGACGAGCTGTCTTCGACATGCCGTTGGGATGCGACGCCACCGCACGCACTTCTTCGAGGAACCCGCGTTCCATCTGATCGTCGTAGCGAAGGTGAATGCGATCGTCGAGCGACGGACGCGGCCGATCACAGGCGATCTGGTTGATCCTCGAGGGTTGGTAGCGATCCAGGCCAGGCCCAAAGGTCGAGAACGGCCGGCCACTTCCGAGTGTCACTTCGAGCGCTCGAACGACCCGCCGTCGATTGTTTGCGTCCATTCGCTCCGCCGCAACCGGGTCCAATTCGGTCAGACGGCGGTGCATGCCTTCGGTGTCGGGGTTCGCTTCGAGTTCGGCTTTGGTGTCGGGGAACTGGGGCGGGATCTCCATGTCGTCGACGATGGAGCGCACGTACAGGCCCGTTCCACCGACCATGACAGGGATCTTGTCGCGGTTGCGGATATCGGCGACGACTCGGTCGACATCTTCGACGAATCGGGAGACGGTGTAGTCCTGCCACGAATCGAAGATGTCGATCAGATGATGCCGAACTGCGGCTTGTTCTTCGGGCGAGGGCTTGGCGGTGCCGATATCCATCCCCCGGTACACCTGCATGGAATCAGCCGAGATCAGCTCGACCCGGTCATTCTCGGCGGCGATCGCCATGGCCAGGGCCGACTTGCCCGCCGCAGTCGGGCCGATAATGGCAACGGGGATGTCAGGGGTGGTCATACAGCGTCGAGCTCAGATTCTCGAGCCGAACGCACGCGACGCGGTGGCACGTAGTCGACTCGGGATTCCGTGGTCAGCCGGCGACCACGGGGATGCGGGTTCGGCGTTTGGGGGCGGCGGTTACTGCGACGAGTTCACCGGTCAGGTACTGCATGCCGGCACCGGTCACGTCGACCGTGGCGTAGCTTCCGGGCTTGATCGGTGCCTCGGCAGGAAAGTGGATCAGCTTGTTCTGACGGGTCCGGCCGGTCAGCACCGATTCGTCGCGCTTGCTGGTGCCTTCGACCACGACCTCTTCGGTCTTGCCAATACGGGCGGCATGGCGTTGGCGGGCAGATCGTTCCGTGACGACTCGCAGGCGCTCGTAACGGTCCACGACTTCGTCGGGGTCACAGAAGTCGGCCTGCATGTCGGCAGCCTCGGTGCCCTCGCGAGAGGAGAACACGAACGTGAAGGCACTGTCGTATTCGGCTTCGGCGACCACTTCGAGCGTGCGTTCGAAGTCGGCCTCGGTCTCGCCGGGGAAGCCAACGATGATGTCGGTCGTCACGGCCAGGTCCGGGATCGTGGCTCGGGCTTGTTCGATGACGCGCAGGTAACGCTCGGCGTTGTAGCCACGATGCATCAACGAGAGCACTCGGTCGCTGCCGGACTGCAGCGGCATGTGCAAGTGCTCGCACACCGCCTCGGTCTCGGCCATGGCTTCGGCGACATCGAGCTGCATGTCCTTGGGGTGCGGGCTGGTATAGCGAACGCGCTGAATGCCGTCGACGTCGCCGACCGAGCGCAGCAGATCGGCGAACATGGGCCGCAAGCGCACATCGTCGTTACCCGCTCGGCGTGCAGCCAACGCCAGATCTCGGCCGTAGCTGTTCACGTTCTGGCCGAGCAGTGTCACTTCGCTGATGCCCTGCCGGGCGAGATCGGCGACTTCGCCGACCAGTTGGTCGAACGGTCGAGAGACTTCGGGGCCACGAACCGCAGGCACGATGCAGAACGCACAATTGTTGTCGCAACCGATCTGGATGGTGACCCAGGCGGCATGGTCGCTCTCGCGACGAATCGGCAGCGCCGACGGAAACGCCAAGGCGTCGTCACGGGCCGTGGCTTCGAGGATCTCGGTAATTGGTCCGTTGGTGCGAGCAATGTCGAGTAGTTCGACCGCACGGTGCACGTTGTGCGTACCGAACACGACATCGACGTGACTTGCGCGCTGCTGGATCTGGTCGCGATCCTTTTGGGCCAGACAACCCGCCACGGCGATCTGCAGGTCAGGGTTGGCGGCTTTCAGGTGCTTCAGGTTGCCGAGTTGGCCGTAGAGCTTGTTGTCGGCGTTCTCTCGAATACAGCAGGTATTGAGCACGATGACGTCGGCATCGTCGATCGAGGTCGCTTCGGTCATGCCGTCGTCTTGCAACAGGCTGGCAATGCGTTCGGTGTCGTGTTCATTCATCTGGCAGCCGTGGGTGCGGATGAAGTACTGCTCGCTCACTGCCACAGGCTACAACGGTCTCCCCCGGCCCCGGTTCAGGGTTCGGTCATGCGAAATTGTTGCGGCGACAAGTGTTCCAGCGAGCACGTTGTCGTATCCTCTCGCTGGTGAGTAATGAGGAACCACTCATCGGCGTGGTCATGGGGTCATCGAGCGATTGGCCGACCATGGCCAAGGCGGTCGAGGTCTTGACCGAATTCGGCATCGCCCATGAAGCTCAGGTGGTGAGCGCCCACCGCATGCCCGACGACATGTTCGCTTATGCCGAGGCGGCCTCGGGGCGCGGGCTACGAGCTATCATCGCCGGCGCCGGCGGTGCCGCCCACCTGCCCGGCATGCTCGCCGCCAAGACCATCGTGCCGGTACTCGGCGTGCCGGTTGCTTCGCGGCATCTCGCCGGACAAGACAGCCTGTTGTCCATCGTGCAGATGCCCGGCGGCATTCCAACGGCAACCTTCGCCATTGGCGAGGCCGGCGCCACCAACGCCGCGTTGTTCGCCGTTGCCATGCTGGCTGTAGGCGACGAAGCGCTGAGCGAGCGCCTGCTGTCCTACCGTTCCGCCATGCGCGATCGGGCTGCCTCGTCGGTGCTGCCCGACGAGTCCTGAGTAAGCGACTATGCCCGAGCCAATAGTTCCACCGGCAACGATCGGCATGCTCGGCGGCGGGCAGCTCGGCCGTTACGCGCTGATGGCCGCCAACGCCATGGGATATCGCACCATCGTGCTCGACCCCGATCCGAATGCGCCGGCGGCAGTCCATGCCAATGCTCACCTTGTCGCCCCCTACGACGATGCCGACGCACTCGATCAACTCGGCGCTGCGTGCGCTGTCGTCACCACAGAGTTCGAGAACTCTCCAGCAGCAACACTTCGAACCCTGGCGGCAATGACACACGTTGCTCCACGGGAGAACGCGGTTGCGATCGCCCAAGACCGCATCCGCGAGAAGGCATTTCTGGTCCGCAACGATTTCCCGGTGGGCGCCTATGTGGCCATCAACCCCACAGAAACTGCCCGAGACCAAGGCGCGATCGACGCCAAGCTCGAGGCGATCGTTCCCGGCGGAGCCGTCGTGAAGTCAGCCCGTATGGGCTACGACGGCAAGGGCCAATATCGGGTGAACACCGTCGCCGCAGCACATGCCGCCATCGAGTCATTGGATGGGGTGCCGGTGGTGGTCGAGTCCTTGCTCGATCTTCGCATCGAGCTGAGCGTCATTGTTGCCCGAACCATACGGGGCGACATCAAGGCTTGGCCGGTTGCAGAGAACCGACACGTCGATGGAATTCTGGACGTATCGGTCGTGCCCGCTCGCGCCGATGCTGCGTTGATCGATCGAGCAGTCGAGTTGGCCACCGAGATCGCCGAGGCGTTGGACTATGTGGGGGTATTGGCGGTCGAGTTGTTTGTCATCGTCGATCAACATGGCGCCGTCACCATTTTGGTGAACGAGTTGGCGCCCCGACCCCACAACAGCGGCCACTGGACACTCGACGCCAGCGTGACCAGTCAGTTCGAGCAGCAGATTCGCGCCGTCTGCAACGTGGGACTGGCTGATACGTCGATTACCGCTCCTGCCGTAGCCATGGCAAATCTGCTGGGAGATCTGTGGTTCACCTCAGCGGGTACCGATGCCATCGAACCCAACTGGGCGACGGTCCTGGGCGACCCCTCGGCCACGCTGCATCTCTACGGCAAAGCAGAACCGCGACCGGGTCGAAAGATGGGTCACATCACGGTGACCGCGCTGACAGCTGACATCGCCGAACAGCGAGCAATCGATCTTCGAGACGCACTCACCTGAACCCGACCCTGGTCTTTCGAAACGCTGGCCTACTGGGCACGGGACGCCACGTTGGATCTGCGGTAAGTACGATCGCATCGTGCAAAAACTGGACTTTCCCGTCAGTCTCTACAACACGATGACCCGCCGAGTCGAGCTGTTCACGCCGGCCGACGGCAAGACCGTCCGCATGTACTTCTGCGGTCCCACCGTGTACAGCGAGGCCCATATCGGCAATATGCGGGCTTATCTCTTTTCGGATCTGGCTCGTCGCACGCTGGCACTGGCTGGGTGGAGCGTCGATTCGGTCATGAATGTGACCGATGTGGGGCACCTGACCGGCGATGCCGACCATGGCGAAGACAAAATGCAGAAGTCGGCGAACGAGCAACAGACGACTGCATGGGATATTGCCGAGCGGTACACCGAGCTGTTCTTCACCGACACCGACCTGCTCAACATCGAGGAGCCGACCCGGGTGATCCGAGCCACCGAGGCAATCGACGAGCAGATCCAGCTGATTGCCGACCTCGAAAGCAAAGGTGTCACGTACGAAACTTCCGACGGCGTCTACTTCGACACATCCAAGATTTCGAATTACGGCAAGCTCACACCGTCGGACACCCGCGAATCGGTGCTGGCTGGCAACCGGGTCGACGTCGGCGAGAAGCGCAACCCCACCGACTTTGCCCTGTGGAAGCTCTCCCCTACCAACGAGACCAGGCGCGACATGGAGTGGGAGTCGCCCTGGGGAGTCGGCTTCCCCGGTTGGCATATCGAGTGCTCGGCCATGGCCATGGCGCACCATGGTCCCACGTTGGATATCCACATCGGCGGTATCGATCACATCCCGATTCATCACACCAATGAGATCGCCCAGAGCGAAACCGTCACCGGCAAGGAGTTCTCGCGATGGTGGATGCACTGTGCCTTTCTCACGCTGGGCGACGACGAGAAGATGTCGAAGTCGAAGGGCGCGTTTCTGACGGTTCGCAAACTCGAAGAGCAGGGGTTTGATGCCCTCGACTTCCGCTACCTTGTGCTCACCAGCCACTATCGCAGCGAGCTCGCCTTCTCCTTGGACAGCCTGACTGCCGCCGCCACTGCCCGCAAGCGGCTCACCGTTCGCGTGGCTGATCTACTGGCCGCAGCCGAGCCGGCAAGCGAGTTTCCGATCCACGACGAACACTGGTCACAGTTCACTTCGGCATTGGGAGACGATCTGAACTCGCCGCGCGCCGTCGCCGCCGTGTGGGGCTTGGTCCGTGAGAGCACCCAAGATGCCGCCACCCAACTGGCTGTGCTCGAAGCTGCCGACCGTGTGCTCGGGCTGGAGCTTTTCAAAGCTGCGCCCGTCGAAGTCCACGCCCCGGCCGAGCTCGTTGCTCTGGCAGAAGAGCGTCAGGCCAGCCGGGCGGCCGGCGACTACGCCGCCGCCGATCAGCTTCGCGACCAGATGAAGGATGCTGGATACGAAGTCGTCGACACCGCCGAAGGTTTCACCCTGCGCAGGCTCTAGGGGCGACTGCTCCCGAGCGATATCGCGACTCAGGCGTTTTGATTCGATCTCGCTCGAGTGCGGGTCGGCGCCGTGTGCGGCCCACATCGACACCAAATCTGTCGCCAGCCTCGCCAGCGAGCCTGACCAAAACGCAAAGTAGCCGCCGGCGGGGAATGGACCCGCCGGCGGCTACCGGGAAGCACTACGTGCAGTGTGGGATGGATGGTTACACCGCACCGGTGCCGGGAGGCTGCACCAATTGATGCAGCCAAGGGTGCCAGCTGCTCATCTGAACCTATTGGCCAGTTGAACCGCTCGAGCCGCAATGCAACTCGCCTACTCCTAATGGAACCCGCTTGAATGTGGGGAACCTCGCCACTCGTGTGTCTGAGAGGCGACGAGAACCCGGGTGATCTCTATTCGAGAGTGATTGGCTCGTCGTCGGTCTCGCTGAACCCTTCGGCCTCTTCGGAGGCAGCAGCATCGATGGCGGCTTGCTTCTCTTCGGCCGATGGCAACAGCAAGGTCATGACCCGATCGGTGACCTCGACCATGATCTCGGGGTTTTCTTTGAGGAACTTCTTGGCGTTCTCTCGGCCCTGACCCATTTGCTCACCGTCGTAGGTGTACCAGGCACCAGACTTCTTGATGATCTCGTGTTCGACAGCTAGGTCGAGCACGGATCCCTCTCGACTGATGCCTTCGCCATACATGATGTCGAATTCGGCCTGGCGGAACGGAGGAGCAACCTTATTCTTGACGACCTTGACCCGGGTGCGGTTACCAACGATCTCGACGCCGTCCTTGATGGACTCGATGCGGCGGATGTCGAGGCGAACCGACGAGTAGAACTTGAGTGCACGCCCACCAGGGGTGGTTTCGGGCGAACCGAACATGACACCGATCTTCTCGCGCAGCTGATTGATGAAGACGCAGATCGTGCCGGTCTTGTGAATGTTGCCAGCGAGCTTGCGCAACGCCTGTGACATGAGTCGCGCCTGCAAGCCCACATGGGATTGGCCCATCTCGCCTTCGATCTCCGCTCGAGGCGTGAGCGCAGCAACCGAGTCGATCACGATGATGTCGAGCGCACCCGAACGAACGAGCGTGTCGGTGATTTCAAGCGCTTGCTCACCAGTGTCGGGCTGCGAGATGAGCAGTTCGTCGACATCGACACCGATAGCTCGGGCATATTCCGGGTCGAGTGCGTGCTCGGCATCGATGAAGGCGCAGATGCCGCCGTTGCGTTGGGCTTCGGCCACCAGATGCAGTGCCAAGGTGGTCTTACCCGATGATTCCGGGCCGAAGATCTCGGCGATACGGCCCTTGGGCACACCGCCAATGCCGAGGGCGACATCCAGTGCCAGTGCGCCGGTGGCGATTGACTCGATCGCGTTGGTCGATCGATCGCCGAGCTTCATCACGGCACCGCTGCCGTGGCTCTTCTCAATCGACTTCAGTGCCATGTCGAGGGCTTTATCTCGTTCCACGGTGTTCTCCTGTGTTCATGTGCGAGGCGCTACTGGTGTTTCCAGTAAGGTGTTCGGCCGTTGCACGGGTGGTGGTGGGAAGGTGATTGAGACACTACGCAGGGGGTGTGACAGTCTCGCTGCGAGCGATACGACCGAACCCTCTACGAACGCTTGTTCGCAATTTCAAGAGCGTAATTCGAACAACCGTTCGATGGCAAGCATTTCTGCAGGAAATCTGACCAGCACGGTCGAAGCCGGCTGAAACTCGCTGCCAACACGCCGCACTTCTGCGGGCAAGACACTGGCACTCTGCAAATCGATGTCGAATCACTGCGCACCCTGCTGGCGGTGCTCGACCACGGAGGTATGACCAGCGCGGCACGACGGCTCGACATGACTCAGTCGGCGGTAAGTTGGAAGATCAAGCGGCTCGAGGAGCGAGTCGGCCAGCCACTGCTCATTCGCGACGGCCACTCATTGCGCCCGTCTCGTGCCGGACGGGCATTGCTGGACGACGCTCGCACCTTGGTCGAGATTCATGACCGTGCAGCTGCGCGCCTGCAGAGCTCAGAGTTGAGCGGAATGGTCAAGCTCGGATCATGCGAGGAAGTCGACGCCGCTCGTTTGGCCTCGCTGCTCGGAAAGTTTCGCCGTTCGCACACATCGGCGTCGATCGAGTTCGTGATCGATCACAGCGAACATCTGATGCATGCCATCGACGAAGGAGGCCTCGACGTGGCCATCATTCAGGTCGACGATGCCGGGTTACGGCCAACAGACACGATCCTGTGGACCGACCAGCTTCGATGGGTCACCAGCTGCGAGATTGTCGGCAACACCGAAGACGTCGTACCCCTGATCACATTTGGCGAACACTGCTTCTATCGCCGACTCTCCGAACCCGACCTGGTGGCGGCAGGTATCGACTTCAACGTCGCTTTTTCTGCTTCATCCATATCGGGCGTGCGAGCGGCGATTGCGGCCGGTCTGGGCGTCGGCGTCCTGGGATCTCGCTATTTGGGGGGCGACATCGTGCCTTGGCACGTCGAGCAACAGCTACCGCCTCTGCCGATCGTGCACCAGGTGGCCCGCACCGTCCCGGGTGAAGCCGCCGCCGTGGCCACGGCGCTGGTCGATGTCATTGCCTCTGAGCTACTCGATCCTGCACCGCTCGAACACGCAGTCTGACGCACGCTCGCTGCTTTGCGAGAGCCGGCCGGAAACGACAAAGGCCCACCGACATCGAGTGCCGGTGGGCTGTAGTTGGATGTGATGGGTTACAGCATCTCGCCGCGGCGAACGATGACGCTGTCGATCAGGCCGTACTCTTTGGCCTCTTCGGCGGTGAACCAGCGGTCGCGGTCACTGTCGGTCTCGACCTGTTCGACGGTCTGCCCAGTGTGGCCAGCGATGCGCTCGGCCAAGAGCTTCTTGACGTAGCCGAGCTGCTCGGCCTGGATGGCGATGTCGCTGGCCTGACCCTGAACACCCGCACTGGGCTGGTGCATCATGATGCGTGCATGGGGCAGCGCATAGCGCTTTCCGGGTGCACCCGCACACAACAGGAACTGGCCCATCGACGCGCCGAGGCCCATACAGATCGTTCCCACGTCGGGGTTCACGAACTGCATGGTGTCGTAGATCGCCATACCGGCGGTCACCGAACCGCCTGGCGAGTTGATGTACAACATGATGTCTTTGTCACGGTCTTGGCCCTCGAGGTAGAGGAGCTGGGCCGAGATGTAGTTGGCGACATTGTCGTTGACGTCGGTGCCTAGCACCACGATGCGCTGTTTGAGCAGCTCATGGTAGATCTGGGTCGAGGGGTCATTCATTGATGGAGCCCCGGCTGCCATGGGGATTAGAGAAGGGTTGATCTCTCCGAAAGTCATATGCGGAGGTTACCGCAGCCCAGCCGCTCTCCCCCGATCAAACACCTCGGTGAAAAGTCACGGAATAGCGGCCCGATCCTGTCGGTTGAACGTGCTTCGATTCACCGCGCACTTCCCAGCCCATGCTCTTCCCCTGTCACTTCTGAACCTTCGTACATGGACGGATCATGAACAAGGGTCCAGGGCTTCGACTTGGACCATGGTGTCGCCGTAGCTGGACCCGCCGCTCAGATCGGTGTCGGCTGCGTTGGTGAGATCGTTGACAGATCCGATGGTGTCGCCGTATGCGGCTTCGACATGGCCCCACGGGACGCACGCAACTCCCGGACGGAGGCGGTCGCTGATGGCGACAGGCAACTCGAGTGATCCCCGGTGGTTGAAGACGCGCGCCATGTCGCCGGCCTTGAGACCGCGGGGCGCAGCGTCGGCTTCGTCGAGCTCGATATGAGGGCGAGTCTCACGATCGGCATGGTGACTCAGGTCCGAGTACGACGTGTTCAAGAAGCGAGTTGCCTTCTTCGGCGTCTGCAATGACAACGGGAAGTCAGCACTGCTGCCAGCTCCCTCGGCGACCGGCACCCACTCGGGTAGCCGGGTGAGTCCGGGCAGGTCGATCGAATCGGTAGCCAGCTCGGCCTTGCCCGTTGCGGTCGCAAAGCCGCCGTTGGCGTAGGGCAGGTGGCCTTCGGGATAGTTGGTGATTCGCACGAAGCCGCTCCGGCGCAGCTCGCCGAGGTCTATGTGATCGCCGACACCCATTTCAATCTGTTCCCTATCAGAAAGATGGAGTTGCGGGTCATCGAAGCCGAATGAGGCTGCCAGTCGGCGGAACAATTCGGTGTTCGACACAGCCTCGCCGAGCGGCTCGGTCGCAGGTTCGTTCCATCCGAGCCACAGGTGTCCCCACGCCGGCACCACATCGAGCTGCTCGGTCTCCATCGCCGCCGGTAGAACGACGTCGGCGTAGCGGGCAGTGTCGGTCATGAATTGCTCGGAGACAACGGTGAACAGATCACTGCGCTCGAGGCCACGTCTGATGGCCGCGGCATCAGGCATGGTCAGCACCGGATTGCCGTTCCAGATGAACAGCGCCCGGATCGGATCGTCGAGCTCGGTGAGCGTGTGTCCAAGCCGCGGCTGAGCGAACGAGCGACGCGCCGCTTCATCCTGCACCAGTTGCCCGGCCAAGCAAGCCACGGCACCGGAGTCGACGTCGCTGACCTCGCTCCAGGCACCGACGCTTCGGGCGAAGCCACCACCCTGCACCTGGTGTGATCCGGTCAGCACCGGGATCATCGACAGCAGCCGGTAGATCGTGCCGCCGCTGTGATGATGCTCGGCCCCGATCAGAGCCCGCAGCATGGTCGCCTTGGTGGTGCCGATGTCTCGGGCGAGCGCAGCGATGGTGTGGGCGCTCAAACCGGTCAGCGGCGCCGCCCAGTCGGGGGTGTTCGTACGGACATGGGACGCGAGTTCGTCGTAACCAACCGCGTGAGCGCGCACGTACTCGTGGTCGATCAGGTCGTCGGCGATCAGCACGTGGATAATCGCCAGCAGCAGCGCCACGTCGGTGCCGGGAAGCGGCTGGATCAGCTGGTCGGCCTTGTCGGCGGTGATCGTGCGGATCGGGTCGACCACGGTGACCTTGGCGCCGCGCTTCTGGGCGGCCTCGATGGTCGGCCACAGGTGCCGGTTAGTCAGCCGTGTATTGGTACCCCACAAGATTATGTGGTCGCTGTGCTCGGCCTGCATTGGATCTGTGCCCAGGCCCGCGCCGTAGACACTGGTCATACCGAGCGCCGAGGCCAAGCCGCAGACCGTGCCGGTTTGGCGAGACGCGCCCATCTTGGCGAACAAGCCGTGACTGGTGCCGGCGTTCTGTATCAGTCCCTGAGTACCGGCGGACCACCATGGCAGAATCGCTTCGCCACCGTGATCGTTGCCGACTCGGGTGAACGACTCGACCACCATCTGGAGCGCTTCGTCCCAGGTTGCCTGGCGGTACTCGCCACTTCCCTTGGGGCCGGTGCGAATCAGCGGGTGTAGAAGACGCTCGTCGCTCATCACTCGGCTCACGAATTTGTTGACCTTGGGGCACAGTTCGCCCTGGGAGAACGGGTGCGCCGGGTTGCCCTTGACCGACGTCAACACACCATCGACCGAGGTCGCAATCCAGCCGCAGCTGTCGGGACAGTCGTGATGGCAGGTTCCAAGGACTTCGAGCGTCGTCATCCTCGAACTCTACGACGCCCACTCATCAATGGATAGCGAGATTCGGACACCCAAGTGCCCTGCCAATTGTCCATGCGCCTGGCGCATGGACAATTGGCGGCGGGATTCAGCGGAGGGGTTCGCCTTGCACGATGATCGCACTCAGGTTGGCGTCGGGTTCGGCCAGGCCGGCCAGGTCTTCGAGCGGGTTGACCCGTGACACCACGATGTCGGCGTAGGCGCCGGGGGCGACCACACCGATTTCGCCTTGCATGTGGCAGAGCTTCACGTTGGTCTCGTACATCGAACGCAGTACCGCAGCGGCTGGTTCGAGGTTCGATCGGATGGCGAACTCCTGATTCTGCAGATAGTGGCCTTCACCCAGCAGGTCGGTGCCGAATCCGAGTTCCACGCCGGCCGTGCGGGCCACCTCGACGGCGTTCTGACCCATCTCGAACACGCCCTCGTTTTTCGCGAGCATCGCCTCGGGGAAGCCGACCTTGGGGCCGACGTCGTTCAACGCCCTATAGGCAATGAGCGTGGGCACCATGGTGGTGCCGAGTTCGGCCATGCGCCGAGCGGTGGCAGCATCGAGGCCGTTGCCGTGTTCGATGCACTTCACGCCATTCTCGATCGCCAGCTGTATCGCCGGCGGCGTATAGGCGTGCGAGGTCGTGTAGGTGTGACGGTGATCGGTCTCAACGGTGATGGCGCGGATTTCTTCTGCGGTGAATTGAATCGAGTCGAAGGGATCCCTGGGCGACGACACGCCACCCGAGGTCATGATCTTGATGAACTGTGACCCGTCTCTCAGCGCATGACGAGCAGCTTTGCGGCAAGCGTCGACGCCGTCGACCACGAAGCTCGCCTGGTCGGCGAACATCTGGCAGCCACATTCGGGCGTAGGAATATCGCCGGTTCGATAGTCGCCGTGGCCGCCGGTCTGCGACAGGATTCGCCCTGCCTGCACGATGCGAGGGCCAACGCACGCGCCGTTGGCGATGGCGCGCATCAGACCTCGGTTGTCGCCGCCCGCATCTCGGATGGTGGTGAAGCCGCGGCGCACCGTGCCTTCGGCCAAAGTGGCACTCAAGATGCCGCGTTCCTCGGCGGTCATGTTCGCCAGCCGAGCGAAATCCATGGTCACGATCCAGTGATGGAAGTGACCGTCGACAAAGCCTGGCATGATGAACTGGCCCGACGCATCGATGTCCACGTCGGTCTCGACCGACGAACGTCCGTCGACGACATCGACGATGCGATCCGCTTCGATCACCACCGTCTGGTTCTCGACCAGCTCCATCGTGGCGGTGTCGAGCACCGTTCCTTCACTGACTGTCACGATCATGCAGCCAGGCTAAGCCAACTTCGGCGGCTGTTCCCTGCCCAGGTGGCACGGCCGAGCGTCAGCCCGCCGGCCCTCGACAAGCAACGCAGAAAGCCCACGCAAGCAGCTACCGTGAGGCCCTCGCTGCGCCGGTGGCGGAATTGGCAGACGCGCCAGGTTTAGGTCCTGGTGTCCGTAAGGATGTGTGGGTTCAAGTCCCACCCGGCGCACAACGTTGTGTTTCTCACAACACTCTCCGTGACTCGTCGACACAGCGAGCATTGATGTGTCCACCGCCGTGGCCGCTGCTACAGCTGGTCGATGAATTGATCGAAGCAGATCCGTCGCTCCTCGACCGACTGGTCCGGCAGGCGCGCGAAGAAGGTCGTCTATCTCAATGAGCGGGACGGTTCGACACGACCATGCGACTTCTCACTCGCCTTGGGCGTTGTCGCATTCGCTGACTTCACCCTGGACGCCGATCGCCGTCCAGTTCTGATCCGAATCTCGTTCGATGGCTATCCTGCGCTCGCCGAGCACCGAAGAGCACGACGAGTATCGCCGCCCCCTTCCTCGAGCCCGAACACCGGAGCCCGCCGCTCACCTGGCCTCGGCAGATCCCGATCGACGGCGAACCCGCCGACGTCGTGGAGATCGTCCAGTCCTACGCCGACTGGCTGTCGACCGCCGAGATACCGAAGCTGTCTGTGAACGCCAATCCCGGAGCGCTGCCCCCCTGACCGGAAGTTGGACCCAACACGTGCCATGCGTATAGTATGCGCATGGCAAAGGTGAGTGTCTCGATTCCGGATGACATTGTTGCCGCTGCGAAAGCGGCTGGGCTCAACATCTCCCGGCTGGCCACACTCGCATTGTCGAGTGAACTCGACCGGCAAGCCAAAGTGGCCGAACTTGACGCGTATCTTGCTCAACTCGAACACGAGCTCGGGCCTGTCAGCACCGATGAGGCGACCGAGGCGGCCGAGTGGGCCGCTCGCATCGAGGCGGCCAACGACGAGGCTGCTAGTCATTCGCGTCGCAGCGCATGACACTCATTCTTGACGCCGGCGGGGTGAGCGCCCTGGCCGGTCAGCGAGCTCGTCTGGCGGAACTACGCGAGCGAGATCTCTGGCCGCCGGTTGTCCCGTCTGTGGTTCTCACCGAAGCGCTAACCGGGGACCACCGCCGAGATCATCACACCAATCGGCTACTACGGTTGTGTCTCATCAACACCGTCGATGAGGACCTCGCTCGACAGGCGGCACGACTGAGAACCGCAACCGGAAGACCCGGCGAGATCGCGGCAACCGACGCAATCGTCGTGGCTCAAGCGGCTCGGACCAGCGAACCCAACATCTTGACCAGCGACCCTGGCGACATCAGGTCACTCTCCGCGAACTGCACGACGGCCATTGCGATCACGCCAACCTGACACCCCGGTGTACTACCACCCAACGTCTTTGGGACATCGACGGGCGAAACATATTCACGGCATCATTCAACCCACGCCATCGCAGCGGCTGGTTAGCCGTCTCGGCAGCCCGACCGGAGGCGGCGGCGCCTGCCGTTCCCAGGTCTGACGGAGGACGTACTTCTGGATCTTGCCGGAGCCGGTGAGGGGGAAGTCGTCGACGGTCATCCAGTGCTTCGGTGTCTTATGCGGGGCGGGGTGCTCCCGGGCATACGCGAACATCTCGGATTCGTCGATCGTCGCGTCGGCGACTAGGACGGACGAACACGCCGACGACCTCGCCGTGCTTCTCGATCGACTGACGGGAAAGACGCTCACACCAGCCCAGATCCGAGAGATGCATCAGAAGCGGTCTCGCAACCCGACCCGCCGGCGCGACCGAAACTAGCAACCCTCAGCAGCCCTCTGATCGGTTCGTGCGCTTGTGGTATTCCGCAGTCGCCTCGGATCCATCTGTGGTTAACTCGTTCTGTGCGGATAGGCGGAACAGAATACGAAGCTGCAGCTCAGGTCGACGGCGTTCTGCGCCGGCTGATGGCGGGCGGTGCCATCACCGAGGCCGCCATCGTCGAAGCGTGCGGCTGCACCAGGCGCACGATGCGAGCCTGGTTTCTCGACGACGATGAGATACGCGTTCCGCGCCGCGACACTCGACAGGCGCTGGCGAGCATCGTTGAGCAGCACGCCGGCTTCGACGAGCGAGCACTGCTGGAAACAGGGTGGGATGAGCTGCTCGGCAACGACCTGGACCTGGGGGATGCCTCGACCCCGGCGGTCGAGGGCACAATCGCCGAGCTCGACATCGACGAACGAATCCTGATCGTCGACCAGGCGATGCTCGTGCTCCAGGGCCTGTACGCACATCTGCCGTTCAAGCGGGCACTTCACGCCGTCGACCCGGTTCAGCGCCTGCGCCTGATCAGACACCGATTGGCCGAAGCCGAAGACGATTCGCAGAGCATCGACGATTTCCACCGCGAGATGATCGACGTCTTCACCACCGTCAAAGATCTGCATACCACGTACCTCGTGCCCGAACCGCTGCGCTCAGCGACGGTGTTGTTGCCGTTCCGGGTCGAGCAGTACTTCGACACCCCCGACAGCGAGCCCACCTTCGTCGCCGGCAAGGTCGCCGACGACGCTGCTCGAGCAGCCGGGTTCGTCGACGGCGTCGAGATCAGCCACTGGAACGGCGTGCCGATCCAACGGGCCGTCGAACTCCTCGCCGAGCGCCAGGCCGCCGGCAACCGGCCCGCCGCAGAGATGCGAGCGCTCGACGCTCTGACCATCCGCCCGTTGCTGTCCTCGATGGTTCCCGACGAAGCGTGGGTGGATATCACGTTCAAGCCCGACGATGCGACCGCCGACGCAGAGCGGCACACGGTGCGGTTCGAGTGGATGCGCCACGACTCCGACACCGCGCTGTTACCCAACCATCTCGACGCCGACCTGGGCTTCGACGCGCAGACCGTGGCGATCAGCCAGGTCCGCGAAGAGCTCTACGCCGGCAAGAAGGGCGGCTTCTTTCGGACGATGACGATCGGTGACGATCGCTACGGCTACGTTCGCATCTTTCGATTTCCCACCGACACCAGCCCGGTCGCTTTCGTGAACCAGTTCATCGGGCTGGTCAAAGACTTGCCCGAAGCCGGCCTGATCATCGACGTGCGCGGCAACGGCGGCGGCAGCATCCGGGCGGCCGAAAGCCTGCTTCAGGTGCTGTCTGCTGACCGAGCCATCTCGCCAGCTCGTTTCCAGTTCCTGGCCACCCCGTTGGCACTACATCTCAGTCGAAATATCAAGGCGCTCGGCCAGTGGACCGACTCTCTGAAGCAAGGTGCCATCACCGGCGCCACCCACAGTCGCGGCTTCCCGATAACAACCGAATCGTTCCTGAAGCGGTTCGACTATCGCTATCCCGGGCCGGCGGCGCTGATCGTCGATGCTGCTTGCTACAGCGCCACCGACATGTTCGCCGCGGGCTTCATCGACCATGAGATCGGACCGGTCTTGAGCAGCTCCGACAACACCGGTGCCGGCGGCGCAAACGTGTT
>ENA-ORXM01002785-ORXM01002785.1-marine-metagenome-genome-assembly--contig:-NODE-2785-length-19242-cov-4.505296_pt1 | contig 19242 bp, 19 predicted proteins | sample MGYA00237867_ERZ511480 | MGnify/ENA primary metagenome ERZ511480 (study PRJEB26309, sample SAMN06266103) | marine metagenome | isolation source: Algal blade | place: United Kingdom:Sidmouth, United...
CGGTCTAATAAAATCAATGAAATAATCATTAACTCCTAACCCACTAATCCCTAACTTCTAATTGGATATAAAACTAAAAATAACCGACCGTGAGGGCGTTACCCATGAAGTAGACGCCCCAACCGATATGAACATGAACCTGATGGAAGTGGTACGCTCTTACGAACTAGCTCCCGAAGGTACAATCGGCGTTTGTGGAGGCATGGCCATGTGCGCATCCTGTCAATGCTATGTAAAGTCAGACCATGAACTTCCCGAAAAGTCAGATGATGAAGAGGCGATGCTGGCCGAAGCTTTTTATGTGGAGGACAATTCCCGGCTCGGTTGCCAAATTCATATGACTACAAATTTGGACGGGTTGGAAGTGCAACTTGCTCCCGAAAGCTAAATCAAAAACGTGATTGCGAGGAGCCGTCGTGTAGTTAAACCTATACCATAGGGTTCTGGCGACGCGGCAAGCTGTTGTACAATTTGAAAGGTTCAACAGCTTGCTTCGTCGCCGTTAAGCCTTTGAGCAGGCTCAAACATTCTAGACGGCTCCTCGCAATGACGTGTTCCGAATTAAATTCTCGCCTGGTACGTAAACAGATTATAATACCGCCCTTCTTTTGCGATAAGTTCGTCATGGGTTCCCTCTTCGGCAATACGGCCGTTTTCAATGACCAGAATTTTATCCGCCTTGCGGATGGTACTCAAACGGTGCGCGATGACAAAAGTCGTACGGCCTTCGGTCAGGGTAGCCAAACTCTTTTGAATTAAGGCCTCGCTTTCGGTATCAAGGTTGGAAGTAGCTTCGTCCAATATCAAGATTTTCGGGTCGGCCAATACGGCACGGGCGATGGCGATACGCTGGCGTTGCCCCCCTGATAGTTTAACCCCACGTTCGCCGATCAGGGTATCCAATCCCTCGTCGAACCGGTCGGTGAATTCATCTACGTATGCAGCTTTTACCGCTTGCAGCAGTCGTTCTTCTGAGGCATTGGGCCTCGGAAATAGTATGTTTTCTCGAATCGTTCCTTCGAAAAGAAAATCGTCTTGCAATACCACACCTAAAAACTGACGGTAACTGGTCAAATCAACCTTTGCCAAATCTTTCCCGTCAATGGTAATCGTACCCGAATCGGGATTTAAAAAGCTGGCAGCAAGGCCCGCGATAGTTGACTTGCCCGAGCCCGAACTGCCCACGAGGGCGATAACCTGACCTGATTTTACCGCAAAGCTAACATTTCGAATGACCTCTTTATCCTCCTCGTAGGCAAAGGAAACGGAATCAAAAATGACATCTCCATGAAGTGCATCGAGCGTTATTACCCGGTCTTTTTCATTGGCTTCCGTTGTCTCGTTCATGAGCTCCTCGGTACGGTCTAGACCGGCTAGTGCTTCCGTCAACTGACTTCCGATATTACTCATTTGAACGATAGGCGCTACCATTAAGGCGAGTAAAAAGGTAAATTCAAAATATTCTCCAGTGGTCAGTTCGCCGTCCATCATTTTGTAGCCTCCGTATCCCATCATGATGCCTGTCGTGGCAAGTCCCAAGAGAAAGGTCGATGAGCTGGTCATGATCGCGGTTGCGGTCAAGCTTTTTTTGACATTGTTATATAATCGATTGACGCCAACCTCAAAAACTTCGCCCTCTTGCACTTCTGCATTAAAACCCTTGATGACGCGAATACCGCCCAAGGTTTCTGTGAGCCGGCCCTTTACTTCCGCATTTATTTTTCCCCGTTCCCGAAATACGGGCCTGATGATTTTGAACGCTTTTAGGGCAATCAATGCAAAAAGAATAAGGGGAACAAAGGTCAAAAGTGTCATGGTCGGACTTATCCTCAGCAATAATATCAGTGACACGACTGCCGTAATCGTACCGCCGACCAACTGTACCAATCCGGTTCCGATGAGATTACGTACGCCCTCGACATCGCTCATGATGCGCGATACCAAACCTCCGGATTTGGTATTATCAAAAAAGCGAATGGGTAGGGAAAGCACCTTTTTTTGCACCTGTGCCCTTAATTCCGATATCATAAATTGGGCTTGTATGCTTAAAACTTTGGTTAAGAGAAATGACATTACGCCCTGTACCAAAAATGCTAATATAACCGCGATTACCAAAAGCTTCAGGTTTTCATAATCCTTATTGGGCACGATATCGTCTAAAAAATAACGTAGGGAAACGGGCGCGACAAAGCTTGCCGCCTTGCTAATAACGATTAAGAAAAGCCCCAAGAAAACGAGGTTGCGCCGAGGCCAGATAATGGTCTTAAAGGCGGTAAGAATACTAACTTTTTTTTCTGCCATTTAGGTGATTTAATCAGAGTGCAAAGTTACAGCAAATAAGGTTCTTATTTTATGCGATGAGATATGTCATTTTCAATATAAAAATTAGCATTTCGGCCCGAAGACTATTAAATTCACAACGGTAGTTACTAATTCGAATTTTAAAATGAACACATCTTTCAAAAGTATAGTTGTTTTTTGCTGTCTGTTTCCTGTCTGCGTGTCGGCCATTTCGTTTCAGGAAAAAGAATCACAGGAACCAAAACCTAACATCCTCTTTATCTTGACCGACGATCAAGGCTATCATGATGTTTCTTACTATGGTACAAAAGACCTTCGAACCCCGAACATAGACCAGATTGCGGCTTCAGGAAGGCGGTTCGACAATTTTTACGCCAATTCTACGGTCTGCTCCCCCACTCGGGCGGCCATCCTTACAGGTCGCTATCAAGATAGGGTAGGTGTTCCCGGCGTTATTCGAACCTATGCGAACAATAACTGGGGATACCTCGATGCAAATGCAACACTATTACCCGAGGATCTCAAAACGGCAGGATACCATACGGCCATTATCGGGAAGTGGCACTTAGGCTTGGAATCACCGAATACACCTACGGAAAGGGGTTTTGATTTTTTTAAGGGCTGGTTGGGCGATATGATGGACGATTATTGGGCGCACCGGCGTCACGACAATAATTATATGCGCCATGATGAAAAGGTAATCGATCCCAAAGGCCATGCGACCGACCTTTTTACCGATTGGTCCGTCGACTATATAAAAGATCAAGCCAAGGATGAAAATCCATTTTTTCTGTATTTGGCCTATAATGCGCCACATTTTCCGGTACAGCCGCCTAAAGATTGGTTGACCAAGGTCAAAGAAAGAGAGCAAGGTATCGATTCCACCCGGGCAAAACTTGTGGCGTTTATCGAACATATGGATAATGGTATCGGAAAAGTGGTTCAGGCCTTAAAAGATAGTGGCCAGTACGAGAATACGATTATTGTCTTTACCAGCGATAATGGAGGTCACCTACCAAGCAAGGCAAACAACGGCCCACTGCGTGATGGTAAACAGAGCATGTACGAAGGCGGGTTAAAAGTACCGACCTGTATCAGTTGGCCCGGAAAAATCGAACCCAAAACGGTAAGTTCGAAACCGTTAATGACTATGGATATTTATCCCACACTACTTCAAATTGCAGGAAAAGAACCAAAAGATAAAATCGAGGGTAGAAGCTTTTATACCGAATTATTAGGGGATGAAATGGCTGCCGATACAAAAGGACGTTGTTTCTATTTTGTACGAAGAGAGGGGGGAACGCGTTATGGCGGCCAACCCATTTATGCGCTGAGAAAAGGCGATTGGAAGCTGCTGCAGAACAGTCCGTACGAAGCGTACGAGCTTTACGATTTAAGTGCCGATCCTCAAGAACAAGAGAATTTGATAAAACAGAAACCGGAGAAATACCAAGAGTTGAACGCTCTGCTGATGGAACATATTCAGATCGGTGGTCGAACACCTTGGCAAAAGAGCGAATAATCCCTTTCGAACCTAATGCTATTGAAAATATGAAATGGAACTTTACACTATTGCTGCTTATTGTATTAAGTTGTAAATCCCAAGAAAATACTACAGATGAAACAATCCGTTGGCAGACACAGGCCGATGCGGTAACCATCATCCGCGATGATTTTGGTATACCTCATATTTATGGCAAGTCAGATGCCGATGCAGTTTTCGGACTGCTCTACGCCCAGTGCGAAGACGATTTCAATCGGGTAGAACAGAATTATATTTGGGCTACGGGACGACTGGCCGAGGTTGAAGGAGAAGAAGCGTTGTATAGCGATTTGCGCGCCAAATTGTTTATGACGGAGGAAGAGGCCATCGCCAATTATGAAAAAAGTCCCGATTGGTTGAAAAAGCTCTGTGATGCCTTCGCCGATGGAATCAATTATTACTTGCATACCCATCCGGAAGTCAAGCCAAAGTTATTGACCCGTTTTGAACCTTGGATGCCGATGTATTTTAGCGAAGGTTCCATCGGTGGGGATATTGAACGGATTTCCACAGAGAAAATCAAGGCCTTCTATGAAAGTTCGATGGAACTTCCAGAATCCAAGCTACAGGAAATAAAAGAAGAAAAGGAAATGGCGGAACCCCAAGGCTCCAACGGAATCGCAATTTCGGGGAAACTTACCGAATCGGGGAATCCTCTGTTACTTATCAACCCACATACGTCCTTTTATTTTCGAGGAGAGGTGCATGTGGTTTCCGAAGAGGGACTAAACGCCTACGGTGCGGTAACTTGGGGGCAGTTTTTCGTATATCAGGGCTTTAACGAAAAAACGGGCTGGATGCATACTTCCACCTATACCGATGTCATGGATGAGTTTAAGGAAACCGTTTCAAAAGTGGGAGATAAGTTCTTGTATCAATACGGTGAAGAACTGCGGGAGGTAGAAAGCTCGGAAATTGTTCTGAAATATAAGGAAGGAAGCGCGTACAAAGAAAAAATATTCCCGGCCTATCGTACGCATCATGGCCCGATTACCCACCAAACCGATGGTCTATGGACGGCTTCCGCTATGATGTGGGAACCTGTAAAAGCTTTGGAGCAGTCCTTTGTCCGTACCAAACAGAAAGGATACAAGGGATTCCGTGAGATGATGGATATCCGCACGAATTCTTCAAACAACACGGTGTATGCCGATGCAGAAGGTAATATCGCTTATTTCCACGGGAACTTTATTCCGAAGCGGGATACTATCTTCGATTATTCAAAGCCGGTGGATGGTAGCAATCCGAAAACGGACTGGCAAGGCCTGCATACCGTTGACGAGAACATCTTGTTGTTAAACCCCGAAAACGGATGGTTGCAGAATTGCAATTCAACGCCTTATACCGCAGCATTGGAATACAGTCCGAAAAAGGAAAACTATCCGAACTATATGTCCATCGACCGCGAAAATTTCCGGGGCGTGCATGCCATTGGATTATTAAAAGATGAAAGCGGATTTACATTGGATGGATTAATCGATTTCGCCCACGACCCCTATCTTCCTGCCTTTAAGGCCTTGATTCCTAGATTAATAAGAGCGTACTATATTCATCATGATAGAAATCCGAAACTTCAGGCGGCAGTTGATGAACTGGCGGATTGGGATTTTAAGACTTCTAAAGAGTCAAAAGCTATGACTTTGGCACATTACTTTGGTACGAAATGCATGAAATGGGTATATACAAATCCTATTGCAAACCCACCTACTCAAATGGAATTATTTGATAATGCTCAAAATTACATTCCTGATGGAAATATGGTGAAGCTCTTTGAAGAGGTTATTGACCAGCTAATCGCTGATTTTGGAACCTGGGAAGTACCCTGGGGCGAGGTGAACCGCTATCAACGATTGAACGGGGATATTCGACAGGCCTTTGATGATAACAAACCGAGTTTACCTATCGGTTTTGCTTCTGGCCGTTGGGGCGCTTTGGCCGCCTACGGGGCGAGTTACCATAACGATACCAAAAAATTATACGGTACCCGTGGTAACAGTTTTGCTGCCGTCGTGGAATTTGGCGAAAAGGTGAAAGCAAAAAGTATTCTGGCGGGCGGGCAGAGCGGAGACCCCAATTCGCCACATTTTGATGATCAGATAAAAAGGTACGCTGATGTGGAATGGAAAGATGTTCCGTATTATAAAGAAGAGGTATTAAAAAGAGCAGAGGAAACGTACCATCCTGGTAAGCGCAATTAGGCGATTCGCTAGTATGGTGATAGTTGGATTGATGTCCGACTTTGGGATTTGAATTTACTCTTTGGTAACAATTAGAGTCGCAGTCGATCCTGCAGAAAGTAACCATTTATTGGAATAAATCAACTCGCCTTTATCATCGTAAACATCGATTTGAGCGGTATTGGGTGGTGAAGAACCTACATTCAAGGCGACGAATTCAAATCGGTTAAACCCTTTTTCCAGATCGGCGTTGATACCTTTAAAAGAACCCGTCAATAGCGTATTTGCATCGATGACTTTGTCATTGAGTATAATCTTCACACGATCGCCATCGACGAACTCATGGTCGCGGCAAACGATACCCACGAATTTGCCGTTGCTTTTGACATCGCCAAGATACATATCGGAAAAATGTTGTTTTGAACCTTCTTTTGGCGCCTTAGGGCCTACCTTTGGATCAATTTTCATTCCAGTGCCGGCTTGTACCAGTTCCCGGTCGTCTATCATTTTAACCGGATTTCTTTTTGCCAAATCGAGATTGACCTCAGGGTTATTATCGACTACGGAAGGTATTTTTAATGAGGTGCCCTGTTGCGGTTTTTTGGTATCATCGATTTTATTGGCTGCATCGATTTTCAAAGGTTTTTTTTCGGGCAAGTCGGTCTGCGCCATCCCCGAAAGGGAAAATAGCAAAAACACAATTGATACAATGAAATAGTTTTTGAGCATGGGCTTAAATCGATATAAAGATAGCAAATACCCTGCCATGGGGGCTTAACGCTATGTTAAAACGTTAAATTCCCGAAAATCGTATCGGCAATTAATTGATGCCCCCTCGAATTAGGATGTATGGGGTCGGTGTCATAACACTCGTTTTGGTTCGTCAACAGGGGGGTATGGATGTCGATTTCGAGCCTTGACATTGGGTGTTGCATCTCTAAAACAATACGCTTGAATTCTTGTAAGACTTCCTCTTCATATTGGGGATATGGATTTTTGTATCCAAAAGGGATGTTACTTTCCAAATTTGCTAGAGGTGCAGTTTCGAGAGCCAAAGGGGGAGGTGTCAACAGTATGGTACCAATATCTCTTTGACGCATTTTTTCCAAAAAAGAATAGACTCCGATCTTAAAACTATTAAAAAGTTTTTCCGAGGGTTTACCGTAAATACCACAGTTGATACCGTAACAGAACAGTGCCATGTCTATGGGTTTGTCGTCAAGAAGTTCATCTAGACGTTCAAAGAGATAAGGGCGCGGGCCGGGATGGTCCTCTTCCGTGAGTCCGGAAACGGTTTCGCTACTCTTCCCGTAATTCAAAAAAGTAATGTTCAACTGCGGATGCTCTTCATCAAATTTTGACTGAAGCATTTCCACATAGCCATCTCCTCCGGCGAAGGTGATACTATCACCAAAGCATCCGACAACCTGATTTTTTCTAAGCCTGAAGCTGTTGCCTCCGGAGCACCCTAAAAAGTAACTCCCAATGAGTGCTAAGGCCGAGCGGTCGATAAATTGTCTTCTGTTCATTTATGCGGAATACAATACGACGAAAATAAGTAAATATCATTTCTCCTTAAAAAAGTCAAGTCAAAACACGCTATTATCGGATTTGGTGTAGAATGGAATGTATTTTCAAGTATTCTGTAGATAGCGGATAGTTTTCCGTATATCGTTGGGCCGATGACCGTTTCTAATTTTTGCGTATTAGCTTTTATCATTAGCCTCGACCGATTGGGTCGTGGTTCTATTCCACTGCATTTATGGCCAGGTCGAGATGGGCAATAAAATAAACACGGCTATATGGTTATGCTTTGGTTCCGCGCTGCAACTTTCCAAGAACCGGTGATTTCTCCCTCGGAAACTATCTGTAAAATTTCATATTTCGCAACCGTTGGGCAAATATGTGTGGGGATGGCATAACATAAATCGCCCACATTATACTTCTCGGGGTTTTCACATTCCAAGACTAAATGCTCTTCGCTATGGCCTTTCTGCACGCAGTCTTCCATTCCGAAAAACTGTACCCTTGGAAAGGGCATTTCGGGCGCGAGATGCTTGTGCCCCAAATCTAAACAAAGCCTATTTTCGCCCGGTTTGCTGATAATTCTGGTGATTAGTATGGCGGCGGGTAGAAATTCCATTTCAGGAAATAGACCACCGTAGCCGGCATCCCAAAGCAAGGTAGTTCCTGGACTAGCTTCTACCCCCTCACGTTTACAATGAAAAGGAAAGGTAGGGGAGCCGCCTGCAACTATGTCCTTCACTTCAATTCCTTTAGAAGTAATACTTTCCCTTAGTTCAAGAACCGATTTAAAAGTGTTATCACAGTTGGTTTTTCGTTGGTCAACATCCGTATTACGAATATGGCCGTCGTAGGCGTGCAGGCCTCTAGCTTCGATGTTAGGATCCGATGCCATTTGATTGAATAGTTCAGCGGCCTTTTCATTGGGTCGAATTCCGGTGCGTTGCATTCCGGTATCGATATCCATCCAAAGGGAAATTATGGTCGATTTCGTTTTCGCAAGATCCGCAATGGAATTCAAAGTTTCCAAATTATCGACAAGGGCCGAAAACTTTGAATCGGGATAGGTTGTCATCAACCTGAAAAAACGCTCAATATTCGCTCCAACGGGCTGCATGGCCAGAAGAATATCGGGAGCTTTGCAAAGTGCCAATAATTCCGCTTCGGCGATTGTGGCACATTTGAATTTTTGAATGCCCAGCTCCAACTGCATTTGAACGATTTCTGCAGTTTTATGGGTCTTGATGTGGGGGCGTAGCTTTTCAGGACCTCCGGCCATGGCTATCATCTTACGAATGTTGTGCTGTATACGTTCAGGGTATACCAACAAAGCAGGAGAAATGACAGCTGCTGTATCGTTCAGTTTGAACCAGTCATTATTTTCCATGGGCATCAGTGTAATTCGAACATCGCTTCGATTTCAACCGAGATGCCACCGGGAAGAATCATGCCCACGGCGCTGCGTACACCTACGCCATTATCCGGCCCAAAAATTTCCGCCATGAGCTCACTGAATCCATTGATAACAAGAGGCTGGTCACCAAAATCTGGTGCGGAATTTACCATTCCCAAGGTCTTTACAATTCTTTTGATCTTGTCGACCGAGCCAAAATGGGTAGTAATGGTCGATAGCATTGTCAGGCCTACCTGTCGTGCGCCCAATTTTGCTTGTTCCAAATCGATGTCATCGCCCGCCCGTCCCTTCATCAGGCTGCCATCTGGTAACATAGGTCCTTGGCCAGAAACGTATAGAAAATTGTCGATGACCATAACAGGCTTGTATAGTCCGGCCGGAGGTGGTGCTGGAGGTAGTTCGAGGCCTAAAGTTTGTATTCTCTCCGATGGTAAATTGCTCATAGTGTTTAAATTATATAAAAGTGTTCAAAATAAGTACCCCAATAAGGCCCATAACACCCACGGTCGTTTCCATTACGGTCCAAGTGCATAGCGTGTCTTTTATCGAAAGGTTAAAGTATTCTTTATACAGCCAAAATCCGCCATCGTTTACATGTGATAGCATCAAACTTCCGGAACCAATTGCCAGTACCATCAATTCTGCACTTACCCCCGAATCGGCAACCAAGGGCATTGCTATACCCGCAGCGGTAAGGCCCGCGACTGTTGCGGAACCTACACAAACTCGAATCACCGTGGCGATAAGCCATGCTAATAGCAAGGGAGAAATCGTTGAGCCTTTAAGCATATCGCCGATGTATTCACTCACCCCGCTATCGATAAGTACCTGTTTTAATGCTCCTGCACCGGCAATGATCAGAAGTACCATTGTGATGCCAGAAACGGCACTCGCTACCGAATCCATAATCTCTTTCATCTTTTTGCCACGGGCAAGGCCCAAGGTGTATATGGCGACAAGCACCGAAATCAACATCGCTATGACAGGATCTCCTAGAATATCAGTAGTTTTTCGTAGGATATTTTCTTCGGGAAGGAATAAGGCCACAACCGATGCCAATCCAATTAAAATTACCGGAAGCAAGGCCGTGAAAATACTGGTCAAGGTACTAGGCATTTCTTCATCCATCAATATTTTTGGATTTAGAAATTCCTTAAGTGGAGTGGCCTCGATATTCTTTATCGTTCTCGAAAAGAGAGGCCCCGCTACAACAATGGCGGGAATGGCCACGATTATTCCATACAATAAGGTCTTTCCGATATCGGCGTTGAACATCACCGCAATTCCCGTAGGTGCGGGGTGGGGTGGAAGGTAGCCGTGGGTAACCGACAAGGAAGCCAACATGGGCAGCCCCACATAAATCAGAGGAAGTCCCGTAGCTGCCGCTACGGTAAACACAAGCGGAATTAGAATCACGAATCCAACGGTGTAAAACATTGGAATGCCAACGATGAAACCTGTTAAGACCACGGCCCATTGAATGTTCTTTTTTCCGAATTTTTTTACTAGTTGCGTCGTAATTTTTTGTGCCGCTCCGCTATCGGCGACCAATTTCCCCAGCATGGCTCCGAGACCTAGTATTAAGATTAAGTAGCCCAAGGTATTGCCTATTCCCGTTTCTATCGATTTGGTGACTGCACCAAAATCCATTCCCTCGGCGACACCGACCAGGAGCGAAACGATAACAAAAGCGATAAAGGCATTAAGTCTAAAACGGGCAATTAAGATAAAAAGCAGTACAATTCCTGCAATAACAATAGCAAGTGGCATGAATGTGTTTTATAGGCTGTTGCCTAAATATACAATTTTGGGGGAATTTTTTATGGATTATATCTTTGAGCGAAAAAAAAATGCAAACTCCTGAATATCACAGCCAAAACCAACAAACAATATAAATCCTTGTTATCTTGTATAGGGTTCAACAATACTATTGCCATGGAAAAAAGACAGTTTCTAAAACAAATGGGTCGGGCAGGCATAAGTTTACCGCTTATGTCGTTCGGCGTAACAAATGATTTTGTGCTACCTAAAGAAGGATACCACAGTGAGGATGATGAAACATTCTGGGCGAGGATCCGTCAAGATTATTTTTTGAAACCGGATTATATAAATCTTGAGAACGGCTATTATAATCTCATTCCTCAGCCGACAATGAAAAAATATCAAAAGCATATCGAGACGATTAATTATGAGGCGAGCCATTATATGCGAACGGTACAATGGGAGAATAAGGCACGAATAGCAGAGCGCTTGGCCAAACTGGTCAACGCCGACCCTGAAACGACCGTGATTACCCGAAATACAACAGAGTCATTGGACTTAATCATAGGAGGCTTCCCTTGGGAAAAGAGAGACGAGGCTATTTATGCCGAACAAGATTATGGGGCTATGAAAGTACAGTTCGAAATGGTCGCCAAGCGTTACGGAACAATAAATAAAGTAGTTTCGATACCCAATCACCCCAAAAATGATGCTGAAATCGTAGCTATCTACGAGTCACAAATTACGGACAAGACCAAACTCATCATGGTCAGCCAAATGATTAATATTACCGGACATATTTTGCCCGTGCGTAAGATTTGCGATATGGCACATGCCCAGGGTATAGATGTGATGGTCGATGGCGCGCATTGCGTGGGGCATATTGGGTGTGATTTTAAGTCTATGGACTGTGATTACTACGGATCTAGTCTGCATAAATGGTTGAGCGCCCCTTTAGGTGCCGGTCTTTTGGTAGTGAAAAAGGAAAAAATCGCAAAGATTTGGCCGCTGCTGGCGGATTATAAAAGGGAACCCGATGATATCGGAAGATTGAACCATACCGGAACACATCCTGTAGCGACAGATTTGGCAATCGGTGATGCTATAGACTACTTGAATATCATCGGTCTCGATCGAAAAGAAAAAAGGTTACGCTATTTGCAGCGGTATTGGAGCGACGCACTCCGCAATGTGCCAAAGATTATTATCAATACGCCCGAGGAAGAACACCGCAGTTGTGGAATTGCCAATGTAGGAGTCGATGGCTTGCCCCCAAAAGATTTGGCTAAAATTTTATTGGACGAGTTCAACATTTTCACGGTAGGTGTAGATTATGCCAATGTAAAGGGATGTCGTATTACCCCGAATGTATATACAACAAGTACGGAATTGGATTCTTTTGTTGATGCTATGAAAACTCTGGCCGCTAGAAGCTGACCTTGTGGTGAAGCCTTATTTGAAGGCCAAATCAGTTTAAAGGGCTTTTAACTTTCTTATCCCTTTTTTTAGTGAAACATTTGGCGTAATCTTAAAGCACTGAGGGTACGCCCCTAATTTCTTTGACAGAGAATGTCGAATCAATGCACTTTAAGAGGCTTTTCCCATTCTTGGTCCATATTGTAAGGTAATCGGTACACATTACCTTCAAAATCACCAAAAAAGAGCTCTGATTTACTTATTACTTTGGGATTACCGTTAGCCCAGAAAAACGAAAACGGGGCTTTGGGTTGTAAAGGTCTACGAACGTAAGAATGATTTAATTCGCTGTTTTCTGTAATAGTCTTTTCTTTTGACCAGGTCCTTCCGCAATCATCTGATACCCAAATGGCAATTTCTCCACCTACGCCATATTTTTGAGGTCCGTCTTCGGTTGGCCCGACAATCTTCCAGATATCATTTTCCATAATGTATATACTTCCCATATCGTAGTTATGATCAGAGGTCGTTACAATATTGGTAACCCATTTTTCACCCGTCCAAAAAGTAACGCGCCATTCGTAGGGTGCACTAACTGGTCCGGGCTCATGCCCTTCGCTGGTAATGTACAAACATACCGGATTGCCATTATTGTCAAAGGCCATGTCTTTCAGATATACGTTTTTTTGCTGAGTACGATAGTCGATAACTCTGCTACGGCTTTTTACCATATTTACAGGAGGTGCAATTTTTCTTCCATAAACGGTTGACCAACTTGAACCATAATTGGTTGTTTGCAAATAATAGAGATCACTTCTCGTATCTACATTGCCATTGGTATGTCTGTTAAAAAATGTACCCAGTATCTTACCCTTTTTGTACATGCCGCTTATCTGATAATGTCCTCCAAGTCTATCTTCTCCAGAAGGTATGCTAGCTAGTTTTTTTGATGATGTCCAGTTTTTTTTATTTAAGAAAGATTCAAAAAAAAGTTCGCGAACCCCTAAAAATTTGTACTTCGTAAAGAAGTGAAAAAAACCTTTATCGGTATTCCAAATCTGAGGATATGTAAATTCGGATGTTTCAAGAATATCAAAACTATCGATTGAAAAAGGCTTGTTACTCTTGAGTTTTACACCTTTTCGACTTGTGCCCCTTCCGCTGACAAAAACCCAAATGTACCCTTCATCATCGATTAGAATCGTTGGATTATCGTGGGGATCGTCAACTTTCTGCTTGTCATAGGCAACCGTAGGTTTTGAAACCAGACCGGTGGTATGGTCATAAGTGCCGACCATACAGAGCAGGTGTCGCTCGTCTTCTTGGGTCGTACCCCCATAAACGAAAAAGGTTTTGTTCACTTCAGGGGAATAGACGGCAAGGGGAATGTGCTTGGCCGTATAGGTGCCCAGCGCCCCTGAATATTTGTCGCCGTATGCATATTTTTGATTCAATTCGAACCAAATACCACGATAACCATCGATTTTTTGGTTGCGCAAGTCATTGATTTCTTGCCCGTTGCCAAAATGCATAATAGCGATACAAAAGATGATATAAAATGATTTTTTCATTTACAAGCTCGCTTTGACTTTCTGTACTTCGGGCCAAGTTTCTTCGGGATAGAATTGGTGGCCGCCTTCACCTATGATAAGCTTCAATTTGTCAGTTGCACCTTGATTTTTGTAGAAATCCTTGGTAATTTTAAATCCCTCTTTAACACCTTCAATATCGGCTAAATAATCTTGACTTCCTGCGACCAATATCAAATTACGAGGGGCGATCAATTGGGCAATATCGGGCATGTCGGCGATTTCCAAGAGACCGGGCAGGTATCCGCAGGCGCAGTGGGGATATTTGAGCCATGAAGTTTCAAAGGTGCCAAAGGAGCACGAAACTACCGCCAAATCGATACGCTCGTCGATTGCGGCCGCATAATAGCCAGTCGTACCACCGGAAGAATTACCGATGATTCCGATTTTTGAATTGTCAAGGCTGTCTTGGGCATAAATTAGGTCGACTGCCCTATTGATATCATAGACCCTTTGACCGAGCATACTTCGCCCGTTCAGCAGTTCTTGTAAAGATTGGTGATTACAACTTAAGCTGTCTTTCTGCCTTTCACCAAAACCCTTTTGTTCGATTACCAATGCTGCCCAACCCTTATCAATGGCCTGAAGTGCCAAATCGCGGCCACCTTCTATTAGTTTTCTTTCCTTTTCATTATGGAATTCGCCCAAAGAAATATACATGCCCGGCGCATGACCTTGAAGACAGATCATTACGGGATAGGGTGGGGGTATATTTTTTGGAACAAGAAGATATCCGGGTACAATTTCAGCGTTCGATACGTATTCAAGGCGATATCGATTATGGGTAGGCAGAACCTCTTTTTCAAAATAGCTGAAATCTATTTTGGTTTCTTGAATGTCCGAAATTTTCATGAGATTTTTCAAGGATGTGCGGAGATTTTTGGTTTCTAGGGAAGTCGTAACCGGGGCCTTTGAGGTATGGGCAGCTTCTCTGCAGCTCCATAGCAGCACTGAAAATGTCAATAAATAGGTGAGGTATTTGATGCCCTTTGGTTTTAGAATGATATACTGAATTACTCGATATTTACCTTGGGCTCTTCGACCAAGTAGCCTAAAGATTGTAAAAACGTATCTGCCTCGGAAACCGTTTGTTTGTAATTTTCAAGATTCCGATAGTTGAAAAACCCATGCTGTCCGCCCTCGTAGAGTTTCAGTTCACATCTACTACCAACCTTTTCCATTACGGTTTTGTAATATTCTGCAGTAACCACCGGAATGAGTTTGTCTTGGGTACCTAAGAATATAATCGTCGGAGGAGCTCCCTTTTCTATATTGTGTAAAGGGGAAAAGTCTTTATAGGCATCGCCAATTCGTTCGTTGCCATAGCCACCAGGGCCGTTATCGATTACTGGATTAAATAGCACAAGCGCATTGGGAATGCTGCTTACTGACAGGTCGTCTGAAGTTTCATCGAAACCTTTTGCAAGTGCGGCAGCAGCGGCGAGATGCCCCCCGGCCGAACCTCCCGAGGCAATAATCTTGTTCGGGTCGATACCGAATTTATCGGCGTTTTCGCGAAGATACCTTATGGCCGATTTTGCATCCTGCAATGATTCAAAAGGCGTAGTGCCATGTTTTGTTTCCGTTCGGTAGTCGGCAAGAAAACAGATAAGGCCCCTTTTGGCAAAGTATTTTGCATGGTTGATAAAATGGTATCGGTCACCACCTTTCCATCCCCCTCCAAAAAAGAAAATTAAAGCGGGGTGCTTCGTCGTAAGGTCCAAATTTTCTGGGGAATGGACTTCCAAAAAAAGTTCGGTGGTATCTACCTGTTTGTAGCGCACTTCTTTTTGCGAAAAAGTAACGAAAGGGAAAAGAATTAAAAGTAGTACCGAAATTTTTAAAGTCATGTTTTATATCGAAAATCCAACAGGTGGAAGATATAGCATACATATTGAGTTTCCAAAAAACCTTCCTTATTCGTCAATACGATTATTGGTCAAAAGTCTTGTACTGACCTTTCAATCGGATAGTTACATCGACCGGTTCATTGGTTTCATTGCGAAAATACCAACCGTGCTTACCTTCGAACGGAGTCGTGAACGTACCTGCCATGTTGTTCGAATAGGCCAAGGTGTAACTTTCATAAAACACGTTTTCCGGTGGATTCTCCTGATAAACTTCCCCGTGAAAATCAACGTAAACGATTTTTCCATCATCGGTGGCCCATTCATATTTTACGCTCGCATGTTTTAATGCCTTGAACTTATATTCGATTCCTCTTCTAGCGGGAACTACTACCTTGATAGTATCGCTACGTTCTTCAAACTGTTCCGATGGTGGGGGATTGTTGGCTTCCACAGGTTTTGGAACACTTGGCGGGGAGCCCAATTTTTCTAGCTTCAGTTTTTTAAACGTTTTCGGGCCTCCATTTTCAGTATTGACTTCAATGGTTTCTTCGGGAGCATCATCGATGTAAAGTTTGTCAAATCCAAAAAGCTTTCCGGTACCGAGGGGGTCCCTGCCGAACTCAGCGGGCAAGACGGCAACGACAAAAACGAGCAGCCCTATAATAAGGGACAGTATGGACGATTTTATCAATTGGGCCTTGGTCATAACAGTTTTTTGGTTAGCTCCCATATCTTAGTTTTGATTAATGAAATATCCTGTTAATTGAAAACTTAACAATAAAAAGCCAGCTGCCATTAGGGCAATATTCGTGACATTCGAGAATTTCAGATAGCTTTCATACTGCCGCCAAACGGCTAAAATAAGTAGTACAAGACCTAAAGCTAAAAATTGGCCTATTTCTACGCCAAGGTTGAAACCTAATAGGTTAAGGAAAAGACCTTCTTGGTCGAACTCAAATTCCTGTAGTTTTGTGGCCAATCCGAAACCGTGAAAAAGACCAAATATCAATACAGCAATTTTAGTATTGGGCTGTTTCCCTAGAAATTTTTCGAATCCCCCTAGATTATCAAATCCTTTATATACAATGGATAATGCGATTATGGCATCGATGAGGTAGGCATTGACATTGATATCGGCCATAACACCCAAAAGTAATGTGAGACTATGGCCAAGGGTGAAAAAGCTGACGTAAATTAATATTTGTTTCGTGTGGTATAGAAAAAATATGACGCCGACCAAGAAAAGCAAATGATCGTAGCCGGTAATCATATGTTTGGCCCCGATGTATAAAAACGGGCCAAAAGCCACCCCTTTGTTACTGGATAAAAACGACTGGGTCGCATCATCTACACCGTGGGCGAACATCGTTGCCGAAACGCAAAAGAATAGGAGAAATAAGAGAAAAGGCTTTATGCTTTTAGACATAGCCGCGAAATCAATGGGCGTGCCCGTGTTCCTTTACCTGACGCAGACTATCTTGTGTAATGCTATCTTTTCGAATACGCTCTTCTTCAACAAGTTTTAAGCTATCTTCCGTTTTTTTGAGCGCCTCGGCCATTTTTTCTTTTTCGATTTTTAATTGTTCGGCAGCATTTTCTTGAGCTTGTTTGGTTTTATCACCGCAAGACGCTACGAGCGTTGCGGCAAAAAGCAGATAGAGGAATACATTTTTAAATTGCATAACAAATTTTTTTAAAATTATCGAGACTCAAATTTAATATCGAATTTCTGAAAATCAATAACAAATACCTCTAAAAGCGTATTATTCCCCCAACTCCGTAATTTTCTTTTCATAAAGCTTTTTACTTTCCACAACGGCCACATTGAGCTCTTGCATGATACCGTCGACGCGCCCTTCTATGCTTTTCATCTGATCGTTAATATTGTCGAAAGAGTTCAATGCTGCAGCAACCTCGAGGGCTTTAACGACTTCCACGGCATCACCGTGCAAGAGTTTTAGTTTGTCAATGGCCTTTGAAGTATTGGCCAAAGTACCGTTGTACTTCGTTCGAGCTTTTTCGATGGCATTCATCAATGTTTTCTTACTGGTCTCGTCACTTAGGCTTTTGGTCTGCTTTTCCATTGCGGTGAATAGGTTCGAGGCCTTCTCTTTAAGGTCTTCGTATTCTTTGTTCAGGTTTTTGACGCGCCTATCGACTTTCTCCCAATCGCCGTAGACCTTGGCAAATTCCTTATCCTCATTTTTGGTTTCTTCGAGGGCGCTTTTGAGGGCATTGAGGGTTTCCAAACCTTTGTTTACGTTCTTGTTCGCCGTTTCCTTCTTCTTTTCAAAAGAGGCGACGGTCGATTTGAATTTATCTTTTAGACGGATTAGGTCTTCGGGACTTTTATCCTTCCAGCAGGAAACAAAGACTAGGGAAACAAAGACAATACAAAGTGATTTTTTGAGCATTGATAGTGTGTTTTTATATGTTAACGGTCATGGTGCAAGATACGATGAAGTCCATTAAAATAGTCGAAGGGGATGAAGATATTGGCCTTCCGTTTTTTTTGTTCTTGCCACATGACAATTATCATAGGAAGAACGGTATCGAGACAATAGCTTTAGTCTTTAAAATCCCCTAAAGTATAAACTCGTTACTGTCTTCTTTCAAAATTCGATTTTGAAAGGGCGTAGCGTATGACATAATCGAACTGAAAACAATTAAAACTGATTGAGATGGAGTTATCTAAAAAGAGATGGGAGCTCAGGGACACGATTGTGCTGTTGCGACTGTTTATTGGATGGCACTTTTTGTACGAGGGTGTCATAAAGCTTTATAACCCCAATTGGACGTCTTTTGGGTATCTGGCCTCGGCTCAGGGTCCCTTGAAGCCAATCTTCATGGCACTTACGAGCGAAAGCACCATAGCATGGGTAGATACCCTGAACTGGATTGCCCTGATTGTAGTAGGTGTCACTTTATTGCTAGGAATTTTTGAAAGGCTTGGTGCATTTGTAGGTATTGGGTTATTAGCTCTTTATTATCTGGCCCATCCTTCCTTTCCTTGGTTGGATCAGGTGAATGTTGAGGGAAGTTACTGGTTCGTGAACAAAAATCTAATCGAGCTAGTAGGCTGCATTATCATTTTTCAATTCCCTACGGGAGATTATTTTGGCCTGTCCCGTCTTTTCGATGCAAATAGAAAACTAACGAAAACGGAAATATCATGAGCTGGACAAGAAGAGACGCGTTGAAAGGTCTGGGAGGAATACCCATTCTTGGAGCAGTATGGTGGGCCGGAGCGGCAAATACCGCGGCCCAAAAAAAGGAACGTTCTGAAATACTCGAGCAGCTGAATATACGCCCCTCTTTGCCTTCTGCCGTAAAGACCATTGGAGGAGACCCCATCAGGGTCGGTATTATTGGGTTTGGTATTCGTGGGGAACAATTGTGCCGATCATTAGGCTTTGCCACCAAGCAATGGCTGAGCGATATGAAAGAGGCCGCTGAAGAAAACCCGAAACATACGGCATTGAAAGATTATTCGAACCAAGAAAAACTGAACGTGAAATTAGTGGCCGTTTGTGATGTTTTCGATTTTCGGGCACAAAAGGCCATTGATTCTTTTTCAACAAGGGAGCATACGATGAAAAGGTTCAAGACCCACCAAGAAATGATTAGCAGCGGTGAGGTCGATGCGGTAATCATTGCAACGCCCGAT
>ENA-ORXM01002787-ORXM01002787.1-marine-metagenome-genome-assembly--contig:-NODE-2787-length-19232-cov-89.705821_pt1 | contig 19232 bp, 17 predicted proteins | sample MGYA00237867_ERZ511480 | MGnify/ENA primary metagenome ERZ511480 (study PRJEB26309, sample SAMN06266103) | marine metagenome | isolation source: Algal blade | place: United Kingdom:Sidmouth, United...
TCCTCACAACAGCCTTGGGATACAGGTGGCATCATGGACATTAACTTACGTGTACATGAAGTCCATAAGACATTTGAAATACTTAGAGATATGGGATTGCATGGTCTTAGTGATCCATTATTGCAGGAAATGGGACCGTTTAAGTTATATGATATTCTGATGAAATCTTATGATGATACGATCATCGCATTTACCCATCGCTTACAACCTCCGATGAAATTAGAAGCGGACATTAACTTTCCGACCCATGTGTATAAATCATCTATTACTGTAAAGGATATAGGAGAAGCTAAGAAATTCTACACAGACATTCTTGGTTGCAAAATCCTTAACGAGTACCAAGTAAAGAAAGAAACGCCACAAGAAAATATGTTTGGACTTCCACATAATATCGTTGATAAAGTTACTTGCAATGCCATCATATTATCGATACATGGAGGTGTAGATACTGATTTTCAGATTGTGGCATTTGATGGCATCGAAGGAAAAGATTTTAGCAACAATGCGATTGCTCCACATAGGGGATTTCTATTATATAGAGTAGAAGTCATAGGCCTTAGGGAATATCATAATTCCATTACCAAGCATGGAGATTACATCCACCAAAATATATCTCATCTCACAATAGAGCCTTATGGTGAGGTCGATTTATTTAGCGTTAGAAGTCCGAATGGTGTTATATGGGAATTTTTTGAAACAAAAACTTAATAACATGTATTCAAAGTCTTTCCTGATATTAACATTAGCATTTACAATATTCTCGTGTCAAGTCAATGATCAACACACTGGCAATAAAAGTGAAGCATTCCCGTCACCAAGTGAATTCTTAAAAGGAGATTTTGATAACTTCCAACAATACTGGAAACAAAATACTGAGGATGCACAACATAAAGATCAATCCAATGATCGACATGAGCATATACATATTAAATTTATACCTGACGAAAAAAAATCTGATAGATACAATGTAGAATTTTATACAGAAAGAAATAATCAAAATAGATTAGGAATTCAGAATTGGCAATTCAAAAATGAAAATGATAACTGGACGCTTACAATAAATGAAGATTCTGAAATAAAATTATCAGTATCTGAAGACGGATTCAAATCTGAAGATGGACTCACACATATCTCAGGAGACACCTTGCAAATTTCTGATATTTCATTCTTAAATCAACAGACAGAAGCAGCGTACAAATTAGTCAGGTGTAGATACTTCGATGGCTGGCTGCAATACCCTATGCCAGATATTCCTGACAGCACATACTCGTTGCGTAATCTCCAAATCCATGATCAGGGTGGCATGGTAGAACTTGATCTACCCAATGTGGATTATACAGCGGAGCTGACCCAACTTGTTTTCGCTCATAAAATAAGAATAATGAAATTAGCCATATATGATGTGCCCATGTCAGAAGTCGGTATCAATAGTAAATCCATAAGTTACACATGGACCAATCCAGAAGCAAAGAGGATAGGCATAAATCTTAGAAAAATAATCTCAGGGTGGACATTAATAGAAGAAGGATATGTAAACTCTACCAACTTAAATAAAAAAAGTAACAGTGAATAAATTACAAATAGGTACACAAGCACCAGACTTCAAATTAGTAGGAACAAATCTACAACCAATAAAGAAAGAAGATTACAAAGGCAAGAATCTAGTACTACTCTTTATCCCATTGGCATTCACAAGTGTATGTACACAAGAGATGTGTACCGCTCGTGATGACCGTAACAACTACACTAATCTCAATGCAGAAGTATTGGGTATATCTGTAGACTCCCCATTTGTTCTAAAGAAATGGAGTGAAGACAATAATTTAAATTTCAAACTGGGGTCTGATTTTGGTCGGAAAATGAGCAAGGACTATGACACACTATTCACAGGTGATTTTGCAGGACTATCAGAATTCTCAAAAAGATCTGCATTTATCATTGACTCAAAAGGCGTACTGCAATACATCGAAATGGTGGAAAGCGGTAAGATTCCAGACTTTGACAAGATCAAATCTAAGTTGACAGTAATATAATCTGTATGAGTGCTTCCTATCGTCGGAACTATCGGGCTTGTAACAAGAATACTATATATGGCAAAGAGAGAATCAATTATAAAACTCTACAATGGAAATGGAACGATTAGCTCAGTAAAAGCCACTCAAGGATCAAAAATAAATTTTGGGCTTACAAATAACGGCATCGGTCTGACCATTAACTTTTGACGAAAAGTATGTGATCATTTATATTATTCCGATACTATACCTTCTGGAGCATTATCGTTTTCCATCTACATTTCTATATAGCCTTAGTACGGTCTCTTAAGATATTGTCCTTTAGCTTCACCTATTATGTTGCCGTTCTCATAGACTAAGTTGCCTCTTAGGAATGTAGATTTCACTCTTCCGCCTAATTCCATTCCTTCAAAAGGGGTATACCCTTGCGAAGACTCAGACTCTGCAGCCCTGACTATGAAGCTATCATTAGGATCGTATAATACGACATCAGCATCATAACCTATAGCAAGATCGCCTTTGCTTCGTAAGCCAAATCTCTTAGCAGGATTCCAGCACACTAACTCTGCAATATGCTGCAGCGTCATACCTCTCTTAGTGCCCTCCGTATGTAATCCTGACAACAAATACTCTGTACCTCCAAAACCTGACTTAGCTAAAAATATATCATCTGGCTGCTGATTATCTAGCTTAAACTCTGCACTACAACAAGCATGATCACTGACTACCCAATCCAACTTCTTCTCTAATAACTTCTCCCATAGGTATTCTACATTCTCTCGATCTCTAATGGGTGGATTAACTTTAGCGTGACCTGCTGCTGGGGAATCTACATCTAATAATAAATGTCCCACTGTTACTTCTCGCTTAAAATCAATATGAGGAAAACAGTGCTCCATCATAAGAGCAGCATCTACAGCTTTACGGGATGTCAGATGCAAAAGATTGATATTCTTACATGCTGTCTCATTAGCCAAATAACTGGCTGTGAATATGGCTAATCCCTCCGAGTGAGGCGGACGAGAAGCACTATAGGCTCTCAATCCAGAAAGCGTCCCTTCTCGCTCTACGATCTCTGTATAAGCTCTCATAATCTCCGCAGTCTCACAGTGCAGACTTAGACTGATCTCATCTCTGAGCTTGGGATTATTATCTATAGCTTTCTGAACACTTCTCATTATAAATTCGAAATGAGCAACATCATAATGCTCTCCCTCTGGGGTCATCAGAAACTCATTCTGGCTGCCCTTAGATGACTTACCATGTAATCCATGTGATCCATAGAACATAAATATCTTGAATGAGGTCACACCAAATTTTTCTATCAGCATCTCTATCTCGTCTCGATGCTCATACCTTATCGGTGCCAAATGATAAGCATAATCTACATGAAAATTATCCTTAGATGCATCTAACACCTTAGGAAAGAAATCAGCATACTTGCCTGTATCATTCAGATAATAATGCCCCGTTCTCATATAGTTTATACTTGTAGTCACGCCACCCATTGCTGCTGCTTTACTTTCCGTGACTGCATCCACAGCTAATGGAGAATATATTCCTGTATGCATGTGGGCGTCTACTAATCCCGGAAAAGCCAATTTCTCTTTTCCATCGTAGACTTCCTTAGCTGTGGCTGGATCTATATCTACTCCAAGCTGAGCTATCTTACCATCCTTAATACCAATATCTTGTAGCTTGACCTCATGTAATCTTGGGCTAACTAACTTTACATTTTTAATAATTAAATCTAACATTGCTTTCTATTTTACTAAATTATTTTTTTTCATTAATTCTATTTGTTCATCTGTAATACCTATTTCCTTAAGTATCTGCACATTGGCGTCTCCGATCTCAGGAGGATCATTTTTTTTCTCTACTCGCTCACCTTTATACTCAAGCGGAAACTTTGGCAACTTCACAAGGTCGCCGTTTTTCATTTTTATTGGCATAAGACTATTGCCTTCATTCAGCTGAGGATCATCATACAAGTCTCCTGGTCTTGCTATCGGTGCAAATGGAATAGAGTTGTCTGTGCATCTTTGAATTATTTCGGACTTAGTCCATAAGGCTACTCTTCTATCTAATTCTGGCAGAAACCATTCTCTCTCATCTATCCTTCCATTGTTAGTCGCCAGTCGATCATCTTCGCTCCAGTCTGACCATTCGAATGCTGTGCAGAATCGATTCCAGTGTCTATCACTTATAATTCCTATGAATACTTTATCCTCATCCTTAGTCTTAAATACCTTGTATATCGCCCATGCACTTAATCGCTCCGGCATCGGCGGAATGTCATAATCAACCTGTGACTGATAGGCCATATGTTGTCCGACAAGAAATGTACAGGTCTCATAGAGTGAAGCTCTCACAAGACCACCTTCTCCAGTTCTCTCACGCTCATACAATGCTTGTAAGATTCCGATATAGCCAAACATTCCACCAGTTATATCTATAACTGAAGTACCAGCCCGTAATGGATCTCCAGATCGACCTGTCATATATGCCAGTCCTCCCATCATCTGGACTACTTCGTCCATAGCATGTCGTTTTTCATATGGCCCACTAAGAAAACCTTTGAGAGAACAGTAGATAATATTTGGATTACGTGACTTCATCGCTTCATAACCCAAGCCCAACCTATCCATTGTGCCTGGACCAAAATTTTCTACAATCACATCTGTCGATTCCACCAGCTTTAGTATCACATCTATACCCTCTTTAGATTTTAGATCTATGGCTAGCGATTTTTTATTTCGATTATAAAACCAAAAATACCCTGTGCCGAATCCCTTAAGCCTTCTGGTACTACTGCCATCGACAGGTTCCACTAAGGTTACATCAGCACCATTATCAGCAAGCATGAGTCCTGCACAAGGTCCCATGACTGCATGTGTAAATTCTAATACCTTAATCCCATTCAAAGGATTACTTGCCATGAGTCTCTAAGTTTAGTGAATTAAATATTTCTGCTGGTTCTGCTTCGACTTCAGTATTAAGTGTCTGATTAAATCTATTGAGATATCCATATAGACTCAATACTGAAACAAGTTCTACTATCTCAGCATCAGAGTAATATAATTGTAAATCTAATATCGTCTTAGCGTCTACTTGATTAGGCATCATACTTGATTGTAGTGCTAATCGCAAAGCTGCTCTTTCCTTTAGTGTGAATAGATCACTTTTTTCAAACTCCCATATGGCATTAAGCTTGCTCTTATCTACACCATACTTCGTAGCCGTATAGCTTGTGTGTGATGCACAGTATGTACAACCCGCTGACAAACTTGAAATTAAACCCATCATTCGCTTAAGACTTTTTTCTACTTGACCTTTATGGATAGTCTCATGAGTCAGCATGGCAAATGCTTTTGCGATATCTGGTACGTAAGCCATGAGCTTTCCATCATTCAGAGCAAAGCCCATCTGCTCATTGACCGAATTTAGATTAGAATATAATGGATGATCTTCGTATATCTCTGGCGCCTTTATTCTCTGATTCGTCATACCTTATATTGCTTATTTTTCCTGAGATAACTAACCAATCCTCCTTCAGCTAAAATGTCTATCATGACTTGCGGCATCTTTACAGCTTGGTACTTTTTACCACTGGTATTATTTATCACGACACCTTCTGCAATATCTACTTGGAGATCATCGCCATTCTCGATATCATGTGGACCTATTTCTAAGACTGGAAGTCCTATATTAATCGCATTACGATAAAAAATTCTTGCATAATCAGATGCAATGATAACTGATAAGCCAGTTTGCTTAAGTGCCAGTGGGGCTTGCTCTCTGGAGGAACCACAACCAAAATTTTCTCCCGCTACCAGTATATCTCCCGCTTTTACTCTCTTGCTAAATGTAGGGTCTAAGTCCTCCAGTACATGATCTGCAAGATGATCTAAGTCTAATGTCTTAGTATACTTCCCAGGTATGATTCTGTCTGTATCTATATTGTCACCGTATACAAAAGTCATTCATTGTGTTTTATATATTTTGATAATACTGTCACTACATAATTATGTTAGATACATATCTGGTGCTGTGATTTCGCCATGTAATGCAGATGCAGCTACTGTCGCTGGTGCCGCCAGATATATATTAGAATTAGGGTTTCCCATTCTGCCTTTGAAGTTTCTATTGGCTGCAGATATGACGACCTCATCATTGCCCGGTACACCCTGATGAGTGCCTACGCAAGGACCGCAGCCTGGAGTAATAATAGAGGCACCAGCTTCTATAAGTGTCTGTAGTGTGCCATCATTCATCGCATCTAGAAGCGTACCCTTAGATGCAGGTGCAATCAGAAATCTCACGCCAGACTTGATACGTTTGCCCTTGAGTACTTTTGCTGCAGATTGTAAGTCTTCTAATCTGCCATTGCAACAAGTCCCTATGAATGCATAATCGATTTTGACTCCATGATGATTAGATAAATTAGAGACATTATCTGGTGACTCTGGAGCAGATATCTGCGGCTCTAAGTCCGCTACATCAAATTCGTAGGTCTTTAGATACTTTGCATCTTCATCAGGTTCTATACCCTCATATTCATAATCTAATATAAGTCCTTTGGGATTGACGATTCCAGTTTTTCCGCCCATCTCTGCGACCATATTAGCAATCGTCATGCGACTGGCTAATGTCATCGACTCGAATGTCTCTCCCTCAAATTCTATAGCCTGATAAGTGGCTCCAGATATTGTCAACTGCCCTACTAAATACAAAATTAGATCCTTAGCAGATACACCTTTTTGTAATTTACCTTGGCACTTAATTTTTATACTATGAGGTACCTTAAGCCATATCTTCCCTGTCATCATCGTCGCTGCTAAGTCGGTAGAGCCTACGCCACAAGCAAAAGCATTCAGTGCTCCATAAGTCGGTGTATGCGAATCAGCCCCTACAAAAACATCACCTGGCTTCACATACTCATGCTCTACCATTACCTGATGGCATATACCCTCTCCTATCTCAAAGAGTCGCATGTCCTGTTCCTTTGCAAATGATCGCATCATCTTATGCAGATTGGCAATTCGCTCATTAGGAGGTGGCACAGCATGATCTAGAATCAATGCACACTTAGCAGGATCGAAGACCTGAGTTCCACCCATTTCTCTAAATGCCTTAATAGCTAACGGTCCAGTTGTATCCGTAGCCATAACGCCGTCTACAGGGCAGATTATTACATCGCCAGGCACTACTTTTTTACCTACATGATTCGATAATATTTTATCTGATATCGTCAATTTTTCCTTTTGTATTATATAACTCTTAGAGAGTCATTGTTGAGTAATTTGTACATTTTACCTTGTAAAGATTCTCCGATAACGGCTTCCATATCTTGTGCAATCATCGACATTTTTTTCACATCTAATCCCGTATCATATCCCATCTGATGTAACATATGAGCTGTATCTTCTGTCGCAATATTTCCAGATGCATTTTCTATAAATGGACACCCACCAAGTCCTCCCACTGCAGTATCAAAAATACGGACACCTGCCCTAATCCCTGCCACTACATTCGCTAAGCCCTTGCCCTCTGTATTATGTAAATGTAGGATCACAGGTATGCCTTTAGCTTTCTCCACGATATGTGCAACAAGATCATGTAACTGACTGGGATTGGCCATTCCAGTAGAGTCTGCTAATGACAATTCTTGTACACCTGCACCTATATATTTGTCTATCATATCTAAGACCACTGCTTCAGATATCTTGCCTTCATATCTACATCCAAAAACGCATTGCAATCCAGCTCTGACGTGTATGTCTTCTCTTTGTGCCATCTCTATCATCTGAAGACTTTGAGCCTGTGCTGTGATCAGATCCATACCTGTATTCTTCTCACTATGTGTATTGCTTGACGATATGGAACATGCTACATTTCTGATGCCACTATCTATGGCCCTTTCGACACCCTTTACATTAAGAACGAGTCCACTATACTGTACTCCTTCTATAGGTGTCAGTTGCTGTATCAGCGCCTCCGCATCAGCCATCTGAGGTACTATCTTAGGGTGGACAAAAGATGCAATCTGCAATCTCTTTATTCCTGCGTCTATTAATCGATCTATAAATCTCAATTTTTGATCTGTAGATAAGACTATATCTAAGTTTTGGATCCCGTCTCTTAAGCCTTGTTCTTCTAGTATGATTCTCATAATGACTGATTAAGAATTACATATTTCAAAAAACTCTAACCAAGCACCATCAGGACTTTGTATACATATTGTATGACATAATCCATAAGGCTCTATCATAATCTTATCATCATTTAATATTTTCACTTCCTTAGATTCTAATCTAAGGATGAGTGCTGCCATATTTAGTACTGGGAATCTGAGTGAAAGAATTCCTAAGTTAGGCGGGACTGCATCATCAGCATAACTTGTACCTTCCACTCCCACTAATTGTATCAGCTCCACCGAACCTGAATTAAAGCCTTCAGGATGCAATATGCATATTCTGCGTTCTACTTTCTTATACAAATTCTTAGGAAGACCAAAAAGATTCTCGCCAGTTTCTGACCCGACTAAGTTATGCTCCATGTATATTTTAAATCCCAAGACATCCATATAGAATTGCTTAGAGACTTCTATATCTTCTACAATCTGTGAAGAATTGAATATGTGACTGAGCTTTCTCAGATTCGGATAGCCTTCTAATGTAGGCTTATGCCTTTGGATTAGAGCAACAACAATATCTTCTGGTCCATGCAATAGTACTTCTGATATATGAAATTTATCAAATTCGTATTCCAATGGATCATTATAGGCTGTCCATCCTGCTGACCTGAACTCTTCATAGCTATACTGTAAATCTACAACTCGAACATCAATGTCATATATACCTCCTGTATCCCATGATTGGCTGCTAGATCTTATATGCTTTTGCTTGACATCTCCAAAAGAAATGACTCTTAGAAATCCCTCAGAATCTCCTGGGTTATGTAGCAGTATTTCAGTTGCATCAAGATTAGTAGACAATCCCCAATATTTTAATTGCATATCACTTAGAACTGCTTGATGTATAAACTTCCATCCTGCAACTTTACAATAAAATTCTGATGTCTTTTCTGCATTTCTAACCGAAATAATAACCTCTTGGAATCCTCTTATGAAAAACTGACTCTCAACTAAAAGATGCTCACTTATAAATGAAGCATTATGCAATACAATATTGTTGTCAAAATCTACCAATAAAAATGATTAAATTTGTAAATAGTTAACTAAGTTAACTATTATTAGATAAATTAGAGGATGAATACTAGTTTATCCAAAACTAAATTTGTTTTCCTTTTAGTAGCTTCGATATTTATCACATCTAATGCCTGCAAGAATACAAATGTTGACCAAATTACCAATAATGAAAATATGAGTCCAGTAGACCCATTAGCAACTCAGAATACTCTAAGCACAGGATTATGTGGATACCTTCATACAGCAACATTATGTACTAATGACTTAGATAATATAAAAAAATTCTATGTGGATGGAATGGGTATGACCTTATCAGATCCGATCTCCTTAAGCGAGTCTCAGAAGCAAGCTCAGAAGGAATTATGGTCGCTTCCTGATGATATCGATTACAGTTATTATCATCTCAGCAGAGAAACTGTCCCCAGTCTCATCCAAATAAGATTATTATTATTTAAAGAAAAAATGCCTTCTATCCATGATTCATATAATTCCTTAGAACTAGGCCCTTTTTCATTAGGCTTTCCTAATATGGATCAGAAGTCTTTAGATAAGAGATTATTATCTATGGATATAGAGGCCATGGCAGACATGCAAGAAGGCACTATCCCGAGAGCAGATGGGACGACTTATAGATATTGGGAGACGATATATAAAGGACCAGATTATCTACATTGTGTCGGTATAGAAAGAGGTGATGGGATGCCACAGCTGACACCTTGTGATACTATAACTAAACTGGGAGGACCTGGATATTCTGCTCAGGTCATAAAAGATTCTGATAACTACCTGCGATTTATGACAGAAGTCTTGGACCTTGAATTAAGAGCGGATAGAAACTGGGATGCTTCTCCTGGATCAGCTTTAGGAATTCCAGAAGGAACTCCATTTAGGTTCGCATTAGTATATGCTAAAGGGAGTAACCAAAACCACTTTCTCTTCTTAGACTTTACAGAATCAGACATGATAGATACAGGTGTAGCTCCACGTATTCCTCACCTTGGATTAGGCGCATGGACTGTAGAAACTTCTGATATAAATAAGATATTAGAAAACGCAAAAAAATTTGGAGCTAAACAGATCGTAGGACCCAACGATTATCTGAGTCCCATATATGGTTCTGCCAAAGTATTAACCATGCATGCACCTAACGGTTTCTTAATAGAAGTATTCCAAAAAAATTAATATGCAAAGTGTCGGTGTCCAATTATTTCAGAAAATAATCGTCGGTGTTTTTGATAATCAAAAACAAGTGAAAGCTGAGTTAGCTTCTTGTAAGCAAGTCCATCCTGAGGCAAAACATGTCACTGAAATAATAGATCATAGAATTAGTAATATACCTTCAGATTTTGTAGGAACATTTATTCTCGAAGAAAGTTATTATTCTCATACTAATGGACAATACGAGGTGAAGCCCCTTTTCTTTAAGGTAAGTCCACATGGCCCTTATGATATATACTTACAATCCGTAATTATTCCAGATCACTTAGATAAGAGTAAAGTTGTGAACTCCAATGTGGATCTGCACTTTGATTACACTAATCTTATAGTCAATGATAAATTTGGTAAAGCCCTATATCATAATATGGGAGATTACTTTATTGTTAATCATTTGGCGAACTTTGGTCCAGGCCTTACTTTTAATCTTATAGAAACCTTGACTAAGGATCAGTTACAGGTCATGGAATTACTTAAAAAAGATGGAACTCCAATCACCACATACTCTTCCCCTATTCTATATGATCGAATAAGCTGATGAAGAAAAATAATTATATAAGCATATTTGCCATTGCGATTTTCGGAGCTCTAATTTTGATGATTACTAATGGGATGACCTTTACAGGAATCACTGTCTATGACGAATCATTAATAGAGCATTTTTCTTGGTCTAAGTCCACACTAAAATTTAGAGACTTTATTAATCTGGGTTGTGCAGCACTTATCATCCCACTTGTCGGAGCTATTATAGATAAGTATGGCGTTAAGGTGTCTTTTACTTTTGGATTACTAATGTTATCTGCCTGCTATTACACTTACAGCTACATAGGTTCTGCGACACATATGTATCTTATCCACGTTGCATTTGCATTTGCAGTGGCTGCATCTGGTACATTAGCCGTTATTATTATGGTATCAGAAAGGGTCTCAGAAAATCGAGGCAGTGCTATCGGAATTGCACTAGCAGGGACTAGCTTAGGCGGTATTTTCATTCCTAAGGTTGCAGGCTTTCTGTTAGAAAAATATGAATGGCGAATGGCATTTCGCTACGAGGCGATGCTACCACTAATACTCCTAATATTTGTATGGCTATTCATTAAGAACAAAGATAGATTCCAAAACAATGGGCATAACAAAACGGATGATCTGATAGAGATAGACTTTCTAAGTGCCGTAAAGACAAGAACGTTCTGGTTCTTGGCAGCTATCGGTTTTTTTAGTTACTACGCCATATTAGGATTGATGGGCAATCTTTTTTTATACATGAGAGAATTAGATTTTTCAGCAGATACAGCGATCAGTTCGTTAGGTCTTATGTCGTTCATAATCCTAATTGCAAAACTACTTTCTGGTGTACTGACGGATTACATTGATAAGTACACCATCTTTAAGGTACAACTCTTTATCATGTTATTAGGATCTGTCGGATTTGCATTATATGATACGACTATAGTATGGGTAGCGATTCCTCTCATGGCTATAGGATGGGGTGGATTGTATACACTCATTAACTATGTACTTATCACAACATTTGGTGTCAACTCAGCTGGTAAGATAGGCGGCACTATATCTACATTTGAATCATTAGGTGCTGGATTAGGGGTCTGGTTGTCAGGATTGATTGCTGATCAGAGTGGGAGCTATGCTATGAGTTTTACAGTTGTATCTAGTTTTCTTTTTCTTGCATTTATACTTTCACTTTTTCTCAAACCAATCAGAACTGATTAATGCAAATACGGAATCCTAGAACTGGAAAGTATGACTACGAAATAAAAGAAGATAGTCTTTCCGACGTGAGTCAAACTGCTATTCGATTAAGAGAAAATCAGCAGACTTGGGCAGAACGTCCCATCGAAGAAAAAATAAAATACATATTGCAATTGGCTGACGCTATGGATGCCAATAAGGAAAAGATCATATCTGCTCTAAGCACAGACACGGGGCGGAAAAGGATATCTGAAATCGAATATAGTGGTGCCATCGGAGTTATCCGAGGCAGATGCTATTCCAGTCCTGCATTATATATTCCTGCACCTGCAAGGAATTCCGTGACTTGCTCGACAGTACAGATACACCAACAATTAGTGCCTTACAACTTAGTCGGCATCATAAGTCCCTGGAACTTTCCACTACTCTTAGCGATGATAGATACTATACCTGCACTCTTAGCTGGCTGCGCTGTATTGCTCAAGCCGAGTGAGATCACTCCACGATTTATCCAGCCGATGGAAGAGATTCTTAAAGATATTCCAGAACTGTATGAAGTACTACACATTGTCAAAGGTGGCGTAGAATCTGGAAAGGCCGTAGTAGAAAATGTCGATGCCATATGTTTTACAGGTAGTGTGCCTACAGGTAAGATAATTGCGAAAAGATGTGCAGAAAGATTTATACCGGCATTCTTAGAGTTAGGCGGTAAAGACCCTGCTATCGTCATGGCTGATGCAGATCTGGACTTGACCGCAGAAGCGATCATAAGGAGTGCCGTCGGAGCTACAGGACAAGCCTGCCAATCTCTAGAAAGAATATATGTGCACGAGAGTATATCCGAAGAACTCACTGAACGAATAATCGCTAAGGTAAATGAATTAAAACTTAATACAGACGATATAAGTCATGGCACCTTAGGTCCACTAATCTTCCACAAACAAAGTGAAATTATAAAAAATCAGATAGAAGATGCTATCGCTAAAGGAGCTATCGTACATACTGGTGGCGTTATAGAAAATCATAATGGTGGTCTGTGGATGCATGCCACTGTTATCAGCAATGTCACTCATGATATGGATATTATGACAGAGGAAACCTTTGGACCTGTGATACCGATCATGCCTTACAGTAATCTGGATAAAGCCATAGAATGGTGCAACAATACTGTGTATGGATTATCAGCATCTGTATTCTCTCAAGATAACGATCAGGCGATCAAAGTCGCATATCAGATAGAAGCTGGAGGTATCTCTATAAATGATGCCAGCCTCACTAATAAGGTGTTTGATGCTACTAAGAATTCTTTTAAAGATTCTGGTATGAATGGCTCCCGTATGGGCAGTGATGGTTTCTTACGATTCTTCAGAAAGAAAGCCATCTTAATACAAGGAGGTACAGTAAGTTCCATCTTAGAACAATCAGAGACAGTGTAATAGAGATGTTTCTCATTTAGTAAATCACATTACAATCACATGATTTTAAATATCCCTATTGAGTCATCTCGTAGATAACAATCAGATGACCATCAAAATCTATAAATGATTGCTCTTTAAAAACAAATCCATCAGAGCTTGTATCTATTCTAGGTTGTGTGTGTTGTAATTTCAGTGCTGATATTTTCTCCATCACTGTAGGTAAATCTTTCACACGGATTACAGATGCATTCATGTGAGGAGTTACTTGCTTGGGTAATTCTATACCCTTTACTTCTGACAGTGCCATAGTTCTTACCTGATCTGGACTATCTAGCGTGCAGAATCTGATGGTCGCATCTTCAGGAATTTTGAATACTGGATAAGAATAAGAATCTGCACTGGACTCAGATATATTATGTACGGTGAATCCTAATATATCTCTATAGATTGTCAACGACTGATCTATATCCGACACTAATAATGTCGATCTCTTAAAGTGTGTTCCTTCCATACTTTTTGTTTCTATTTTATTCTGACAACCAATAATAGTTAGCAGTAATAAAGACACCGTTATTCTTACCATCGATTCTTATATCTATTTACGAAATTAAGACTTTCACGATTTGCTTCCCTACGTTTTTCCCTTCGAATAATCGATTGAGTGCTTGAGGCATATTTTCTAATCCTTCCACAATATCTTCCTGATACATTAACTTTCCTTGCTCTATCCACTGACTCATATTTTTTTCTGCTTCAGGAAATCTATCCTTGTAGTCATAGATAAAGAATCCTTGCATCCGAGCTCGCTGACCACCTATTCTATGCCAATTTTTAAGATGGTAATTCTGTTCGCTGAGACTATCCTTATATGTACTTATTCTACCACAGCATACGACCCTTGCATATTGATTTATCTTAGTCAGAACGAGATCCAAAATCTCCCCTCCGACGTTATCAAAATATACGTCTACCCCATTTGGAAAATATTCATCGATCTTCTCTCCGATATTTTCTGTCTTATAGTTAATGGCATGATCATAATACAGATGTGATGTCAGCAACTTTTTCTTCTCATCAGTGCTTGTCATACCGATTACATTTGCCCCCTTAATCTTGGCAAGTCCGGCTACCGTACTTCCTACACCTCCAGCCGCTGCAGAAACAAGAACGTTATCTCCTTGCTTAAGCTCACCTACCTCATATAATCCGAAATATGAAGTATAACCTGTTATTCCTAAGATGCCGAGTGAAGTAGAGATTGGTAGAGATGTCTGAGAAACTTTATATATCATGTCATAGTCAGATGCTGTGGATATAACATATTCTTGCCAGCCAAATTTTCCATGCACATAATCGCCTATCTGGAAGGCTTCATTTTTAGATGCCACAACCTGACCTACGCCTCGACCTCTCATCGTTTCTCCAAATTGTAATTTGTTTTCTATGCCGGCTCCATCACTCATATAGAACTTCATAACTGGTGCAAGCGATAAGTAGTGGGTCTGTATGAGCAACTCGCCTTCCGTGAGCGATGGTACCTCCTCTTCCACTAATCTAAAGTCGGAGTTCTTAATTAGTGATATAGGTCTTGCTGCGAGAACTAATTTTCTATTAATCATTTCATTATAATAATTAGTGTCGACTTGTTCCTCTGACCGTTTTCTTTTCTTTGGATTCCATATGTTTTTTGAAGACAGTCCAGCTTGTCTCATTAGGCCTGTCATCATTTAATGGAGGTGGGTCCATATATAACGGATATCTTTCTGTAATAATCTTCTGTAACCGTGGCCAGATTTCTGACTTTTCGAATGTACTAAATCCCGTTGCATTAAATATCATAATACCTGACTTACTCCCCATTTCCATCCATGGTAACCATTGGGCTACCCTTGTCCAGGCGATATTGGAATGGTTTAATCTTTTGACGTTGGCGTCTAATATTTCATCTGACTTGTAGATGGAATTAAAAATTTCCATAGCATGATAAGCTCCGCCGACATACACCTGATATTCGCTTCCTAATGGATTGTCATAGAATAATGGGATCTCATCTGCGGAGAAAGTTAGATCTTCATATTGCCTCAGTTTCATGGGTGCTACATTCTGCCCTTCATCATTTTTCTCCCATCGATATCCCCTCATATTGACAGGATCATTAGCTACATGAAGTATTTCTACTTTATTATTGTTCCATGGATTAATCCAGCTGTCTAATATCTCATTAGTCTCTGGATCTAAGTACATCATGATTTCTCTTGACACACTTTTAAATCCTTTTCCTTTTATAGGATCTACGACCATAGTACATTGTCGAGTGTTAATACCGACAAGATTAAATAGATGTTTATCTTTCTCACCTGCTATTCTACTGTAAGCTCGACCTTCCCACATACCGTATCTTGTATGACCTTGTTCTGTAGTTCCACATGTAGCTTTCATTCTGGCAACTATGGCATCTCCTCCAGTTAGAGAAACTTCTTGAGAGGATACATCACTGATATGCAATAGACTTATAAGAATTGTGAGTATAAAATATTTCATGTTTTCATTTTTCTATGAAGTGTTCGCTTGGAATCACAGCATCATTCCTTAGGGTTCATTTTTTTGTAATATGTCCAACTTGTCTCATTAGGGGATGTGAAAGTTTCTGGTGCATGTCGGTACTCAGGCTTATGAGCAAGCACATATTCTGTCAAGACAGATGGCATATCATTATAGTTTTTTTCGGATAACTTATACCCAGCTCCTTGATACAACATCCTCCCTGGCCTCTGCCCCATCTCTAACCATGGCAACCATGGTCCGATCCTTGTCCAAGATATAGTACAATCAGTGGAATTGACATTAGCATCATTTAACTGACGTTCCGAAACAAAAAATTGAAACAACTCGCCTGCTTCATACAAGTCAGATTGTGAATTTTCTGGATAATCTGCCACTTTAATGGGTGATGGATATGCCAGCAATACGTCTGCATTCATACAGATCATATCATTACCAAATTTATTAGAATTGACGCCCCACTTTCCATATTTACCCTCAAGTTCAAAGTTCTGATTGACAGGATCATTCCATACATGGAGGACATCCACGGTCTTCTCATTGTAAGGATTTGCATAATTTTCTAATACTTCACCAGTTTCCTTATCCGTATAGAGCAAGACTTCTCTAGTTAGTAACTGATATCCTTCCTCCTTAGGTATTAGCCTAGCAATATTATACATCTCATAATCCATCATGTGCTTATCTCTTTCTCCATCTACGATTCCATAGATAGCACCTTTCGCATAGTATATAACTTCCTCAGTAGAATCGAGTGAGCCTCTCACCTTTGCAAATGCTGTGAGGTTATCTTCTGCTTTATCTAAGTCATATATAACATCATTATCAGCGGAACCATTAGTGTCAGAGATCACATCTGCATTAGGATTACAGCTAATGAGACTAATGAGGAGAGTCAGCACAAGAGCTTTGGTAAAAATGGAACAGTAGGATGGCATATTTCGTATCTATTCTTTAAATTGAAAAAATAAAAAGGCACTCAAAAATCCAATTCTGAGTGCCTCACTATGAAAAAACTATCTATTAAAAGTCATAACCTAATGTAATCAAAATTCTACGAGGCAAGAATGGTATACCTGTATAATAAGTGGTCTCCGGATCTATATCACCAGAGTCGATCCTTTGCTGTAGTGCAATGCCCTGATCATTATCTGATACGTATAAGAATCTAAGTGCCTTATCAGTATTAATGATATTTTTAGCTAATACACCTAATCGTATATTACTACCATTCTTTAATGGATACTTAATTGTTGCGCCTATATTTAAGTTAGTGATATCAGCTTGCTTAAGAACATTCGTTGCATCTGCAAATCTATTAGCGAAGTGATTCATTTGTGCTGTTAGATCTAAGTACTTCATCCTATAGTTAGCCGATAGATTAAATATTGTAGAAGGCACTCTCGGTAATTGATTGCCATTAAGATCTAAAGAAAACACAGTGGCTCCTGCAGCATCTGTCCCTTCATTGATAAGAGTGTTCCCGTACAGCTCACCATTAGGATCAGCATTACCAAGTGGAATTTTAAAGTCATCAAACTTTGCTTTTTGATATGTTGCACTTGCTCTGATGAGTAATCCTTGTAAGGATGCTGGCGCATATGTTAATCCGAGTTCTATACCATTAATGGTATTAGTACCTAAAGGTCTGGATACAGCGACGGCACCTTCATATACAGTAGCTAATCTATTTTTTATATTAGTATAGAAGCCCGCAACATCAACACCAAGATCACCGAATCCGGTTCTGTAGCCTACTTCGATATTGGTTATTTTTTCGTTATCCTGGATACGTGGATTATCTCCTCCTTCTATATCATTAGGGTCAAACGAAAGAGAATCAGCCGGAGTATATGCAGTGTAATCAGGCATTCTAAATGCATTGACAAAGTTAGCATACACAGCTGATCTTTCATTCAGACTATAATTAGCACCTACTGAAAAACTAACATCACTATGTTCTTCTTCTCTTTGCAAATTCTCCACCACACTATAGAATCCTTGTAGGTCCATATCTATCTTATCATACCTTACACCTACATTAATTCTCAGCTTATCATTAGTAGTTGCAATCTCATCTCCTAAGAAAAATGAAGTCGCCTTAATCGTGTACTCATCTAATCTTGCTTGGCCACCAAATGGTGCAAATAGATTAAGCCCTCTATTATCGGCTACTGGTAGAGCCCATCCTGCAAGACTCCATGTCGTCGGTGTATAGTTGCCATTAGAAATATAGCTACCGAGACTAAAGTTATGATTCAGACTACCTGTTGTAAGCTTATACCCTAATCGTAGCTCATTCATATAATCTGTGTCATTTCCATCTCCATCTATCAATATTCTTATCTGACTAAATGGTGCCGCCACATATCCTGTAGAGACTCCTAAGTTAAACTTAGTTCCATGATCATAACTCTGGTATCTAAATTTATTAGAAAGTGTTAGTGCATCAGTCAGCTCATAGTCCAAGTGGAAACCTACATTATACCCTCTTGCATAATTACCATCTTCATTAGTCGCTCGACCAGTTCGAGGTAAAAAGTTGCCTTCTCTGTCCACGACTGTGTAAGCCAGAGTATCTAATGTAGGAGTATAGAATGAGTCATATATATCCCAACCATCAGCAGGTGTATTATCAGATAGCTTATATGGGATATCGATCATATTCTGAATAGAAACATTCACATAAGAACCGAATACTCTGGCATTAAGCTTATCACCAAGATAATCTAAATTAAATCTCATTTGTCCACCCCTGTCATTGTACCCGAGATCTCTAAAGCCTTTATCATTCACATAATATCCACCTATGTTATATCTTAGGTTTTCACTAATAGGCCCATTGATATTAGCATCTACTTTGTAATCTATTCCTCCTCTTTCTCCATCCGCATTGACACCATCAGTCACATTATTATTGTAGCGAGTTACATTGACCGTACCCTTGGTTTCTGTTCCCCCTACCTTGCTGATGACATTGACAACACCTGCAGCAGATGCTCTACCAAAGAGTGTTGCTGCAGATCCTCTAACAACTTCTATTTTTTCTACATTTAGATCCATTCCAAATGCAAAATCTGGCGGTCGTGCCGTCGTCGCAAGACTCGG
>ENA-ORXM01002788-ORXM01002788.1-marine-metagenome-genome-assembly--contig:-NODE-2788-length-19232-cov-3.641347_pt1 | contig 19232 bp, 21 predicted proteins | sample MGYA00237867_ERZ511480 | MGnify/ENA primary metagenome ERZ511480 (study PRJEB26309, sample SAMN06266103) | marine metagenome | isolation source: Algal blade | place: United Kingdom:Sidmouth, United...
TAAAAATTAGTTAAGAGCTACCTGTAATTGAAAACTCCACACGATTTACTTACGTGAACTTCGTTTGCAAAAGAACCAAAGTTTTTATAAACTATGTTAATGTTGAGGAAAAAAAACTTGACAAGATTGGTATGGCATCTTATTCGTAGATGAGTATCTTTGTTATTCTAATAAAAAAATTAACCTCCATAAATTATGTTGCTCCTGCTGCTATTTTGTATAATAACAACGTTTGCTCAAGCCCAAACTACGACGAATCAAGCGGAAGCGATTCGTTGGGCAAAAGAAAAAGATAAAGCTATATTACTTGTTTTTTCAGGATCGGATTGGTGTCAACCTTGCATCCGATTTGACAAAAATGTCTTGCAAGACAACGCTTTCCAAAATTATGTGGAAGATGCCTTAATCGTTTTAAAATGTGACTTTCCGCAACGCAGTCAATTATCAAAAGAAACCCTTCAACAAAATGAAGCTTTGGCAGAACGTTTTAATTCTAAAGGTGAATTTCCAAAACTATTATTGCTAGATAATACTTTGGAACCAATCGCAACACTAACTTATAAGAGCCAAGCGACTACTCAATTTATAGAGGAAGTGAAACAACAGTTATCTCCTAAAACAGGTCTGAAAGAATATCGAAAAAAAACGCCTTTAATGGGGAGTTTTTTTGAGTTTATTGTAATTGCGCCAAGGAATGAAGCAGAGGAAACATGGAATTTGATAGAGAATTGTATTACAGAAGCCAAGCGAATCGAAGACTTAATCTCAGAGTGGATTCCGAGTTCAGACATTAGCAAAATTAACCAAGCCGCAGGTAAAAAAGTAATCCAAGTCCAGCAAGAAGTATATGAGTTGTTGCAACGAAGTATTGCCATTAGCCAATTGACACAAGGAGCTTTTGACATTAGTTTTTTGGCCTATTATAAATATTGGAAATTTGATAAAACACAAACCTTTCCCTTTGATTCTGCTCAAATTCAAACTTTAACTCAATACGTAGATTATCAAAAAATTGAGTTATTACCCAATTATCAAGTAAAAATTCCTAACAATATGAAGATTGGTTTGGGAGGAATTGGACAAGGCTATGCTGTTGATCGCATTAAAGACCTTTTGTTGGAAAAGGGAGTGATGAATTTTGTTATCAATTCTAGTGGTGATGTCTATGCACATGGACACCGTTTGGATGGTAGTCCTTGGAAAGTTGGTATTACAAGTCCCTTGAATAAGGAGGAAATCGTACAATGGTTGCCGGTAGAAAATTTTGCAGTGGTTACCTCAGGAACAGCGGAGAAAAATTTTGAATATGAAAACACTATTTATAGTCATATCATAAATACACAAACAGGCTTTCCCATAGAAGGCTTACAATCTGTTACGGTGATGAGTAATTTTACAGAAATTGCTGATGCTTTGGCAACAAGTATTCTTATATTGGGAACGGAAATAGGCTTAGATCTGGTCAATCAGATGCCCCAAACGCACTGCATTATTATAGATAAAGACCAAAAAATCCATTACTCAGATGACTTGGAAATTAAAAAATAATTGGACTTTTTTTAAGTATGGACTTACTTTTTGGATAATATTTATGCTCTCTTCTTGTACTTCCGTAAAGCCTTATCAAAGGGCTTATTTGGAAGATAAAGATATGGTATTTAAACAAAATGCTTCTGAAAAATTTGAACAAAGTGCGCATACTTATCGAGAAGGTGCTGCTGGTGGTGGAATGGGAAAGAGTAGTGGTGGTTGTGGTTGTAATTAATAAAAGAATAAGGTACAAAATGCTTATACAGAAAAATCAACTTATTGGGATATTTTTATTAATCGCACAGTTCTGTATTGGGCAAGAAGTAGACAGCAGTTTTAAGAAAAAAGCATTAACAACATTGGATGTACAAGCTTTTTTTTCCCTTTATACGCAAGAAGGAAATCACTCTGCGGTAACAGGGGGAGAAGGAGACGAGCATCTGAATGTTTATCACACAGGAACAAATATCGCTTATGGAATCAATGCTAGTTTAATAATTTTTGATGCTAGTATTGACGTGATTAGTTCGCCATCAACAGATAAAATCAATTTCATTAAATCTTCTCCTTCTGCCCATGACAATCATGTCCAAGCTAGACTGGGCTATCAATACGATTGGAAGAAGCATCGTATAAAATTTGGAGCAGCTTATTTGTTGGGTATTGAATCGGATTATTGGTCAACAGGAATTAGTAGTTGGGTCAATTGGGTGAGTCGTAATAAAACACGAGCTATTTCTGTTGCGGTAGATTTGTTTTTCGATGATTTGAGATGGGGACGTTTGAGCCAACGAAAGGGTTTTAAGCCAACAGAATTGATTTATCCTATAGAGTTGAGAGGAACCAATTGGTTTGATATTTATCATCGAAACTCCTACAATTTAAGCCTAAATCTGCGTCAAGACATTAACAAACGCCTTAAGATAAATATAGGAATTGGAGCAACCTATCAAGAAGGGCTGTTGTCCACTCCCTTTCATCGAGTCTATTTTGAGAACCTTGCTGATGCGAAGGTTGAAAACCTACCTCAACAACGCATTCGATTGCCTTTGAGTATTGCTGCCAACTGGTTTTTTAAACAGGCCATTGTCTTTCAACCATCTTATCGATTTTATTGGGATAACTTTGGCATTTTGGCACATACATTAGCCTTGCAGACAGCAATTAAACCTAATAATAAATTTACGTTGTATCCTTTTGTGAGAGGATATTATCAAAGTGGATCACCTTATTTTGCACCCTATGGGGAACATCTTTCGACGGCTACTTTTTATACTTCTGATTATGATTTTTCTACTTTGGCAAGTTTTAAGGCAGGTCTAGGTATTGGCTGGTACCCTGATGCTCGATTGGGTAAGAAATCGAAATTTTATTTTAATAATGTAGTAGTGCGTTACGCCTTTTTTTACAGAACGGATGGGCTTTCGGCACACATTATTAGTCTACAAGTGGGGCTAAAAAAGTAAGCCTTATTCATCTTGGCTCTTAAGAGCAAAATCGTCTTGATTAAACGATGCTAGCCAAATGTTAAAATACCATTCTACCCTCTTAGTGTAAGAGCCAAAGCGTAGTTTTCGACCAGCATTAGAAGTTCCTAATACTAAAATTTGGTTCTTAAATAAGGCAATATCTTGGCAATAGTTTAGACCTTTTGTACCTTCAATATTCAAACTTAAGAGATTTCCATAAGTATTATACTGGGCAATGAAAAAACTATAACAACTATAGTCGTTATAGGAAAGTAACTCATCAGCATATTTAGTGCTTCCAAAATTCCCTGTATAGCCGTTTCCAAATAGGTAAATATGGTTTTTATCATTGATCAATAAGCCATTCATTGTTTGTCTACCTTCAATGGTTTTGGACCAAATTTGTTGTCGATTGGAATTGAATTTGATTAAGAAGGTTTTGGAATGTTGCGTGTGTATTAAGGCATATATATTTTGTTCTTGGTCGCAAGCTATATCGGTTACAGAAGAAGTAGGAGTGGAGACTATGGAATCCAAAACCCACTGTACAGTGCCATCTGAATGGTATTGTGCAATGAACCCCCTTGTTTCGTAAGGATGTCCTTTTAGGCTTTCTTTACCAAAAGTAATGCTTTTGGTGAAGCCTCCTGTAACATAAATATTTGAATGAGTATCTAATGTAATGGCTCTAATTTGAGATCCACCAATAGCTTTGCCTTCTCTTGTCCAAAGAATATCCCATGAAGGATTCAGTTTTATGAATGAATAACTAAACTTAACAATTCTAGGAGCATCAGGATTTCTATAATTATAATAACCTCCAATTAAGAAATTTCCTTGAGTATCTAGCATACAATCATTGGGGGCTTGTCCTTTTTGAGAAGGTAGAATTTTTGCTCGAAGCACCTTTCCTGTTGAATCGTATTGACAGATAAAGATATTAGATTGATTACAGTGTAAAGACGACTTGTTTTTTTCAATAATAGAATCTTTATTAGAGCTAAGTTGTAATGTATTGCTCCAAAGTTGACCAATAATACATATATTCCCTAAAGGGTCTAACAGAACTTTACTTGTTCTTGTGTAACCAATTCCATAGCGAATCCAGAGGAGTGTTCCTTGTTTATTTCTCTTGCTTAAAAAATAGTTGTTACTAGTCAACTCAACAGTTCCACAACGTTCCATATAGATAGAGTCTTCTAACCAGACCTTGTCAGAGAAATAACCGGTAGAATAACTATTCCCAAAAGAATCAATAACCAGACTTGTGCTCCTACTTTGGCTAACAAAATCTGTAGAAGTGACCCAGTTAGGAGTAGCGTGGTACTTATTGTTAGAAATATTTTGAGCCAGTAGTTTTGGACTAGGTTCTAGGAAGTACAACAAGCAAAGAACAAGAAGGGATTTGAAATGTATAGAGTGGTTAAGCATCAAGATTAAAATTACAAATTTTGAAGAGTGTTATTGTAAAGAAGATGCTCAAATAGCTTGTAAAGGTGTGTCTGGATTATATTATAATTAGCAAAAAAAAGAAGGTGAATTTTAAAGTTGCCCTATAGAGCAGTTTTAAAATTCACCTTTAAATTATATCGTATCAAAATACAGTAAGAAAACTATATTTCTAAATCTTCTGTGCTAGTAACCACATGATAACGAGGGTCATCAATAGACTTCTCAATGATCGTCGAAAATCGGTGATTGGCTTTTAGTAACAATACTTGACATTCTGGACTAAGGTGTGTTAGTTTGATGCTCTTGTTTAAATCCAAGTATTTATTAGCAATAGTACGAATCGCTTCAATACCAGAGTGATCGTTTACTTTTGACTCAATGAAGTCAATTTCAATGTGATCAGGATCATTTTTAGCATCAAATTTAGCAGTAAAATTTTGTACAGAACCAAAAAACAAGGGGCCCCAAATTTCATATACTTTTGTCCCATCTTCTTTGATACGTTTTCTAGCACGAATCATAATTGCATTTTTCCAAGCAAAAACTAATGCTGACATAATTACACCTGCAATAACAGCAACGGCCAAATCTTCTACTACTGTAATGGCTGATACGGCAACCAAAACAAAGGCATCAGACATTGGAATTTTGTGCAAAATTCTAAAACTACTCCAAGCAAAGGTACCAATTACCACCATAAACATAACCCCAACTAAGGCTGCAATTGGAATTTGCTCAATCAATGGAGCGCCAAACAAAACAAAACACAACAAAGCAACAGCAGCCGTAACACCTGATAAACGGCCACTACCTCCAGATTCTACGTTGATAATGGATTGCCCAATCATGGCACAACCACCCATTCCTCCAAACAATCCATTTATAATATTAGCACCACCTTGTGCCACACATTCTCTATTTCCACTACCACGACTCTCTGTAATATCGTCAATCAAATTTAAGGTCATCAAGGATTCAATCAAACCGATTGCTGCTAAAACAGCCGCCATTTTTACAATAAAGAACCAATGTCCGTTTAAGGTTTCAAATAAGCCAAAAATTTGGAACTGAAAAGTTGGTAAAGAGCCTTCTAATCCATCTCCTCCTCCAGCACGAATGAAAGATCCTACTGTACTGACATCTATATCTCCAAAAATAGTAATACAAGCTACTACAATAATTGCAACTAAAGCAGAAGGTACTTTTTCTGTTAATTTGGGTAGGAAATACATGATTGCCATTGTTAAGCCAACTAGACCTAGCATAATCAACATTTCTGAACCTTGTAGCCATTGTGTTTCTCCATTAACCGTTTCTTTGAACATACCTAATTGAGCCAAGAAAATGACAATCGCCAGTCCATTGACAAAACCCATCATAACAGGGTGTGGAATGAGTCGAACGAATTTTCCTAGTTTGAAAAGACCTGCCATAATCTGAAAGGTTCCAACCAGTAATAAGGTAATGAAGAGCCACTGCAAACCCAAATCTTCGATTGGAGTAGCCAAACTATCTCCAACATCATTTCCCATTCTGATAATATAAACCATCACAACAGCCATTGCACCAGTAGCACCAGAAATCATACCTGGACGTCCTCCAAAAATAGCCGTAATCAAACCCATCATGAAGGCACCATATAATCCTACCAAAGGATCCACGCCTGCAACAAATGAAAAAGCTACTGCTTCAGGGACTAAAGCTAGTGCAACAGTTAAACCAGATAGAATGTCATTTTTGGGGTTACGAGTGAAACTTCGTAAAAAACTTTTCATCAATGTTATTTTTAGTAATAATGTCTATAGCTATTGAATTTCCTTTTGAGGAAGCTGCTATGAATTGGTGCCAATTATGTTTGACTTAAAAAAGGGGCAAAGATAGTCTTTTAGTTGAAAGTTTGGGGAAGCTATTGAATAAAGAATTGTTATTTTTTTATAAAAAAATGAAGAGATAGTTTATTAGAACTTTTTTAGAGAGCAAAAATAAAAGCTTTACTCTTTTTTTTGAAGTGTAAAGCTTTCATAATGAGTTTGTTAAATTTGTTGTTGCTCTTGGTAAGAGCGAGAAGGAAACTAGTTGTTTTTTTGAACGACCAAAACGTAATAATCGAAAAAGAAGGCCTTGTCTTTGTGAATAGTGTTCAAAATTTTTCCTCCACGTTGAGTCAGCATCTTTTGATATTCTTCTAAGTCGTATTGATGTGGATGCAAAATATCGCCAGGGATAGCTCGGAAAAGATGCTTAAAAAAGCCATGATTATGTGCATCAATTGAAACGATCAATATTCCGCCTTTTTTAGTAGCAGCAAACAACTGTTCCCAACATGCGTCTAAATTAGAAACATGATTAATGGCATTCAAACAAAAAACATAATCGTAAACTGCTTTAGGTTCAAATTGCTCCAAAGGTTGGGTAATAAAGTTGACTTTAGGATAATCAGAAGGATTAAAGTGTGCTAATTTTTGAGCATAATCATCTAGCAAAGGATCAACAGCATCGACAGTTTGTTGTTCGAGTATCGTAAAAATGCCAGCAGGACCGCAACCTGCATCTAAGCAAGTTGCTGATTTGGGAACCTCCAATTTGCAATCTTTAAGAAAAGTACTCCAATACTCTTTTTTCCAAGTTAAGTATTCTGCTTTGTCCTTTTTATTCAAATAACCTTGCCACCAGCGTATTTCAGCAGCTTGGGCTATTTTCCAACGTAATTTCATGTATTTATAATCACTTTTTTTTGTAGAAACCGTAAGATACAACAATTCATCAATTTTCAGAAGGCAGGCTAATTCTTCTACTGTTGTTTCTAAGTTTTTGAGAATATATTTTTGAATTAAAAATATTTAACAATTTTGTAACTTTTTTTAACTCATGAAAGGTAGGGTAGTTGTATTAGGTTTTAAATTTTATGTTACTTTTGTGTCATTATTAAACTTTATAACTCTTATAAATTATGAAAAAATTAATCTTGTCTTGTGCTGTTGCACTTACTGCTGCTGTATCTTTTACTTCTTGTGATAAAGATGCTTGTTACGAATGTGAGCAAACAGCTTCTTCTGTAGAAACTATCATTACTGTTTGTGAAGAAACTATCACAACAAAAACAACAAGTAGTGGATCTAGCAGTGAAATTTCTATACCAGTGGGTAGTACCAATAAAACTACCTACAGAGAGTCATTGGAATCAACAGGGTACACTTGTGTAAACAAGTAATATAAAAAAAACTAAATTTGAGAGACTGTCTTAGCAGGCAGTCTCTTTTTTTGTTTAGTATTCAACGAACTGTGATTAGACCTTAACTCCAATCTTCTGAATCAATTCTCCTGCCTCTTCCAAGACATCTGCTGTCTTAGCAAAACAAAACCGCACGACTTTATTGTCCAAATTATTATGATAAAAAACAGAAATCGGAATAACAGCAACGCCATGTTCTATAGTCATACGTTTGGCAAATTCTGTATCTGGTTCGTCACTAATGGCGGAATAATCTGCTACTTGAAAATAAGTGCCTGCGCTAGGGGTAAATTTAAAAGGCGTATCCTTGATTTTATCTAAAAATAAGTCTCGTTTTTGTTGAAAAAAGTCAGACAGACCTAAATAAGTGTTTTCATCTTCCAAATAATCGGCAATGGCATACTGCATAGGCGTATTGGAGGAGAAAACATCAAATTGGTGTACCTTTCTAAACTCGTGCATCAAGGCTTCATCTCCTACAATGTATCCTAATTTCCAACCTGTTGCATGCAAGCTTTTGCCAAAAGAATAAACCGCTAAACTACGTTTTCTCAAGGCAGGGTAACTTAAAATAGAGCAATGTTTTTGACCATCAAAAATCATGTGTTCGTAAACTTCATCACTCAAAATCAAGATATCTGTTCCTGTAACTAATTCTTGCAAAGCTTGATAATCCTTGTCTGTCAAAATACTGCCAGAAGGATTATGTGGCGTATTGAGTAGGATCATTCTAGTTTTAGCTGTGATCAATTTACCAAAGGCTTCCCAATCAATTGCCCAATCAGGTGCTTTAATTTGATAAGGAACAACCACACCGCCAGCTAGTTGTATGCTAGGTTGATAACAATCGTAAGCTGGTTCTACAATGATAACCTCATCGCCAGGATGTACAAAGGCGTGAATGGTGCTAAAAATTGCTTGTGTAGCACCAGAGGTAATATTGATTTCTGTTTTAGAATTATAGTCAACTTGATATAAGTGTTTGATTTTATGGGCGAGTCGTTCTGTCAAAATAGGAAGTCCTGTCATTGGACAGTATTGGTTGTATCCATTTTGAACATAATGATTGACTAAATTTTTAAGCTTTGTGTCACAATCAAAATTTGGAAACCCTTGCGATAAGTTGATGGCATTGTGCTGATTGGCTAAGCCAGACATGACTGAAAATATAGTAGTTCCTAAGTTGGGTAATTTAGATGTGATTTTCATGAACAAGTGTTAAAGAGGTGGATAATATGCTCAAAGTAGAGATTTTGTATAGAAATTCATTAAGTTTAGGAGGAAAAATTAATGATTTATATAAAGTATAATCTCGAAGTTACAACAAAGATAGGACAAGGAACTTGTCCATAAATTGAGATCAATAAAAAGGAAAACATGCAAGTCAAAGCAAGTCTAATTAATCAGTTGTTGGGAGGAGAGTTAGTTGGGAATCCAGATGTATTGGTTAGTAAACCAGCTAAAATAGAGGCTGGTGAACCTGGAGCGATTAGCTTCTTGGGTAATATGAAGTACGAAGCTTATGTGTATACTTGTGCTTCTTCTGTTATCTTGGTACACAAAGATTTTGAACCTAAGGAAGCATTAGAGGCAACCTTGATTAAGGTGACCGATGTCTATGCTAGTTTGAGTGTCTTGATGCAACATTTTAGTGATGCTATGGAAGCAACAGAAGAAAAGCAAATTTCAAAGCAAGCATATCTTCATGAAACAACAGTCATTGGAGAAGGAGCAAAAATAGATGCTTTTGCTTATGTAGAGAAAGGGGCAAAAATAGGGAAAAATGTCAAGATTTATCCTCACGTGTATGTTGGGGAGGATGTCGTTTTGGGAGACAATGTGACTTTGCACTCTGGGGTGAAAATATATAGAGCTTGCCAATTAGGTGATGAGGTGATTATTCATGCCAATACAGTAATAGGAAGTGATGGCTTTGGTTTTGCATCACAGGCAGATGGCTCTTATAAAAAAATCCCTCAGTTGGGAATTGTGCTCATTGCCAATAAGGTAGAAATTGGTGCCAATACAGTCATTGATCGAGCAACAATGGACGCTACAATTATAGAAGAAGGGGCAAAATTAGACAATTTAATTCAAGTAGCACACAATGTGCGAGTTGGTAAGCATACTGTTTTAGCTTCACAAGTTGGAGTCGCAGGAAGTACACAAATTGGAGATAATTGTATGGTTGGCGGTCAAGCAGGATTTGCGGGGCATCTCAAAATTGCTAATGGAACTAAGATTCAAGCTCAGAGTGGTTTGGCACAGTCTGTGAAAAAAGAAAATACGGCTATTTGGGGCTCTCCTGCAATAGATTACAAACGTTATTATAGATGTGCTATTGTTTTTAAGAATCTACCAGAACTCCAAAAACAAGTAGATAAAATTGAAAAGCAATTAAATAAGCTAAATACCGAAGGTTAAATTATTTAACATAAAAATTGTTCGTGGTTATAATGACTTAGAAAATAGATTATCTTTGTAGCAGTTTCAAAAAAATAGACTTCTTTTTGTTTGTATTCGAACCAATTTTTATAAAATAAAATGAGTCTAATTATCTAACAATCTTTTAAGCTTCATAGAGTTATGAAACAAGCGACGATAAAACAATCTATAGAAATAGAAGGTAAAGGATTGCATACAGGTAAGCATACCACACTATCCTTGCATCCTGCCGCTGCGAACCACGGCATAAAATTTCGTAGAACTGATGTAGAAAACCAACCGATTATAAAAGCGGATGCCAAAAATGTTGTTAATACACAGCGTTGTACCGTTTTAGGAGTAAAAGAGGTGACAATCTCTACTGTTGAACATTTACTAGCAGCACTAAAAGGTACTGGTGTAAGCAATGTACTTATTGATATTGATGGGGGAGAGGTTCCTATTTTAGATGGATCTGCTTTGCCATTTGTAGAAAAAATAATAGCGGCAGGAATTGATACACAAGAAGAAGAACAAAATTATTTTGATGTTTCTGAGCCAATAGTCTGGAAACATGAAGCTTCTGGAGCAGAATATACAATTTTGCCAGCAGAAAAATTTGAGATTACAACCCTTATTGATTTTGATTCGTCTGTAATAGGAAAGCAGTATGCAAGTTTGGATAATCTAAAAGATTTTGCTACAGAAATTGCACCTAACCGTACGTTTGTTTTCTTGCATGAATTATCTGCTTTGGCAGATGCAGGATTGGTCAAAGGCGGCGAATTGGACAATGCCCTCGTTTTTGTAGATAGTGTTCCTAAAAATGGAGAACTAGATGCATTGGCAAAAAAATTAAATGTTGTAACCGATATAGAAGTAAAGCAAGAAGGTATTTTGAACACCACCGAATTGCGTTTCCAAAATGAAGCAGCTCGCCACAAATTATTAGATGTTGTTGGAGATTTGGCATTGACTGGACTTGATTTGAGAGTTAAGATTATTGCTAAAAAACCAGGACATGCAGCTAATACCGAATTGGCAAAAGAATTATTAAGCACTTATAAGACATCTCGCAAATTGCGAGGTATACCCAAATACGATCCGAATAAAAAACCGGTTAACGATATTAATGAAATAACAAAAAAACTTCAGCATCGCTACCCTTTTTTGTTGATTGATAAAATCATAGAACTGACTGACAAACACGTTGTAGGTGTTAAGAATGTGACCATGAACGAACCGTTCTTTCCAGGTCATTTTCCGAACAACCCAGTTATGCCTGGCGTGTTACAGATCGAAGCTATGGCTCAAACGGGAGGTATTTTGGTTATGGAAAATGTAGAGAATCCTCATGAATGGGATACTTTCTTTTTGCGCATCAAAAATGCACTTTTTAGACATCCTGTGTTGCCTGGAGATACAATTCTCTTTAAAATGGAGCTGATTAGCCCTATTCGAAGAGGTTTGTGCGAAATGACAGGTAAGGCGTATGTCGGTAACAAATTAGTATGCGAAGCAGAACTATTAGCGCAAATTATTAGACGATAAAACGAATGGAAGAAAACGTTATGCATCCTTATCAGCACGCAGCTGTTCATCCTAATGCACGTATTGGTAAAAATGTTAAAATTGGTCCTTGGGTAACTATTGAAGCAGATGTAGTTATTGGTGATAATACTACAATTGGAGCGAATGTCTGTATCATGTCTGGTACACGTATTGGTAAAAATTGTCAGATTTTTCCAGGAGCTATAGTTGGAGCAATTCCTCAAGATTTGAAATATAATGGGGAAGATACAACACTGGAAATTGGTGATAATGTTATCATTAGAGAGTATTGTACCTTAAATAGAGGAACGAGAGCAAACTATAAAACGGTTATTGGAAACAACTGCCTCTTGATGGCTTATGTGCATGTTGCACATGACTGTGTCATTGGAGAACACTGTATCTTAGCTAACAATGCTACTTTGGCTGGACATGTAGAAATCGAGGAACATGTTATCCTAGGAGGAATGACAGCTGTTCATCAGTTTGTTCAGATTGGAGCGCATGCATTGATTGGTGGTGGAACACTACTAAATAAAGATGTTCCGCCTTATGTACGCATCTCTCGTTATCCTGCTTCTTATATTGGAGTAAATACAGTAGGCTTACGTCGCCAAGGCTTTTCTTCTAACGCAATTAGAACTATTCAAGATATCTACCATCAATTATTTGTGGAGCATCGTAATATTTCTAAAGGAATTCAATTTATTGAAGAGAATATTGAAGATGGACAAGAGCGTCAACGTATTATAGACTTTACGAGAGCTTCTAAAAATGGAGTTATTAAAGGCTTAAGCAATAAACGTGCAAAAAACGATATTCCTGAAGTATAAGAATAGATTTATTGGATAAGGTTTATTTCGTCTAAAATAAAAAGAAGCAGCTAAATTGTTGGAAAACAGTTTGGCTGCTTCTGTTGTAATAAGTAGTCATTTTAAGCAATGAATTTAGAATTAACTAAGATTGGAAAACGGTATCGTTTTGAATGGATTTTTAGAGAGTTGACTTGTCAATTTCAAATGGGGACAGGTTATGCTATTCTAGGAAATAATGGTTCTGGAAAATCAACTTTTATGCAAGTGTTGTCTGGGCATTTGTCTCCTTCTAAAGGAAAATTGATTTACTCTAAAAACAATACGGTCATTTCGATTGACAAAGCTTATAAAGAATTGAGCTTTACAGGTCCTTATGTAGAGCTAATTGAAGAGTTTACGCTTCAGGAAGTAATTGATTTTCATTGGAAATTCAAGCCGATGAAATGCTCTCAAAAAGAACTCTTGGAACGTTTATATTATCCTAAATCTGCCCAAAAAAAGGCGATTAAATATTTCTCTTCAGGAATGCAACAACGGCTAAAACTAGCCTTGGCAATCTGTTCAGATACTTCTCTTTTGTTGTTAGATGAACCGACTATTACTTTAGATCAAAAAGCAGTAGCTTGGTATGTAGAACTGCTGAAAGAGTATGCTTATGCACCAGACAGAACAACAATCATTGCTTCCAATGTAGAGGAAGATTTTCAAGGTTGTACGGAGCGATTGAATATTTTGGATTATAAGAAAAAGCCAGTTAAAGTTTAGGGGAAAGGTAGAAAGATGTTCGACAGTTAATAAAAAGCATCTAAAAATAAAAAACATGTCGAACTTAATTCATAACCTTTCACTGACAGAATTCAAATTATGCCTATTGCTAAATTACACAATTGTATGGTACTTTTTGTACAATGCGATGGGGCTCATTAGTTCTGATAAACGCTTTCGACTTAAATTAGTTACTGTTCTATTTTATACAAGCATTCCGATTTTTTTAGCTTTAACACTTGTTGAGCAAGGGATTTCTAGAACGACAGAGATCAGTACGATACAAGTTCATTTGTTGTTAGTAATTGTTGCATATTATCTTTTTTCAACGATAGAAGAATTAAAAATCAAGTCTACTTATAATTGGAGTATTATTGTACATCATGTAGTCTTTGGTATTATATTGTTAACAATAGCCATTAATACAAATATACCTGCTTATGGATTATGGGCTATTGCAGTTCAATTTTCTGCTATATTTGTTTCTATTCGCACTGTATTAAAAGCATTCCCTATTCTATATGCTAGATTTAATCCTATTTTAGAAACTTGCGATTTTGTTGTATTCTTTGTTTCTAGAATTGTTTTCCAGACATTAATTATGCTTATACTAATAATAGATATAGATCCTTCAGGATTTATTTGTACAGGAGTTGTTTTATCCTTGTATTTAAATCTGTTTTGGTTTAAACAAATATTGATGCGTAGGATAAGCAAGAAACAGATGATCTTGGCATAAAAGAGTTTTTGATGGAGCCTTGATTAGTTGCTGTAGTTTTGTAGAGAAAGTTGATTTTCCTGCACCAGAGTAACAATGGCTATTACTTTTTGTACTGAAATTTCAATTAAACAAAGATTAACATACTAAGAGTTCCCCAAGCTATTACACACATCAAGCCTTTGTGTTCTGTAAAAAATGCCAAGCCAAAGGAGCCAATTAACAAGTAATCAGAAGGTGAAAAAGTCTTGTCTTGCATTAAGAAAAAAGGTAATAAAAAGGCAACCAAAGCCAATCCCATAATCCACTGATGTTGCTTCCTAAAATGTTCGTAATAATCTAAATAAGCAAATTTGCTTTGAGAGTCGAACCGTTCAATAGAAGGAAATAAAAGCATTCCTATCCAATAATAACAAGCTGAAATACCCGTGATGCCTAAAATGGTGTGCTGGTTTGTTGCTAGGTCAATTTGTAGGTATGTTTTTAAAAGTAACCCAACAAAAATACAAGACCAAAGTAGAGGAACTGTAACATAAATGGCATGTTGACGCATCTGAAGTAGTTCTCCCCATTTTTTTATATAGAGTACAATTGTTAACCCAATAATTATAGTAAGTAGGATAATATAATATTCTATGTGATGCATGGAAGGTTGTTTGATGCATTTTGTAGACGATTGCCTTAATGATGAAATGCTTAGTGAATCCACTAAACTTATTTGTCCGCCTGTTCCCGAATTTTCTTATACCATTTGACTCCCAAGCCCAAAGCAATTCCAAACAAAACCAAACCTGCAAAAGCATAGATAAATTGTAGGCTATTTTTATAAACGGCTAACAAAACAATCGCTGCTAAAAAGAGTGTGGTCACTTCATTGTATAGACGAAACTGTGTAGAAGTCATCACTTTTTCTCCTTCTCCCAACCGTCGCATAATACTTTTACTATAATGATGATATCCAACTAATAACAAGACCAAGCCAAATTTCCAATGCATCCAAATATTAAACGTCCACCAAGTCCAGCCTCTTAAATAAAGCATGGTAAAACCGCCTGTAAAAGTGATAAATAGGGCAGGTGTCATAATAATGTTATAGAGTCGACGCTCCATAATACCCATTTGTTCCATCAGAATAGAGCGTCTAGGCTCTTCCATGTCCATTGCCTCTGTATGATAAATAAATAAGCGAGGCAAATAAAAAAGTGCTGCAAACCAACTCACAAAACCAATAATGTGTAGCGCTTTGAAGAAAGAGAAGGTTGCAGGGCTACTGATAATTTCTTGAAAATAAGTCATAATGTTTTTATAAAACTAAAATTACTCGTGATGGTAAGGTTGATTTCTTAGAATAGTCATAGCTCGATACAATTGTTCTAAAACAAATAAGCGAACCATTTGATGTGAAAAAGTCATTTTGGATAAAGAAATTTTAGCATTTGCCCGTTGATAAACATCTGCCGAAAAACCATAGGCACCGCCTACCACAAAAATTAGCCTTTTGTGACTTTGTTGCAACATACTTTCCATGTACTTAGCAAATTTAAGAGAAGTAAACTCTTTGCCGCCTTCGTCTAATAAGATTAGCCAATCCCCTTTATCTAACTTCTTTAAAATCAATTCACCCTCTTTTGTTTTCAGTTGTTCATTCGTCCTGTTTTTAGCATTTTTAATATCAGGAATTACAGAATACTCAAAAGGTAGGTAATGTTTTAATCGTTTTTCGTAGATCGTTGTACCTTCTTTTAAGTAAGGAAAAGAGGTGTTGCCAATGACCCATAATTCTGCTTTCATTTAGCTTGTTTTTAAATTTCTATCCAGAAATAGGTATAAATATTCAATTAAAAAAGAGAAAAACATCCAAGCAGGAATGTAATCCAAACGTATGTAACCCATAAAATGCCAGCCCGTAGTATATTCCCAAGGGCATTTTCCCGTCAATTGTTCTAATGTAAAGCCTGCAAAGAACTCAACAATTAAAATTAATGTAGTATAAAAAAGCAAGCGCAAAAAAATATTCCACGCCCCTATTTTATTAATTATAGACCCTGCCAAGATAGGAATTAAGGCATAAATTGGGAACATCCATAGATAGGTTTTTCCCGTCAAAGACCACAGGGCTTCATTGCAATAAGGTGTTTGTTTGATTAAATTCGTAATTGCCACAAAAAAAACTTCAGTGGTAATACCAAAGCAAGCAAAAAAAAAGCATAAAAATATTTTTTTAGGCACTGGATTCAATTTTATAAGTATCAACGGTGTACAGGACAATCCTAAAGCGTAACGCTTAGCTCTCCTAAGCTCTCCTAACGAACGTCAAGACAAACGTAAGGATGAGCGCAACGATCTAAATCCATAGTTTTAAGTAGATTCGTAATCTAAATCACTAGTGCTTGCTTTTGTCCTGTACCTAGAATTATCAAACAATTCTGAAACTCCAAAAATACATATTTTGAATTGTATATTTAAAGATGTACTTGCTTGTATTAAAAATATTATGCTTTTGTGATAATTGATGGCCTTTTTTACTCGAACTTTAGTTTACATTTATCAAGATTACTTGTTTTATACAACAATTTAGTAAAAATACTGTTATTGCTTTTTGTCTATATATTAGAAATTATAACAAATCATTTATACAACAAATCATGAAAGAACTATTATTATTAACTATAGCCTTATTATTTGCTCAAGTTACTTTTGCTCAAAAAATTGATACCGAAGCTTCAAAGATAGAATTTGAAGTAAGCAACATGGGGAAAATTGTTAAAGGAACTCTGTTAAATCTAAAAGGAACCGTTAATTTTGATGCCAATAATTTAGAAGCATCTAGTTTTGAAGCAACTGTAGACCCTGCCACAGTTGACACTAAAAGTAAAGGTAGAGATAAACATTTGCAAAAAGATGATTTTTTTGGTGTAGCAACTTACTCAACTGTTAAGGTACGTTCTAATACAATAACTAAAACAGAAACAGGTTATGAAGCCGCAGCAACCTTGACAATTAGAGATGTCAGTACTGATATTACAATTCCTTTTACAATTGAAAAAGAAGGAGAACAGCAGCATTTAATGGGAACCTTCTTGATTCAGAGAAAAGAATATGGTTTGGGAGAGAAAATGGGAGCTGGATCAATTGGTCTAGAAGTAACGGTGCATATTGATTGTTTTGTTAATTTGAAATAAATAAAGACAACACAGATGTAATTTTTTTATGCTTATAATGAACCGTAAATAGTAGCTTACTCACTTTGTTAGTCTGCTATTACGTGTTTTTGCTGTTTGTTAAGAGAACGGAGGTCAAATGTATCAACAACTAAAGAAATATTTAACAACACAAACTACCTTAAATGAAGAAGAGCTGGAGCTGATTTTATCTTCCTTTAACTTAGTTAAAACGAAAAGAAATGAACTACTTTGCCGTTTTGGTCAAGTTAGTAAGCATTTCTATTTTATTAATAAAGGTTGTTTGAGGTTATATGCTATTGATAATAAAGGAAATGAAATAACGGGATATTTTGCGTTAGAAGATAGTATCATGACAGCTTTGCCAAGTTTTATCACTCAAAAGCCTTCTCGAGATTTCTTAGTTTCTTTAGAGGAGTCAGAATTGTTGCGTATTTCTAGAGCTGATTTTTTCAAATTAATGAGAGCAATTCCAAATTTTGCGGCCATTTATCATCAATTTATGGAATTTGCCTTTATGCACTCCCAAATGCGAATTTATAGCTTTTTAGGGATGGAGGGAATTGATAAACTTCGATGGGTTATGGAACATGAACCTAAGTTGTTGACTCGAATATCTAGCAAAAATGTGGCTTCTTATCTAGGAATGACCAGTTCTACATTAAGTAAACTCAAGGCTAAATTATACACTTAAAAATATCGTCCTTGAAAATGTTGTCTTATGACAATATTTTCAAGATAAAAACTACTCAAATTTGTATCATTATTAATTAAAAAATGAAATAATGAGCAAATCAGTTAGAAAAGTATTTGTATACACAGAATTGCAAATATCTGTACCTTTTGAGAAGGTGCCATGGAAAGAAATTAATTCCAATCTGCTTCAAGTTAAAGGCTTGGTACGAAAAACGTGGTTGAGTGGAATAAATTCAGATACTGTTGGCGGTCTTTATGAATTTGATTCTTTAGAATATGCCGAAAATTTTGCGTGGAATATTTTTCCACAAGAAGCAAAGAACTTTAAGGTAAGTTTTATGACTAAATTGTTTGATGGGGATCTTACCGAAGAAGCTAGTAAGGCAATGAAATCTCCACATTATAACGATTAGTATTGGAAACCAAGAACACTATTTTAATAGGTTCTTGGTTTTTTTTTCTAAGGGTATCGATATTTATAATACTTAGTTATGCAGCTAAGTATTGGTTTTTACAAAAAAATCAAAAGTCAATTCTATGAGAATATTATTTATTATTACAAGCGCAAATAAAATAGGCAAAAAAAAGTATTCTACTGGATATGAATTCTCAGAAGTAGCAGAACCCTATTTTGTATTTGTAGACAAAGGATTTATAGTGGATTTTGCAAGTATTGGAGGAGGGATTCCTCCTGAAGATGGTTATAATGGAGCACATCAAATAAGTAAAAAATTTAGAGAAGGAGAAGGTTTTAAACGACTTAACTTGAGTACTACATTGGATGAGGTGAATATTGATTTATATGATGCTATATTTTTCCCAGGTGGCTTAGGACCTATGGTTGATATGGTTGACAACCCATTGGTAAAAAAAGTGATTAGGACTAGTTATGAAGGCGGGAAGATTATAGGAGCCGTTTGTCATGGACCAGTTGCTTTATTAAATGTTATTTTATCAGATGGAAGCAATTTATTAGCAGGAAAAAGAATTAATTCTTTTACAAAAGAAGAAGAAAAAGCCAAGAGTCATTTGTTGGGTGAAATGATTCCATTTATGCTTGATGAAGCTTTAAAAGAACAAGGTGCTTTATTTGCCCATACTAAGCCGTTTGAACCCTATATTATTGTAGATGGTTCTTTAGTTACAGGACAAAATCCAGCTTCTGCATTTGGACTAGCCTCAAAAATGATTGAATTACTATTAAAACAATAGATGTTCTTAACATTACTTCGTAGAGGAATTATATTAGTTTGATTATCAATTAGATATTCTTAAAGCGATACATCGTTGATAATCAATCTAATATAAAATTATTTGGCTCTGTTATAGAGTTTTGTTGGTTTTTATACTTATGAATATGAGTTGTTTATAAAAAATGAGTCTTGATTAGCTACACCA
>ENA-ORXM01002790-ORXM01002790.1-marine-metagenome-genome-assembly--contig:-NODE-2790-length-19199-cov-82.399278_pt1 | contig 19199 bp, 18 predicted proteins | sample MGYA00237867_ERZ511480 | MGnify/ENA primary metagenome ERZ511480 (study PRJEB26309, sample SAMN06266103) | marine metagenome | isolation source: Algal blade | place: United Kingdom:Sidmouth, United...
GCCCGCACGGCGAGTGCAAGTTAGCTTTGCATCTATAGAAAATGTGTTTATGCTTTACTTCTGAATACCCCTATTTAGAAAGGAATCTCGTGAGAATGATAAGGATTTAAGTAATTTACCAAGAAGAATGTGCAACTTTCTCACCGACATAGCAATATTACTCCGTAAATAGTAGGCATACGAGAGAAATTTACTAGCCTTGAACTTTTAAAATCAATTAACTTGGTCTATCTTTGCGTTCTATTTTTTGAAATAGAATTTTTGGGCTCCGTAGCTCAACTGGATAGAGTACCTGACTACGAATCAGGCGGTTGCAAGTTCGAATCTTGCCGGAGTCACTCAGTTGTTGCAGCCTTATATCATAAACTAAAGAGATCATGTCAAAAGTTTGTCAATTAACGGGAAAGAGGCCGATATCAGGTAATAATGTATCGCACTCACATGCCAAGACAAAGCGAAGGTTCATACCGAATCTTATCAAAAAGCGTTTTTATATTCCAGAGACAGACGAATGGGTAACGCTGAAGATCAGCACCTCAGCGTTAAGATCCATCAATAAAATAGGTATACACGAATATCTAAAAAAGGTAGAAAAAGGTGGAGTTTATACTGGTATAAAATTATAAACTCTTTAAAATCAGCTTATTATGGCAAAGAAATCTAAAGGTAATAGACTACAGATCATTTTGGAATGCACTGAACATAAAGCAAGTGGCATGCCAGGTACGTCTCGATATGTGACCCAGAAAAATAGAAAAAATACTCCAGATAGGATAGAATTGAAGAAATACAATCCTATCTTGAAGAAATATACTGTCCACAAAGAAATTAAATAAATATGGCTAAAGTATCAAAGAATGCAAGGGTCGCTCAAAGAGCGGCAAACGCAGGATCAGGAAGAGATTTTGTTAAAGTGATAAAGAGCGTAAAGGATTCAGCGACAGGAAAATATACATATAAAGAATTAATGATTCATAAGGATAAGGTAAAAGACTTCTTCGCAGATAAGAAATAATAGAAAAAACCCTTATCTTTATAAGACTAAATGCAATACCACGTACTTAAAATAATTACGGAAACACAGAGATTTTAAGGATATGAGAGGCCTTTCTTCATTGAAAGGCCTTTTGTTATTTATACCCCTCAAGTTCTCAACCCCTCCCCCATATGAGTTTCTTCAATAAATTTTTTACCAAAGAAAAGGAGCAAGAATTAGATAAAGGCATCGAGAAGACTAAGTCCAGCTTTCTCGGCAAGATATCAAAGGCTGTCGCTGGGAAGTCAACTGTAGATGAAGAGTTTTTAGATGAATTAGAACACATCCTTATCCAATCTGATGTAGGACTTGACACGACCATTAAGATTATCGAGAGATTAGAAAAACGAGTCGCTGAGCAGAAATATATCAATACTTCAGAACTGAATGACATTCTGCGCGATGAGATAGTATCAATACTCAGTGAAAATAATACCGCTGACGTAGATGATTTTGAATTCAGCGACGAACATTGGCCCTATGTATTATTAGTAGTAGGTGTCAATGGAGTCGGAAAAACAACCACGATCGGTAAATTAGCCCATCAGTTCAGACTGAAAGGTAAAACTGTTGTCTTAGGAGCAGGCGATACATTCAGAGCAGCAGCAGTTGACCAGCTTGAGATCTGGGCAGATCGAGCGGATACCCACTTTTTTAACAAGGGCATGAACACTGACCCTGCAGCAGTAGCATACGAGGCAGTCCAATACGCGGTAAATATGGGTATTGACGTGTGTATCATAGATACCGCTGGAAGACTTCACAATAAAAAACACCTGATGCAGGAGCTGACTAAAATCAAAAACTCCATCAGTAAAAAGAAAGAAGGGGCACCTCACGACGTCATGCTGGTCTTAGACGCTACCACAGGACAGAACGCTATAGAGCAAGCTAAGGCATTCACTGATGCGACAGATGTCACATGTTTAGCACTGACTAAGCTGGACGGGACTGCCAAAGGCGGCGTAGCGATCGGTATCTCTGATCAATTTAAAGTGCCCATCAGGTACATCGGCGTCGGAGAAGGAATAGACCAATTGCAGGTATTTAACAAGAAAGCATTTGTCGACTCGCTATTTAAGTGATTAGACATTTATCAGTCAGTATTTAAAGTATTCTTAAATTTGAATAGCGCTCTTGCATACGTGAGTACTTGATCCTACATTAAGCATATTATGAGAGTATTATTCTTTGCTTGGTTCTGCGTTGTGATATCCGTTACCTCATCTATAAGTCAAGATCAAGCCGTTCTGCTTCAATTCGAAGAAGAAGTTGTCCACCTTGGTCCAATAGAGAAGGGAAGTTTAGTCAAAAGTCATTTTAAATTTACAAATGTCAGCCAAGAAGATGTAACTATTGATTTCTTGTCTACTTGCGAATGTACGGAGGCAGAATGGCCGACTTCAGCAATTCGGCCTGGAGAAAGCGGCACTATAGCATTTACCTTCGACTCTAATAAAAAAGAGAAAGAAGAGTCTATCGACCTTGACGTCATTTTACAGAATGTAGATAATAACGGTAATCCTATGTTCTACTATTTGTCCTACGATTATAGCTTCGGTCCACAATAGCCGAAATGCATCTCAGCCACTTAAATTTTACTTAAATCGGTCATCTGCGGAATGTTATTTAAGCCGTGTGGGTTAACTATTTATATGGAATCTCCAACGGATTCTTATATTTAATGTAAAACGATATATCATCAAATTGGAGTGTTTTGCGACCTTATTCGATGGATTGTTTGCTCATCATATTTTATCCAAGTGAAAGTATTTACTCTATTATCCATGCTGGTCTTATCCAACTTTAGCTATAGTCAGCAGACAGCATTCTTTGACCATATTCAGACAGCTATAGAATCATTAGCAGAAGGCGACTCCATCAAGATAGAGTATACTAAATCAGGGGATTGGGGTGCTTATGAAGGTGGGCGTCTGACACTCCAGCTATCTGGTGATCAAGTAAAAATGACTTTAGTCAATCGACAGAACTATTTAGGCGCCAGAAATGAGGAGACGTCTACTACCTACCAAAAGACTGATCTACTCAATTCAGTGGATCATAATAAAAGGAGCTATTATAAAAATCCTGACAATACAGTTTTTAATAACAGCTTCAACTATCGAATTCTGAAAGAAGAAGCGCTGATCGCTCAAGGTTTTAGTCCCTTAGAACCCTCTGATGTAGTCAATACACTCAGACTGAGTCACCACCTGGAAAATAAATTTTTCAATACGCAAAATGGCGTGATCAAGAATCACATCGGCGGCAATTAAAAGAGTCTACATTATTCTTCTTCTTGCGCACCCATCTGTCGCTCATCGCGAAGCTTATCAAATACTGAATTGAGATGGTACATTTCGTCTAATGTTTCGTCTTCATAGAAGTCGATATTGGGTATTCTTCTGACGTGTCTTTTGATCCGAAAAGCCAATGCTTGACGTAGGCGAACCAGCTCCTGCTGTAGCTGTAAGATGGGAGCCTGCTTATTATCAGTGTTAAATACGCTGAGGTAGATTTTAGCTAAACCTAAATCAGATGACATTCTGACACTGGTAACCGTTACGAGAGCCTGATCCCCATATATATTGCGACCTTCCTCCTGCAGCACTACGCTAAAGTTTCTCTTGATTATTTCTCCAACTTGTAATTGTCTTTTCGTCTCCATACGTTCAATTGAGAATGCTCTAAATATCGCAAAGATATCCAATTATCATAATGATATCCACCCAACGCTCAATTATGAATCATGCATCAGTTACATCAGAATAGCGGATCAGCGTATGTGTGTAATAATTATTGGTAGAGTTTAGCCACTTCACCACTTATCTGTAAATTGGAGCCAAGATGCCAAGCAGCTTCCTCCATCAGAATTTACAAGCCATCAAGGAGATCAATCCTAACCGCGCTGAAATTCTTCAAAAAGAATTAGGCGCCTTCACGCTTATGGACCTGCTCTTCCTCTTTCCTTTTCGCTATGTAGATAAGACAACATTCAGTGCGATTAAAGATATCAGTTCAGATGGTGAAAGCGTCATGCTGAAAGGCACTTTGTTTAATATCAGGCACGTTAAGGGAAAACGATCAAGACGCCTGGTCGCTAATCTCAAGGATGGTTCAGGCATCATAGAGCTCGTGTGGTTTCAGGGGGCGAGCTGGATCCATACCACATTGGAGGAGGGAATGATATACACTTGCTACGGAAAGGTGAATATCTATAACGGAAAAAAAACCATCCCGCACCCTGAACTGGAAGCCATAGCTGGAGGAGCTAAAGTGAAGAGAAAGTTAACTATGGATCCGGTGTATCATTCTACGGAGAAGCTGAATGCGAAGGGACTGGATGGAAAATTTCGTAAGAAAATCATCCAGAAGATCTTTAAGAAAATGGATCGTGCAGAGCTCTATGAGACACTCGACCCATACTTGGTGGGTAAGTTGCATCTATGTACTAGATTCCAATCAATCTTGTGGATTCATTTTCCTCAGAGTCAAGAGCAATTAGACCAGGCGACTAAGCGAATTAAGTTCGAAGAGATATTCTTCATGCAGCTTAAAATATTACTTAGCAAAGAGCGACGGAAAAAGAGATTAAAAGGCTTCACCTTCGAATCAGTAGGATCGAAATTTCTCAAGTTCTATCATGACAAGCTGGGATTCGAGCTGACGGGTGCTCAGAAGAAAGTCATGAAGGAGATCAGAGCAGATCTAGGATCAGGAGAACATATGAATCGGCTACTGCAGGGCGATGTAGGCAGCGGTAAGACTATAGTCGGCCTGATGAGTGTACTTATCGCTATCGATAATGGATTTCAAGCCTGCCTTTTGGCGCCTACCGAGATATTAGCCTATCAGCACTACCAGTCCATCACAGCTTCTCTTAAAGGAGTAGGTGTCAAAGCTGCGTTTCTATCTGGCTCCATAAAGGGTAAAAAGCGTAAGCAGCTATTTCAATTTCTTGCCCAGGGAGATATAGACCTCTTGATCGGTACCCACGCTATATTAGAAGATCCTGTCACATTTCATAATCTGGGACTGGCCATCACGGATGAACAGCATCGATTTGGTGTCATACAGAGAGCGAAGCTTTGGAATAAAAATCCTGAAGGTCCGCCTCACATATTGGTCATGACCGCTACCCCTATACCTCGCACTCTGGCAATGACACTTTACGGAGATCTTGAGGTATCTGTCATCGATGAGCTGCCCGCAGGTCGTAGACCAGTGAAGACAGTCCATATGACTGAGCGGCATCGCCCAGAAGCCATAGAATTCATGCATAAAGAGATAAAGAAGGGACGACAGATCTATGTAGTCTTTCCATTAATCGAAGAATCCGCTACTTTAGATCTGCAGAACCTTCAGACTGGATATGACGAACTGCTGCAGTTTTTTCCTAAGCCAGACTTTCAGATCAGTGTAGTACACGGCCGCATGAAACCTCAGGATAAAGAGGCTGAAATGAAACGCTTCGTGAGTCATAAGACCCAGATCATGGTAGCCACCACCGTCATAGAGGTGGGCGTAAATGTGCCGAATGCATCCATTATGATCATTGAAAATGCAGAACGTTTCGGACTGTCACAGCTGCATCAGCTCAGGGGCAGAGTCGGGCGCGGAGCTGATCAGTCCTACTGCCTACTGATGACTGGGTACAAGCTTTCTAAAAATGCGAAGGAGCGCATTCAGACTATGTGCAATACGAATAATGGATTCGAGATAGCTGAAGTAGATATGAGGCTGCGCGGACACGGTGATATCCAAGGCACACAGCAGAGCGGTGTCTCAGACTTTAAGCTTATCTCTCTCATATTTGATCAGGCGATCATCGAGAATGCTCGCCATTTAGCGCTATTGATCTTAGATGAAGATCCTGATCTCAGCCAGCCAAAACATCAGCTGATAAAAGCACACCTCCAAAATATGAAGTTTACCATAAAAGACTGGGGCCTAATATCCTAAGGATCTGTAATGATACATTCTTAGAAGACAACCTGCTATGTATCGATATTAAGCTCCACTTTATAGATTTTTCTTTCATTATAGGCAAAGTAATGATACATTTAGATTAAACATTAACATTCAATCTTTAACAGAATCAGTATGGCGACGAAATATAAAACAACAGGATGCTTTAAGTTTTTGATCTTCTTGATCATAGCTGTACCAGTGGCATTTTTCGCTTCTTCTTATTATCATGGTGAGGATCCTGTAGCTGTAATCAAAGAAAAGATAGGCTCCGCATCAGAGACGACCACCTCCACTCGACCTTCCTCAGGCATAGATGATTCCTATAAGTCAGAACTTAATGAGCTGCGCAATCAAGTCAGAAGATTAGAAAATGAAAATCAAAATCTTAAGGACGTACTTGAAAATAAGCAGGCAGAAATCGACGCATTACAATCAAATTCTAATAATAGAAGGTCTAATAATCGATAAGGCCTTAATGAAAAGCCCTTGTATGCATAGACAAGAGTCATAAGCACAGCTTAAATGAAAGATGTCAGAGCTGTTAGATTATATTATTGTATCATCAGTATCTATTGTACCTGATATAACCTAAAGTCGCGCCACCCGATAGCTGATCAAGAGCATGGGATGAGTATTCGAATATCCTTAAAAGTAGCTTGGATTTCTTCAATCTATTATGACAACCTAAACAACCATTCGCACGTTAGACCTTTCTAAAACAGCACCCGTGAAGATTACGAGACACGATATTGATAAGCTTGGAAAGCAGGCAAGAGTCAACCTCATGAATAGCATTACCGGATTCAAATCAGCGAATCTCATCGGTACGGCAAATACAAATGGACTATCTAATTTGGCAGTCTTCAGCACAGTGACGCATTTGGGGTCTAATCCACCACTGATTGGCATGATCACTCGGCCGACTACCGTGCCAAGACATACATTTGCTAATATCTTGGCAACTGGCCACTATACGATTAATCATATCCATCAATCATTTACGGCGGCAGCCCACCAATGCTCTGCGAAATATGATGATGAGGTTTCAGAATTCAAAGCTTGTGGCTTTTCAGAAGAATATGTAGATGGTTGTCGTGCACCCTTTGTAGAAGCAGCAGTCATCAAAATTGGCATGCAACACAAAGAAACCATAGAAATTAAAACGAATGGGACACTACTTATCGTAGGTGAGGTACTGCTCATTCATGCGGCAGACGGTGTATCCGATGCAGAGATGAATATCGATCTAAATAAAGCAGGCACTGTCACAATTTCAGGACTAAACAATTATCATAATGCTCAATTGATCCAAAGCTATGGTAAAGTGATTCCAGATACAAATTTCAGATCCTAAGGCAATCAAAATACACACAAAAAGTAATTTCTTTGCGTTCTTTACATCGAAGAATCAAACACTACAATCAACAAAATAGTGATATGGCTAAAGTATTAATCAATGATGGAATCCACCCGAGTGGATTACAAAAACTCAAGGATGCTGGGATAGAGGTATCCACAGATAAAATAGCTCAGGAAGATCTGGCTGCTCAACTGCCCGCCTACGATGCGATATGTGTCAGGAGTGCCACAAAGGTAAGGCAAGAGCTGATCGATCAGTGTCCTAATTTGAAGGTCATCGGCAGAGGAGGCGTAGGCCTGGATAACATCGATGTGGAGCATGCTAAATCGAAAGGCATCGAGGTGGTAAATACACCAGCTGCTTCATCGAGATCTGTAGCAGAATTAGTCTTTGCACATCTCCTATCAGTCAGTCGCTTTTTATACCAAGCTAATCGGTCCATGCCTGAGGATGGTGATAATAATTTTAAAGGCTTGAAGAAATCATACGCTAAAGGTTCAGAACTGGAAGGTAAAACCTTAGGTATCATCGGCTTTGGGAGAATTGGACAACATACAGCTAAGGTAGCCTTGGGTATGGGTATGGAGGTGATTGCCTCAGATCCATATGTAGACACAGCAACTATTGATATGGGACGCTTTGGTACAGTAGATATCGCTACTGGATCCATGGACGACCTGCTATCAGGAGCAGATGTCATAACACTGCACGTTCCTTTTACAGGAGAAGCTGTGCTGAGTTCTGATCAATTCAATAAGATGAAAGATGGTGTCGTCATCATCAATGCCTCAAGAGGTGGCACCATTGACGAGACTGCGCTCTTAGAGGCTCTTGATAATGGCAAGGTCGCTGCTGCAGGATTAGACGTCTTTGAGAACGAGCCGAATCCACGTCAGGATTTACTGCAGCATCCTCGCATATCTCTGTCTCCGCACATCGGCGCATCCACTAATGAAGCTCAAGAAAAAATTGGTCTGGAGCTAGCAGATAAGCTAATCTCTATCTTAACTTAATCCAATATCTCAATATGAAATACGAGGGTGCTATTAGGTGGCACAAAGCCTGGTAGCCCCTCTTCTGCATAACCAAGATGTGCTGGTACTATAAATGTAGCCTCTGATCCCGCACTCAGATATGTCATACCTTCGTCCCATCCCGGGATCATTTGACCAACTGTGAACCAGATAGGCTTACCACGCTTTCGACTGGAATCAAAAACATCACCATTAAGAAGTTCTCCAGTATAGTGAGCCCTAACCTGGTCTCCTCTCCTGATCAATGGTCCTTCGCCCAAGTGATGTATGGCATAGTACAAACCAGAGCTACTCCTTCTGACTTCCCAAGCTTTATCTGCTATATAATCTATGATAGCATTCACCTCTGCCTGATAATCAGTCTGGGGCTCTGTAGTATAGTCTTGGTATAATAAATCTCCTAAGGTAGAAGACTGGCTCACAACATTATCTGAAGTAGGTGTTTCAGGATGAGCGGATATTTGATTGGATTTTTTCTCAATACAGCTACTGACTGACAGCAACAATAAACAAAATATGATCGAATTAATGAAGGACACGATCCAAGTTAAACATAATACACGGGATGCAGCTATTCAGAAATGAAATAGCTACTGATGACAATAGACACGATGAAATAATGACTAACTAATCGCATTGACATGACGCATCAGCTTGCTCTTCAAGTTAGCAGCTTTATTTTTATGCCAAGTATTCTTCTTAGCGAGTTTGTCAATCATTGAGATGACTTTAGGAAGTAGATCTTTAGCTACAGTACCATCCTCAAGCTCTCTTAGCTTTTTGATCATGGTTCTTGTAGATTTCTTGTAATATCTATTCTGCAGTCTTTTTGCTGCATCTTGCTTAATACGTTTCTTTGCTGACTTATGGTGTGCCATAAAAATTACCTATTTTTTAAAGGATGGCAAAGATACAGGTTTTTTTATCATTATAAAGGGTCGGGGTATCAGAATTAGCGCTTTAGCTAATACATAATAAATATCGTTACTCTACTGATAATCAACAACTTATGCAACTATATATGTAATTCATTGAATTCTAATCTTGCTCATTGCCAAATTAACATTAAAATTTTATCTGATAGGACTGTATTAACAGCACCAATTTGAGAAGAAATAAGACCTTCTCGAAAGGAAAAATCACGAATTTTCGGGATGTTCTATTAGCAAAAATAGCCATAAATTACCACGGGCAAATTTTGATGTAAATCCATGCTGCTCTACATTCTGGATGACTAAAAATCAAATTTTTCTTGCTCCCGATAGGTGACGTTTTGATATTTAAACACAACTATAGGATAGAACGATTAACATTTTAACTGTGCTTCAACGCTTCCACAACATATCGTACCTTATCTCTGCTACTCTGCTTTGTAGCTTTCTTATTCCGGTAGCGTCTACGTCTCTATATGCATTCAGTCAAGACCAGTCCATAGAAATAAAACTAGATAGACATGCATCCATTCATGTTGATTTAGCTCCCTTTCTGCACCCTACTGATATCATCTCTCAATTATTCTCACCACTACGAGATAATACGCACTTCAGCAGCAGAGACCAACACATTAACTCACGATACTGGCTAAGGCTTAGTCCACTTTTAAATAAGATGGATATTTCGAGATATAAATATATCAGCTTTGGTCCATTTGATCGAACCATCATATATCAACTTGATGGATCCTCGCTTAAAGAAGTAGGTCGCTTAGGAGTGCTGTACAAGTCTCAATCCGCTGATCGGAGTCCACATTTTACTTTATTCCCACTAGATAACTTAGATACCTCAAAGGAGACCTTTGTACAACTATCGACAGGCTACAAAAATAATTTAGACATAAAATCTATAGATGTACGAGCTTATACACATGATGCTATACAACAAAAATATAACCTTAACGGCCACGCCAGCACCAAAGGTTTAGTCCAGACTGGGCTGATATTTTATCTGATACTGCTGATATTCGGAACTGTACTATTAAGCCTCAGCAATCAAAATATGAAATACCTAAGCTTCGCTGGCCTTTGTATTGCACTCATGATTTTTTATTCGAGAAATTTAGAACCTTATTATTCTATTCCCGTTCTATGGGGTCATTGGGACGAAGCAGTAATTAGATGGGAGAATCTGTGCAGATCAGGCATATCTATTAGCTTCATCATTTTCATCTTAGTCAATTTCAAATTAGGTCCTTATAAAAAGTACCTCTGTATCAGTACTGCCATCATATCTATTCTCAGCATTGCCTTAGGTATATATTCAGCATTAATCATTGGTCCATTTAGTCATGGCTCAGCCATCTATGACGCATTATTCCTAATAGAAATATGCTTGAGTATAGGTAATAGTGTCTTATTACTATATCTCGTATGGCGTTATAATGATGGATTATTTGGTAAACCCTTTGTATATGCCACACTCCTATTTCTTATATCAGCCTATGCCTCTATATGGCTACATACGACCTGGTTGGGAAACTTAGATTCTATCTTTTCTTCCAAAATGTATTCTACCTATGCTGTCATTATCTATTTGGGAGTACTAAGCTACTTAATGGTAAAGTATCTGACTCAAAGAGAAACTCATATAGAACTTACGATGCAAAAGAATCAACAACTACACAAGATTAATGAAGCAAAATCAAAACTCTTCGCTGATATCACACATGAGTTTAGGACCCCACTCACCATTATCCAAGGATTGGCACAAGAGATATCCTTAGAGCCTGCCAGAAAGCTTACTATCATGCGCAGCAGTGAGAATCTGCTACAACTAGTCGATGACCTGCGTGACATATCACTATTAGAGACTAATCACTTATCAATACAGTATATACAGGCTGACATCGTAGCCTATATACAATACCTAACAGAGTCATTTCAGTCCTTAGCAGCACAGAAAAATATAGACATCACCTTTACGACTAATCAAGATAGTCTTCTGATGGATTTTGACGACAATCGAATACGACAAATCGCCACCAACCTGATCAGCAATGCCATCCACTTCACACCGAAGAACGGATGCATAGATGTGCAAATGGTAGCGAGCGAGAGCAGTGTAAGCTGGTCAGTTAAAGACAATGGCGTAGGTATAGCAAGCTCAGAAAAAAGTAAGATCTATACGCGGTACTACTCTAATCATGAGCATGCTACAGGAACATATACGAGCACTGGTATAGGCTTATCAATTGTAAATGAATTAGTAACGCTAATGAATGGAGAAATTCGGCTAGAAAGCGAAGTCGGATTAGGTAGTGAATTTATCATAAGATTACCTGTCCTGCGAGATGCACCACTGGTAAAACTGAAAACCAGTGATGGTGATCAGCAATCTGACGTCATAGGTATAAAACCTAAACATTATAGCTCTAATGACAAGCTGATCCTGATAGTCGAAGATAATCCAGACATCGCCGATTACATAGATGATTGCCTATCTGATCAATATAAAATACTTAAAGCGGCTCATGGTGAAGCCGCTTATTCATTGGCGGAGACACACATGCCTGACATCATCATTAGCGATGTCATGATGCCTATTATGGACGGAATTGATCTCATGAAAAAATTAAAATCTAATCAAAAAACAAATCATATACCCGTCATCATGCTCACAGCTAAGTCATCGCAGAAAGACCGCGAATTGGCTCTCAGCTCTGGAGCTAACAGCTACCTGACTAAGCCATTCAGTCGAAATGAATTACAGATTAGAATTGATAATATGTTTAATCGCAATGCTTTACTACGTGATAAATACGGTCATGGCCTAGCTATGCAGCGACGTGATATCCCACAGTGGCTCACTCAATTGGAGAATATGATTAATACAGATATGCATGAAGAATTATCAGTTGATCATATTTGCAAAATGCTCTATATGAGCAGAAGTCAGTTACATCGTAAAATAAAGGCTGAGACAGGTCAATCTGCATCTGCATACATCAAACAAATACGCATGAAAAAAGCGAATCAACTATTACAAAATACCAATCAAACTATTGTTCAAATAGCGCATACTGTGGGTTATAAGAATGCAGGACACTTCTCTACTGACTATAAGAAGTTATTCGGCACTAGTCCATCTGAAATAAGGTAATCTCGTGAATTTATAATAACCCTCTATCCGAAGCAAATCCTGTTTCAAATGTACTAAGCTGTCTGCTCTTCTTTAATCTCTCAATGCTTAATTTCCATTTGGGTAGTTCTGGATATAGTTCTGAAAAATTATAAATACTTGGATCGTGTAACTGGCCCCAGTGAGGTCTGATTTTTATATTTCCTAAGTCATCACCAAATGACTTTTGATTAAATACGCTGATTAGATGATTCATCTCAGCTATATATCGTGAATTGCCCAAAGCTCCATCGATTAAGTATATCTCAAGATGGGCTGTTTTTCTACTTTTTTGAGGTGCTAACAAAGCGCTGGAACTTCCTGTAATTCTGAGATTAATGGAGACGATAATGGCTCGATTCCCTTCTCTATGACTCTTTAATATTCTCCGAAGCTCGTTGATGATCTCGACGGCAAATCGGCTATCCACGATTAATTCATAACTACGCACTTTCTTCTCTGATCGGCTATGAGCCTTAGGAGCGATCGGGCAGTCTGGCTGATACGTGTTGATAATCCATGATTTATGCCTGAATGTACCTATCGGTCTTGTCTGATTTATGGTATCTTTTATCTGTTTATCTATTTCATTTCGACCTATTCTCCAACCTAAGATACTGAACCCCCAACATCGATTTAGCTTATCTATTAATGGTTGTGGATCTGCATTGTCTACCGTCGTATTATTCCGATCTTGATAATCAATTGTATGACTATTAAGGGTTTTATTTCTTCTGATGACTCGACACTTATCATCATGAGTGATGATCACTTCTAAGTACCGATCAGCAGGAGCAATTGCTCTGGATAGGGTATTGATCTCTACCGCCATCTGACTCCAATCTTCTTCGGTGGTCTCTGACTGTAATCGAAATTCATTCACTGTCTCTACCACATAAGCGTATACGATTCCACTACAGCCAAAGCTTACTAATGCAGCATAAAATAAATCATCGTCATATATAATATTCAAATTATGATTATTCCACGATGAAGCTTCAGTAATCGGTGAAGTACTTGGCTCGATCCACCACGTCTCTCCTCCATAGCTCATCAGATGAATCGCTCTGACCGCATCAGCAAATGCTGGAAGTTCTTGTTCTGCACCATGAGAAGCCGTATTAATAAATCCACCTAAGCTCTGACCTGCAGATCCGCCAAGCGTATGAAGAGCTAAGTCATTTGCATCTAATGCGCAATTCAGTTCATGTATTTTAATTCCAGCTTCGACATAAACTAACTTATTAGCATTGGTTGGACTTTCATTTTCGATGGCGGACTTGATATGACTCTTATACTGCAAAAGTCCAAGCGCATTGAGATCAGACATAGCTAATACTTGATTAAGCCCAGAGGTATCTATATGCAAATGGTGCGTATGATCAATTGCACAATCAGTGTAAGACCATAGACTACCGAATGTGGAAATGCTTAGTCGATTAGTCGGATCGCGCTCAGCATACTTTATGGTATTGACTATATCATCGGGGTGCTCAGGTCTGATGATGGTCGCATGACTGAGAGAGACATTCTCTGCCCAGTTCTGATGGTTAGAAATACGTCGGCTGATCAGTGGCAGCCGCTGTCTGATGAAGTCGTCAATGGAAGTTGGCATAAAAGTTCGTTTTTCTTTCTAAGATATGGTAATCCGCTGAAAATAAAGGCTTTACGGACATATTTGGAACAATCAGAAAGGTTTTTGACACAAATAGAAAGGTCGGAATGAGTGGTAAATACCAACTTTGAATTGTGTTTATATATGTTAGGATACGTCATCTCATATATTCATATAAAGCTTTACTTAACAGAACCTATTATCAGAAAATAAATAGGCAAGTTGAGTAACAAACAAGTCAAGTATTAAATAATCTATTCTTAATCAAATACAATCTCAAAACAAATAAACCTTTACCTATGAAATCTCTACTAATTTTTTTATCGATTTTTTTCATATACGAATTACACGCCCAACTGGATTCTGGAAATCACTTTAGTGGACATTTTGCTGGCCATAATAATTCAGGCAACTATAATATTTTTTTTGGCCGATATATTGCGTACAACAATGGATACGGTAGCTCAGGTAGTCAAAATTCATTTTTTGGAAGTAATACGGCCCGAAAAAATTCAACAGGATCTGAAAACTCCTTTTTTGGTTCATCTGCAGGCTATAATAATACTTCAGGACATCGAAATTCCTTCTTTGGTCGATATACTGGGCTTCAAAATACAACAGGTAGGAATAATTCATTTTATGGAGAGTTTTCAGGATTCCAAAATAAAGCTGGTGTTAATAATTCATTTTTTGGTAAAAGCGCAGGAGGTCAAGTAGTGAGTGGAGGTGAAAACTCAATATTCGGAGCATATGCAGGAGCCGCAACAGTAACATATGAAATAGGGAATCAGTACACAGTTCAATCAGGTGATTATTCGGGTGTTTGTGCTTTTGGCTATGAAGCTGGAAGATATAGTAAAATTAATTACAATAGTTATTTCGGATATAAATCAGGTCGTGTAAATACTGGTAGTGGAAATAGTTTTTTTGGAGCAAGAACGGGTGAAAAGAACTCAAGTGGTCATTCAAATTCATTTTTTGGATATCAATCTGGCAAGTCAAATACAACAGGACATTCAAATGTGTATTTAGGAGATGATTCTGGTCCTAACAATAGTATTGGAAATTATAATACTTTTTTAGGGGCTTTATCAGGTTTTTCAAACAAAGGAAGCAAGAATACATTCATTGGTTTTATAAGTGGTTCTGTAGGAGAATCTAATACTGCAATAGGGTATAGAGCAGGAAGCAGAACAGTAGGGGATGGTAATGTTTTCTTAGGTAATAGTGCTGGACCTTTAACATGTTCTTTCTGCCCAGTAATAAATGTAAGCAATACACTCTACATTGATAATGAACCTAATAATGATCCACTCATTTACGGCGAATTCGACAACGACTTTGTTAAGATAAACGGCACCTTTGAAGTCACCGCAGGACTCAGCAATCCCTCAGATGTTAATCTGAAAAACAACTTTAATCAAATCAATGAAGAAGAGATCTTAGAAAAAATCAGTCTCCTCGATTTACAACAATGGACTTATAAAGAACGACCTGATGAGCTGCATATAGGAGCAACAGCACAGGACTTTCATGCAGCATTTGGATTGGGTGCAGATGATAAGCATATCTCTACTATTGATGCTGATGGTGTGGCACTAGCTGCGATTAAAGCATTGAAAAAAAAGAATGAAGCCCAATCAAAAATCATTAAACAATTAATACAAAGAATCGAAAAATTAGAAAATTAAACATCAATAAATATGAAACTTTTAATCGCTAATTACTAATCCAATATTTTAACTCGATCTGAATCGCCAATTTTTAAATATTACAAATTATGACTCTTCAGAATATTTCATACTTTTTCCTTCTTGGACTTATTGTATATATGCCCCTATCTACAAATGCTCAATCTAATACCATTGAAGGAGTATCAGCAGGAGCAAACATAAATACAGGTACAGAAAACTCATTATTTGGTTTCGAGTCTGGAAAAAGTATTCAGTCAGGGCGATTTAATTCTTTCTACGGTCATCTAAGTGGAGCTAATACAACTTCAAGTTCCAATAGTTTTTATGGAAAGTCATCAGGATCTACGAATTCGACGGGATCACAGAATGCTTTCTTTGGAATGGCATCGGGTGCATTTAATACGATAGCAAGTAATAACGCATTTTTTGGATTCCGGTCTGGACTTAGAAATACAAGAGGCGGAGGAAACTCATTTTATGGAGCATTCAGCGGAGAAGAAAATGAGAGTGGGCTTATTAATACATTTATTGGACAGGCTGCAGGACAAAAATCAAAAGGATCAAATAATACAATGATTGGTGCAAATTCTGGATCAGCTCTAATATCTGGAAATAGTAATATAATGATTGGAAATTCTTCTGCCCAAAGAATTGAACAGGGGTCTGGAAATATCATCATTGGTTATCGCACTGGTTATTGCTCAATGATGCATACTATAAACAATCAATTATGGATCGATAATACTTGTAGTAATTCCACTCCACTCATCTACGGCGAATTCGACAACAACTTCGTCAAAATCAATGGCACCTTCGAAGTCACCGCCGGCCTAAGTAATCCCTCGGACATCAATCTCAAGAATAACTTTAATCAAATTGATGAAGAAGAAGTCTTGGACAAGATCAGTAATCTGGATATACAACAATGGACTTATAAAGAACGACCTGATGAGCTGCATATAGGAGCAACAGCACAAGACTTTCATGCAGCCTTTGGACTTGGTGCAGATGATAAGCACATCTCTACCATAGATGCTGATGGTGTGGCATTAGCTGCGATTAAGGCCTTGAAAAAGGAGAATGATGAATTTAAAAAAGAAAACGAAGAATTTAGGAAACGAAATGACGTATTAAAGACACTCATTCAAAATTTAGATAATCGAATTAAATCCTTAGAAAATAAATAGAGCTCTCATATCCTAAATCTAATCCAGAAACTGCTATAGCAATTAGAAAATGAATAAATCTCTTATATCCTTAAAATTTTAAACTTTCCACTTACACAATTAAATAAAAAATAAAACAATGAAAATTATTCTTTTTATAACTGGTCTTTTTATATCACAAATCGCACTATCTCAGGACAATCATTTTAGCGGGCATTTCTCAGGACATAATAACACAGGAAACAATAATGCCTTTTTCGGCAGATATAATGCTTATAACGGAGGAAACGGGAGTAGCGGTGCTTTCAATAGCATATTTGGCATCAGGGCAGGAGAAAGAAATACCACTGGTAGAGGTAATTCATTTTTTGGTCGACAAGCAGGTTGGCTTAATACGACAGGAGAGGATAATTCATACTTTGGACTTTCAACTGGAGGTACTAATCGTACTGGAAGCAATAATTCTTTTTTTGGAGCCACCGCTGGTGTACAAAATAAAGGATCTGACAATTCATTCTTTGGGAAATTGGCAGGTAGTTTAAATCAGTCTATTAAGAATAGTTTTTTTGGATTTGAATCTGGTCGGAAGAATTCCACAGGTTTCTATAACTCTTTTTTTGGTGCGACAACGGGTCGTTTTAATACAACAGGTAGATATAATTGTTTCTTTGGAAATAATGCTGGAGAAAATAACTCAATAGGGTCTTTCAATAATTTCTTTGGCAGTTCATCTGGTAATGATAATATATCAGGAGAATTAAATTCATTTTTTGGACATGCTTCTGGAAATAAAAATAAGACAGGTTCTAATAATGCTTACTTTGGACAAAATGCAGGTGCTGAAGGTCAGGTTGGTTCTAACAACAGCTTTTTTGGTACACAAGCAGGTTTTAATAACGAAGCATCAAATAATTGTTTTTTTGGATTTGAAAGTGGTAGGCTAAATAGAATAGGAGAAGAGAATTCGTTTTTTGGTTATAAAACTGGTCAATCTAATTCAGGTAATAATAATGTACTTTTCGGATACGAAGCAGGAACAAATAATAGTACAGGAAATAGTAATTCCTTTGTAGGTTCATCGTCTGGCAGTCTCAACACTACTGGAGGAGGAAATACGTTTTATGGTGGATCTTCTGGATACTCTAATGTTGATGGTAGTACAAATACGTATTTAGGCTATTTCTCTGGTGCTTCATCTACAGGAAAGAACAATACATCTATAGGTGCTTTCTCAGGATGGCTTCTTACTGGTGACAATAATATCTGTATAGGAATTGCTTCTGGACCTAGCCAGACAAATTCATTTTCTAATCGTCTTTATATTGATAACAAGGCAAATGACACGCCCCTCATCTACGGAGAATTCGACAACGATTTTGTCAAAATAAATGGCACCTTTGAAGTTACTGCCGGCTTAAGTAACCCTTCAGATGTCAACTTAAAAAATAATTTTGAAGCCGTCAATCCAACAGATATTTTAAATAAAATAGAAGATCTCCCCATTACAAAATGGACCTATAAAGATCGGCAATCAGAAACTCATATTGGTGCGACAGCACAAGATTTTCACTCGGCATTTGGATTAGGTACGGATGACAAACTTATCTCTACGATTGATGCAGACGGAGTGGCGCTGGCAGCAATTCAAGCATTGAAGAAAGAGAACGACTCTCTAAAGGAAAAAATCAACCTTCAGCAGAGTCAAATAGAAAGACTATTCAGTATTTTAAAAATTGAAAAATAATTTTCTCTTACATCAAAGTCGAGTTCTCAAACTTGCTTTATAGAGCAAGAGAGTATATTAACCGCAAGGGCTGTATTAATTGCAATAAGAAGAAAGAATAGAAACTAATCCTTCATTAATCATTTATCATACCTCCATTGCATAAAGAGATCATAATTCCATCATTAAATAAACACTCAATGAAAAAACTAATAAAAATGATACATGCACTATTAATACTCAGCATGAGCTTCATGATATCAACGCATGCAGTCGCTGAAGGAGTGAAGTGGGAAGCCAGCTACTCTGGTACGTATCAGCATGTCCATGCCATAGACTCTAATCATAGAGGTGGCTTCGTCCATGCTATATCTTCAGTTATTTCTGATGGAGAACACAGCATATTAGGTACTGTTAAAGCTTATACTATTCTTAAGTTTGATTTAGATGACCAGAATACAGTGGAATTTGTAGAGACTGACTCAGA
>ENA-ORXM01002792-ORXM01002792.1-marine-metagenome-genome-assembly--contig:-NODE-2792-length-19195-cov-11.789361_pt1 | contig 19195 bp, 19 predicted proteins | sample MGYA00237867_ERZ511480 | MGnify/ENA primary metagenome ERZ511480 (study PRJEB26309, sample SAMN06266103) | marine metagenome | isolation source: Algal blade | place: United Kingdom:Sidmouth, United...
GGGGCGAAGGTATTGTTAGAAAAAGCTGTAAAATCTGATGAGATTAACTTTGGTGATGCACATCCAAATACTGCGGTTCGTTATTCTAATTTGGCTTTAGTGCTGAAAGATTTGGGGGATTATCAAGGGGCGAAGGTATTGTTAGAAAAAGCTGTAAAATCTGATGAGATTAACTTTGGTGATGCACATCCAAATACTGCGGTGGGTTATTCTAATTTGGCTTTAGTGCTGAAAGCTTTGGGGGATTATCAAAGGGCGAAGGGTTTGTTAGAAAAAGCAGTAAAATCTGATGAGCTAAACTTTGGCGATGCACATCCTTCTACCGCAAGAAGTTATTCTAATTTAGCTTTATTACTTTGTGATTTGGGGGAATTGGAGGAGGCTCTTGTTTTGGCTAAAAAGGCTTTGGGTATTTTTCAAGTGGTGTTGCCTGTGGGACATCCTACTATTGATGTGGTGGCTGGGAATGTGGCATTTATTCAAAGGGCGATGGAGGATAGAAAAAATGGTTCATAGTTCTTCTAAAAATTCTTTAGCGGTTTGTAGGTCTTTTTTGCCTTCTTGGTATAGTTTTATGTCTTTGAAGGCATCTATTAGGTCTTGTTTGTTGCCTATCGGATGTGTTTTTTCTTCTATGATGTCTTGTAATAGGAAATCTTTTAGGCGTTGTAATTTTTTTGGGTCGTCTACTTTTGTCAGTAGGTGTAAGACTTCATTTTTGAGTTGTAGGGTCGTCATTTTGTTTGTTTTTTGCTATAAAAGTAGTCTATAATTCAGTGGTTTTCAAGTTTGGGGTGTAGAGTGTGGGGGCGAATAGGCTTTGTGTGGGGCGGGTGAGGTAGGGGTATTCGATTTTGGTGAGGTAGAGTCCTTGTGGGTAGGCGGGTGTTTGTTGGTTGGAGGGTTCTTTTTTTTTGATGATTTTGTCGAGGTCGGTGAGGGTGATTTTGTTTTGTCCGATTTCGAGGAGTCTGCCGACCATGATGCGTATCAGGCCTCTTAGGAAGCGGTTGGCGGTGATTTTGAAGCGTAGGCGGTGGGTTTGGGGGTTGTGGTCAAGTTGGGCTTTATAGATGGTGCAGCGGGTGTGGTTGTGTTTGTCGGGGGATTTGCAGAGGGAACGGAAGTCTTCGTGTTGGGTGTAGAGGTGGGTGGCTTGTTGCATGGCTTCGATGTTGAGGGTGCTTAGGTCGTAGTAGGTGCTTAGTTTTGTTAAAAAGGGGTCTTTTTTGCCGTGTATGTGGTATTCGTAGCTGCGTTTTATGGCGTCGTATCGGGCGTTGGTGGTTTCGGGGACGGGGATGAATTCATAGACTACGATGTCGTCGGGGAGCATTTTGTTGATGCGGAAAATGGGGTCGTAGTCGAAGGGGGCTTCGGTTCTGAGGTGGAGGAAGTATTGGCTGGCATGGACTTCTGCGTCTGTGCGTCCGCAGCCGAAGACGGTGGTGGGGGTTCTGAGCATTTTGTTTAGGGTAGTTTCTATGGTTTCTTGTACGCTTTTTACGTTGGGTTGGCGTTGGTAGCCTCTGTAGTTTGTGCCGTTGTAGGCGAGGTGGAGGAAGTATTTCATTTTTTCTTTGGTTTTTGTAGTTTTTGTGGTTTAAGTGGTTTTTGTAGTTGTGGTTTCCTTTTTCCTTTTTTGTTTTAGTGGTTTTTTTGTGCTGTTCATTCGTGATTTTGTCTGCTCTTCTTTTTCTCTTTGTTTTTACAAGGTTTGTGTTTTCAGATTAATTGCTTGCTTTGATTGCAAAGATAGTACCTATGACACACCCTTGATTTCCCTTCGGTCAATCGTTCTCTCTCAAGAGGGAATGGTATCGTGCTATCAATTTTTCAAAGAAGTCCTTTTGGCTATCGTTCCCATCCCTTTCGGTCAATCTTGGTATTGTGCTTTTAACTAAATCAAAAAATCTGTGGAATCCAAAAAATCCTTAGAAATCCGTGATTCTGCCTTTGTGGTAGGGGTGCTGTCCTTCCAAAAATAGCCCTGATAGTAGCGTTATAGCTTACGCTGGTGCTGTAGTTCTTGGTACTGTAGTTCTTGGTTCGGTTCTTTATGTGATTTGCGGTTCTTATTGTAAGCTATAGTAGCGGATAGCAGGCCTTTCTGTGGCGACGGAGCTGCTGACAGTTCGCTCCTTATGGGAATGATGAAAAAATAATTGTTCATTTTTAAGCCATTCCTTGCCTCTAAAATTAGTGTTTTATATTAGGTTTGTGGCTCTTTCCCCAAAACTTTGAAATTATGCAATAAAAGTTTATCTTTGTGGCAAATTATAATAGAATATTAAATAAATTTTTAAAATGAGTTTGACGAAAGAACGAAAAGCTGAAATTTTTACGGAATTCGGCGCATCGGCAACCAATACTGGTTCTACAGAAGGACAGGTTGCATTACTTACAGAGAGAATCAATGACATATCGAATCACTTGAAGATAAACAAAAAAGACCACTCTTCTCGATTATCTTTATTAAAAATGGTGGGTCAGCGCAAAAAATTACTTAAATACTTGTCTGCTCAAGACATTACTAAGTATAGAGCCTTAATCCAAAAATTAGGCATCAGAAAATAATTCAAAAATTCTCTCTGAGGGGCATTATAGTAATGCTCCTTTTTTTTTAATATACAAAATATGACTCAAACATTAAAAGCGACCATCAAGTCTTTTGACTTTGGTGATGGACGTACTGTAACTGTTGAAACAGGAAAAATGGCTCGTCAAGCGGATGGTGCAGTTTTGGTACGTATGGGCAAGGCAGTTATTTTGGCTACTGTTGTCTCTAAAAATGAACTTAGAGAAGGGGCTGGTTTTTTCCCTTTATCCGTAGATTATAAAGAAAAGTTTGCAGCGGCAGGGCGTATTCCTGGTGGTTTTTTCAAACGTGAAGGACGAGCTTCTGGGCATGAAATACTTATTTGTCGTTTGGTGGATCGGGCGTTGCGTCCGCTTTTTCCAGATGATTTCCTTTGTGATACACAGGTAATTATATCGCTTGTATCGGCTGATCCTGAGATTGAGCCTGATGCATTGGCTGCTTTTGCGGCTTCTTGTGCTTTGACGGTTTCTGATATTCCTTTTCAAGGACCGATTTCGGAAGTGAGAGTGGCTCGTATCAATGGGGAATTTAAAGTAAATCCTTATGTTTCTGAATTGGCAGAGGCTGATATTGACATCATTTTAGCAGCAACGGCTGATAATATTATGATGGTTGAGGGAGAGATGGATGAAGTTTCGGAAACGGAAATGTTAGACGCTATCAAATTTGGTCATGATATTATTAAGGCACAGTGTGCTTTCCAAGTTGAGTTTGCTAAAGAGCATGGTGTTTCTGACGAAAAAAGAGAATATCCTACGCTTCCTGCTGACGATGAATTGAAAGAGCGCATTTATGAGATGACAAAAGATGACATCTTAAAGGTGGCTTCTGCTGCATTACCTAAACACGACAGAAAAGAACAATTTGGGGCAATCAAAGAGGCATTGAAGGAAAAGTTGGCAGAGGAAGAATTGACGGAGGAACAAGAGGGCTTAATTGGCAAATACTTTGGTAAAGCGGAAAAGAAAGTGATTCGTGAGATGGTTTTGGCTACCAAACAACGTTTGGATGGTAGAGATTTAGATGAGGTGCGTCCTTTGTTTATGGAGGTTGATTTATTGCCTTCTCCTCACGGTTGTGCGTTGTTTACTCGTGGAGAAACTCAGTCTTTGACGACGGTTACTTTGGGTAATAAAAAGGATGAGCAAATGATTGACAAGCCAATTGGTTTGGAATTCAACAAATTCTTATTACACTATAACTTCCCTCCTTTTTGTACGGGAGAGGCAAAGCCACTTCGTGGGGTTAGTCGTCGTGAGGTGGGTCACGGTAATTTGGCAATGCGTTCTTTAAAGCAAGTTTTGCCATCTGAGGATGATAATCCTTATACAATCCGTGTTGTTTCTGACATCTTAGAATCTAACGGTTCGTCTTCTATGGCGACGGTTTGTGCAGGTTCTTTGGCGTTGATGGATGCTGGTGTACCGATTAAAGGCGGTGTTTCTGGTATTGCAATGGGGATGATTTCTGACAAAGATGATCCGAATCGTTATGCGATTCTAACCGACATTTTGGGGGATGAAGATCACTTGGGAGATATGGACTTTAAAGTAACGGGTACCGAAAAGGGTATTTGTGCTTGTCAAATGGACATTAAGGTTGATGGTCTTTCTTATGATATTTTACAAAATGCGTTGGAGCAAGCAAACAAAGGTCGTTTGTTTATTTTGGAGCAGATGAATGAGGTAATGAGTGAGGCTCGTGAGGATTTCAAACCACACGCACCAAGAGTCGAAAAACTCTTTATCAAAACGGAATACATTGGGGCAATTATTGGTCCTGGTGGTAAACACATTCAAGAGTTACAGAAAGAAACGGAAACGACGATTTCTATTGATGAGGTCGATGGTCGTGGCGAAGTGTTGATTTCTGGTGTTGGTAAAGAAGGAATGGATACGGCTATCGCCAAAATCAAGGCTATCTGCTTTGAGCCTGAAGTGGGGGAAGTATATGATTCTATCGTAAAATCTATTACGAACTATGGGGCATTCGTTGAGTTTGTTCCTGGTAAAGAGGGTTTATTACACATCTCTGAAATTTCTTGGGACCGTCTTGCTTCTATGGATGGAATCTTTACTGAAGGAGAGAAAGTAAAAGTGAAATTAACGGGGCTTGATCCTAAAACGGGTAAGTATCGTTTGTCTCACAAGGTTCTTTTGGATAAGCCAGATGGCTATGTAGAACGTCCTCCTCGTGATGATCGTCGTGGTGGCGGTGGCTACAGAGGCGGTGGTGATCGTCGTGGTGGTGGTGACCGTCGTGGCGGTGGTGATCGTCGTGACAATTATCGTCGTTAATTTTTAAAGCAAACTAGATTTAATTTTAAGCGGTATTCCTTTTTTGGGGGTATCGCTTTTTTTTGGTGCTGTAGTTCTTGGTGGGCACGTTTTTCCTAATTCCTGATACACCAATTTCCTAATTCCTAATACACTATTTTTTCTGAAAGACGCCGTATTCCCATGTGCCTTCTTTGAGGATTTTGCCATTGGGGTCTAAGAGTTTGCCTTCGCCGTGTTGTTTGTTGTTGCTCCAATTGCCGATGTATTTTTTGCCGCTTGTGTAGGTAAATGTGCCAAATCCGTCTCGTTTGTTTAGGACGAAATCGCCTTCGTAGGTGCTGCCGTCTTTGAAGGTGTAGATGCCTTTTCCTTGTCGTTTGCTATCGACAAAATCGCCTTCGTAGAATTCACCATTGGGGGTGTAGTATTTTCCTTTGCCGTTTTGGAGGTTTTGTTGGTAGCTACCTTCGTATTTTAGGGTGTTGTCGGCTCGGTAGACTTTGCCTTTCCCTTCAAATTTGTTGAGTACGAAATCGCCTTCGTAGCGTCGTCCATCTTCAAAGTGATAGATACCTTTTCCCTCGAATTGGTTGTTTTTGAAATTGCCTTCGTACCAGTCTCCACCATCAATGCGCATCATCCCCTCCCCTTCTCGAACGTCGTTTACATAGTTTCCTTTAAATTTGATGTTGCCTTCTTTGTCGTAGAGGCTGTACATGCCGTTTTTCATATCGTTTTTGTAGTCACCTTCGCCCATTTTCTTTCCGTTTTCGTAGTAAGAGACGAAGTGTCCTTCTCGTTTTCCTTCGACATAATTACCTTCGATGCGGGTTGCTCCGCTTTTGTATTTGAGGGTTTGCGGGCCGTTTAGAATGACTTTTTCGGTGCTGTCTTTTTTGATGACTCTGGTGGTTTCTGTGATTGTGGTCTTTGTGGTTTTCACGGCTTCGTTGCTTTCTTGGGCAAGGAGTGGTGCGGTGGTGATGAGGAGGGTGCATAGAATTTTGTGAAGTGTGTACATAATTTTGTTTTTTTATTTATTTGTTTTTTTGGAGCGAAAGGTTTGGTGCTTCGTCGTTTTGTTTGGTCCTGCTATCCGTTCTTATGGTGGCTTTCGCACAAGATGTAAGGCATCTTGAAGATGCCTTACATCTACACCAACGCTGCCACCATACCACTGCTATCAGGGCTATTTTGAATGGTTTGGTTTTCAGATTTATTTTATTTTCTTTCGTTTTATTATTTACTTATACGTATATTTTTGTATAACGTTCAAACCTTTTAAACTAGCCTCGATAGTAGCGGAATGGCTTCTTTTAGTTTTTGTGGTTTAAGTGGTTTTTGTAGTTTTTGTGGTTACTTAACCTTGATAAATAGGTTATTCCTTAGCCATATTAGCGAATAGCGAGAGCCTGTGTTGCGACGAAGCTATTTACCTTTCGCTCCTTAAAAAAGTATTTTTGATTTTTTTTTTTAGAAGCCTCCGATGAGTAGGAAGAATACGGCTGCTAAAATGACGACAATGAGGACGACCATTAAAATGGATTTTAGGGCGCCTACCAGAAAGAAGAAGGCTAATACAGCGACGATGATGCCTATCAGTCTGCCTGGATTTTTGAAAATGCCTCCACTACTTTCTTGGTTTGTACTGACTTTTGATTTTCGTTCTAAGTCTGTGATGATGCGAAAGGCATCGTCATTGGTGGAATCTAATTGGATGGTTCTTCGGGCGTATTTTAGTGCCAATTCTTTATCTTCTTTGCCCTTTCTTTCATAAAACTTTTTTTGGTGTGCAGCAGAGAGCAAAACCATTGAACTGATGTTGTAGGGTTTGATGCTCAGGGCTTGTTCCAATTCGTGGATAGATTCTTCCCAATTTTTGTGGCGTAAGAATCCTTTTCCTCGATTGAGATGCCCTTTAAATTCATCTTCAATAATCATCATATCGCTTTCGGTGAGATTCAGTTCTTCCGAAATACGCTTTAGGTCGGCTTCGTTTAAGATGCGGTCTTTGTGTTTTTCTTGTATGTCAAAGACTTTTGCGATGTATTTGTTAAGGATTTCTGAATTTTCACTCATAGTTTGTTTTTAGGCATTTTCACTTTGTATCGGAAAGAGTGGTTTTGTTTCGATGATTTCTTTGTCATCTGCGGCATATTTTTCAGTTAGTTTCAAGGATTCTTCAGCTTCTGATAGTCTTAGTTTTATTTCTAATTTAGCTATTTGAGATACTTTAACATGCTCATTGTACTGACTAACAAGACGAGTTAGACTTACCAATTGTCTTCTTGCGATTTCTATTTCCTTCTTTTTTATTTTAATATCAGAGTGAATATTAAAATAAATATAAATACAATACACACTATATCCTATTAATATTAATGTCAATATAAATATATGCATTAATTCTAATTCCATCAAATCAAGGATGATGTAATAAGTATATAATGATACTAAAACAATGATAAGTATTGTACCTAAAATAAATCTCATTGTTACAAAAGACCTCCTTCTAAATATTACATCCAGTTCGTTATTCAGCCTTCTAAGCCTTTCAGCATATGCTCCCAATAAATTAGCTAAACGTCCTATATCATTATCCTGTTGTGTCATAATTTAGTTTTATTGTAGCAAAGAATTATAACCACTTATAAAATTATCAAGATTTGATATTCTAAGGCTTTGATCATATCCTCCTACTGTTGGATAAAAAATTTCATTGCCAATTCTAAAATTATTTGAAATTAGAGAAACAGAGCTAAATGTATGCTCAAAATTATCTTCCCCTTTCTTTTTGGAGATTTCCTGAATAATTTCATTATACTCCCCTGTTGCATAAAAATCCTGTACAATTTCTTTATCTTTCCACCATAAATCTTGTTTCGTAACCAATGTAATCATACGAATTTTCTGCTTTGCATCTTTAATTCTATGACTCAATTCTTTCATTAAAGCTAGTTCTATTTTTCTATTTTCTTCAAGAAATTTTCGAAAAAACACTTCTTTACTCATGCCTTCTTCATACCATTCACCTTGTTTATAAGTTTCCCACAAAGGATTTGTTCCATGAAAACCATAAGAAACTACATTAATGAGACATTGCACCTTTCCAGCAGAAATTTGTCGGAACATTTCAGGCCAATAGTTATTGACCCTATCTTTTTGTCCAGGTGCAATCCATATTGCTACCAATTTTGAGTTTTTCATCATGAGTAGATTCATCATAGATAACGTCTATTTTGTCCCATTCTCCTGTTAGAAAATAGCCTAAAGATGTTTTTCCTGTCCCACCTGCACCAAAAACGCCAATTTTTAAGTATCCATCTAACAATCTTTTTTTGACCATTCCTATGGTAGAATGCATTTTTTGGGTTTTTTTTGCAATGGTTATGCTTGCTCCAACTGTGCCTATTACTGTAAAAAAATCTATTGGCATATGCTTTTCAAATTAAGATTTACTATAAATATAACGCAAAACCCCCTACCCTAAGTTTCCTTCTTTTCGTTTTTTGTCACTTAAATAAGTCATATAGAGGCTAATTGCGCCAAAATAAAGAACGATTCCGAAAGAAATAGCACCAAGCCACACGATTTTTTGAGGGAATAGGTATAAAATAGCGATATTAACGACTAAAAATAAGATGGATGCGACGATATTGAGCTTTTGAAAATATTGCATCTGGCTTGGATAGGGATACTTAATAGGTACAAAGTGTAAGACACAAAATAACATGATGAAAAAGAAGTTTGTCCATTCACTAAAGTCTGTTACAAAATACATCATAAAAGCGACCATGTTCCACATTACGGGGAAGCCTATAAAGTATTTTTCGGGCGAGACCATACCATTTTTGCCATAATAGAGGGCAGACACTAAGAGGACAGAAAAGATGCCAAACCACCGTACTTCTTCGGGTAATAAGCCGCTTTCGTATATAAAAAAGGCGGGAATAATCGCATAAGTCGCAAAATCTACTACATAATCAATAGATTTGCCGTCCCATCCTGGTAAAACTTCTTGGGTTTTGAATTTTCGGGCAAAAGTGCCGTCTATTCCATCAATAACAAAGGCGATAAATAGCCAAAACATGCTCTTTCTTAAAAACAATACGTCTTCTGATGCATTGTAATCTGAGATGGCAATAATGGCTAAGATGGCTGCTATGACGCCTAAGGAGGTGAAGACGTGTACACTGAATGCCAATGCTTTTTCTACTGCTGAATATCCTACTTGGCGATGGTCATTTTCTTTCATTACTTGAAATTAGGAAAATTGGTTGAAGTAATGGTTGATTGCTGGGATTTTTTTTGTTTTTTATGGTGGAATGAGGGTGATAAGTGGTAAGTGACTGGTGACGAGTGATTAATTTGTTTTACTTAAAAAGACAGCTAAATTCGACTATTTTGCAGGAACTGTCAAAGTGGTGATTAAGATTATTAGTTTACTTATAAAATTTTATGAATATATGAATTTTGGGAAATTTGATAATTTAGTGGCTTCTTTTCATAAATATACGCTGCATTTTAAGCAACCAAGTGGAACTTCAAGAGGCGTTTTGCGAACGAAGGATAGTTATTTTATTACGGTATATGAAAAAGGTAATCCGACTGTTAAAGGGCTTGGAGAATGTGGGCTTTTGCGTGGGTTGAGTGTGGATAATCGTCCTGATTATGAGGAAAAATTGCAGGCAGTTTGTACAAGAATTGGGGATTATGGGGCTTGGTTGGAAGATGGATTGAGGGAGTTTCCTTCTATTCATTTTGGGTTGGAAATGGCTTTGTTGGATTTAGAAAAACGAGGGAGTAAGGTGCTTTTTCCTTCTGCTTTTACGGAAGGCAAGGCTACCATTCCTATCAATGGGCTTATTTGGATGGGGAATATGGGCTTTATGTTTGAGCAAATTCAGCGCAAATTGGATGCTGGTTTTCGCTGTATCAAGATGAAAATTGGGGCGATTGATTTTAAACAGGAATTGGATTTGTTGCGGTCTATTCGGGCGAAATTTCCAAAGGAACAGGTAGAATTACGGGTAGATGCCAATGGTGCTTTTTCGTTTTGTCATGTCGTCTATATTTTGGAGGCTTTGTCGAAGTTGGATATTCATTCAATTGAACAGCCGATTAAGGCAGGAAATTGGGTGGAGATGGCGGATTTGTGTAGGGATACGCCTATTCCGATTGCGTTGGATGAGGAGTTGATTGGGGTTTTTGATAGGGAAGATAAAATTGATTTGTTGGATACAGTAAAGCCACAATATGTCATCTTTAAACCGAGTTTTATTGGGGGCATCAAGGGAACGAGCGAGTGGTTGCAGTTGGCAGAGGAACGGGGCATTGGGTGGTGGAATACGTCGGCTTTGGAGTCAAATGTGGGTTTGAGTGCGATTGCTCAGTGGACGGCTACTTTGGATAATCCTTTGCCACAGGGTTTGGGGACGGGGCAGTTGTATACAAATAATATTGAGAGTCCTTTGTTTATTGAGGGGGATGCTTTGGGGTTTGATGTTGATGGGGTTTGGGATTTTCCTGCTGTGTGAGCGATGAAATAACTGGACAAGACATGCCTTATCCTTACAGCTAATAACGGTTATTTTTATGGGTAAACATATTTATCTTTTTCCGAATTTGGGGGCTGATTTTCGGATTTTTCAACGATTGGTGATTGAGGGGGCCGAGACGCATGCAATTCATTATGTGCCACCTTTGCCTAAAGAGTCGATTCTTGATTATTGTGGGCGATTGAAGGTGCAGATTGGGCATGAGCGACCTATTTTTTTGGGTGGGTCGTTTGGGGGGATTTTGGCGATTGAGTTGGCACAGTTGATGGAGGTGGAACAGCTTATTTTGGTGGCGAGTATTAAGTCAGCTTTGGAGAAACCTTTAGATATGCGCTTTTTTAAAAAACTGCCTTTGTATCGTTTGATTCCTGCAGAGTCGATTAAAAAGTTTGTGAAATTGGGCTCTCGTTTTTTTAGTATGGAGGATGCCACTGGTTTTGATCTGTATAAGACGATGTTGTTGGAGACGGATGATGATTTTTTGACTTGGGGCATGCAGCAGGTGGTTCAGTGGAAACGGGAAACGCCTCCACCCAATCTTGTGCATATTCATGGGGATAAGGATGAGGTTTTTCCGCTTCGATATTTGCAGAAGCCGTTTTATGTGATTGAGGGTGGTCAGCATTTTATGTTGTATGATCGGGCGGAGGAGATTGGGGCTTTGGTTTCGGCGATTTTGAGAGAAAAAACTATTTGATTTTTTTCTTTTTTGGAGAGAATGGGTTGTCTTTCATCGTGACGTAGGGTCTTGCTATTCGTTCTTATGGTGGCTTGCCTGCGCTCAAGATGTAAGGCATCTCTAAGATGCCTTACATCTACCTGCCAAGCTGCCACCATACCACTGCTATCAAGTCTATTTTGGATGGCTTGGACTTCTATTTACAGTTTTACTACTTCTTTTTTATCATATTTGTGACACATTTACTGCATTCGCATATATTCTTATGTGTTTTTTGCAATATTTTTACACATTCTCATATATTGGCATGTTTATTGCCTGAATTCATTGGGGGTTTCTGAGTTAAGTACTGAAAGCATAAAAACCATTACTTCGCTCAAAATCCCAGCAAAAGTAAGGAATCGTAAAACTATAAATCTTTAAATTTTGGCAAAGAGACGTTGGTAGATTCTGTCTCTATCAATCCTTCACAAGGCATATCGTTTTGTCAAGGATATTTTTCAAAACTAAGTAAGGGAACGATTTTAGTGGGATGAAAGGGACGTAGTAATTGCCTTATTATCAATTGTTTACGATCTTTCAAGGTACGTTTTTTTTTGTCTACCCACTTATAATGGTACTGACTGTAACGACCTAGACCCGATAGTAGTGGTTGGAAGTTTGCGTTGGCAGTCTTTCGACTCCGCTCGATGACCAAAGGACAGTTTGACTTTTCACAGAATGTAATGTGAAAAATGGATGATATTCTGGAAATGCCTTCCTTTAACGGATAGCGGGACCATACTTTACGACGGAGCAATGTCTGTTCTCTCCTTATTATCAAAATAATTAAGAAATAACTCATTCTTTAACCATTCCTAAGTAATGATTAAAAAATAAGTCTGTCATCTTTAGCAAGGAGATTTTTTGATAAACAAGGCAAAAAACGAAGACATAGCGAGCTATGGCGAGGCTTTTTAACGCAGTTTATCGGAAAATATCGAATCGGACTGGCGACCCAGCTAAAATGCGGAAGTTATTGTTTTTTCATTACTAAACAAAAAAAATATTTATTATGGACCCTCTTTTTATTGGAACAGCTGTTATGACAGTTTTAGGCCCTTACCTTGCTAAAGGCGGTGAAGTATTGACGAAGGAAGTATCAAAGGATTTGTACGATAAAGTTAAAGGCTTTTTTAAGGCAGAAGAAGATCAAAAGTTATTGACTGCTCCTGAAGGTAAGGCGAAAAAAATATCTGTTGAAAAAAGACTTAAAGAAATTTTAAAAGACGATGTAAATGCTTTGGCAGAATTGTCTGAAGCACTTGCGCTCTCTGATGCTGTGACCTTTAAACTACAAAATATTTACAACTCTACTGTTGTTCTTAAAGAAGAGTTAGCTTTTTTATATGAAAGCCAAAATAATGCGGGGATTGGTACAGAGGGCGATGTAAAAAATCGTATTGCTTTACAAGAACGCAAGCTTGAGAAATTAGAAAAAGATTTTAATAACATACTCTTAGCATCCTTTAAATAATACTTAAAAAACATTGACTAATGAACAATATGCTAAAATTTTATGAAGAAAAATATGCGGAGACCAAAAAGAAACTGATGAGATTATTTGAGGAAAGAGATAATGCAGGTGTTGGAAATAAAGGAGATTATGACAATATCATTGCTCAAACAGAACGCAATTTGGAAGATTATGCCCAACGAATTGCTAAAGAAAAAGAGAAAACATCATCAGGTGCTCCGCCAAACGAAAAACGACCTGTAACACCTCCTATTGATGAGCCTTTTGTTTCAAAAATGAAACGGCTGGTTATGGAAGATAAACTAAAGACAGCTCTAATAATTCTAACAAGAGAATATCCTAAGAACCATACCTTTATTATGTTCTTATCAAGACTTAATGCTTTGATGACACAAGAACAGCAAGGTATCATGAAAAACGTTCGCAATACGACACAATATAATAGTATTAAAAATTCGCTGTTACAAGTTTTGGATACAGAGGATTTTAATTAATAAAAAATGACTATAAATAAACTTGATTTTCTTCAACAAAAAAAGAAAAACATTGAAGAAGAAATTATGGAGTTGTACTCTTCCTTGCAAAAAGCAGGAGAGGGAACTATAGGAGAGATTCAAAATAAAATAGAAAGGTTAGAAAACCTTTTAGAGTATTATGATAAAAAAATCAAAAAACTTGAAGGAGCAACAATTCCTGAAAAAACTGAAATTTTTGTATATGTTTTATGCACAGATAAAGAGAATATTGCTAATATTGTAAATGATGATGCATTGGTGAATCTAATTCCAACCAACCAATATGGTGAAAAACAGTATCAATGGCAGCCTTATTGCAATCAAGATAACATTCAATTTTTGTTGGAGTCTTTTAGAAAAAAAGAAGGTTATATTTTTAATGAAATATACTTAGATGGCCCATTAAAAAATGAAACGCATGCAAGCATAGATAAACATATACAGTATTCTATTGCGATTATTGATTTACTCTCTTTGTCTGAAGATAATAGTAAAACTTGTATTCGATTTGACACCCGTATAATGGGCAATATTGTTGTTCCAATCTGTGATGACTTGCCGAATGATTTGACGATATTTATGAAACAAAAGCGCAAAGCAGTTTTTAAAGCTGCTCAGGTTTCTCTTGACAATCATACTGACGACTTTTATCAGCCAAATTTAGGTGAAATGGACACTTTTTTTCGCACATTACGTAGAACATTTACAACTAAGTTTAAGATAATCAATACTATTAAAGATAGAGATTCTGACAAATCTGATGCTATTAAAAATATAAACCCCAAATTAGATTAGATGATAATAACATTTTATTCATATAAAGGCGGCGTAGGTCGAACACAACTTTGTGCCAATATTGCTGCGTATTTGTGCTTTCATGAAGCCAAGAAGGTCTTGTTATGGGATTGGGATTTTGAGGCCCCTGGTTTGCATTTTTATTTCGATAGAAAACGAGAGGAGATAAATAAGCCTGGCACACTCGAATTGTTTGAAGAATATGTCGCTTTGATGCGTTCTAGTTCTGATGTTACAACAAAAAACTTAAATTATATTACTGAAGAAAATATTATTCCCTTAGAAAAATACAAGAATTCTCAAGGCGAAACAGGTTGTATTGATTTATTGGCAGCAGGGGTTTATGAGCAAAATTTTTCGAGGCGATCTGGTGATTTCAACTGGTTTGAATTTTATGAACTGCTTGATGGTGGAAACTACATTGAATTTTTAAAAGAGAAACTAAAAGAACTTTCCTACGATTATATTATTATTGATAGCCGTACAGGTACAAGTGATTATTCAGGTATTTGCAATATTCAATTGCCTGATATTAATGTATTGATAATGGCACCTAATCAACAGAACTTTAAAGGTTGTAAGCGGGTCGCCCTGCAAATTATTGATTCTGAATACGTAAAACAAGGCTTTCGCAAACCTTATATTTTACCGATTCTATCCCGTTTAGACCGAAATCATGCAAAATCAAATTCTTGGACAAAAAGATTCATCGAAGATTTTTCTTTTTTACTTCCTTATTTAGATCCTAAAATTGATGAGGATTTTTTGAGCAAAATCTTTGAAGATATTTATTTACAAGACACTTTTTTGGAATATATTTATTCTATTTCTGCAGGAGAAAATATATTTATTAATGAAACAGTCTCTAAGCATTCCAGTATTTCGTTTGAGCGAAAGTATATGAATATTGCAGATTATCTTATTAAATTAAGTGATGACAACACCTTAGAACTTTCGTCAAGAGTTTCTCCGCTAACATGGGTAGAACTTGGTAGATTTCTACAAAACAAAAATAAATATGAAAAGGCATCTGAATGCTATAACGAAGCCATTAAAACCAATCCCAATAATGCTTATGCTTGGTTTAGCTTGGGTCTATCTTTGTCTCATCAAAAAGCCTATGACAAAGCATCCGAAGCTTACCAAAAAGCACTGAATATTACCCCCACACATTATAAAGCATGGAACAATTTAGGTAATGTCTATAGACAGTTAGGTCTGTACGACAAATCTATAGGTGCTTTTCAGAAAGCTATTAAGATAAAGCCAGAACAACCTGTTACTTGGACTAATTTAGGCAATGTTTACGATGAGATGAATCAGTATCAAGATGCGATAGATTCCTATCAAAAAGCGATTGATATTGACCCTAATTATGAGTTTGCTATTGGTAATTGGGGGTTTACTTTATTGCAACAAGGCGATCTTCAAAATGCCTTGAAAAAAATACAACAATCTATTGCTTTAGGCAATAACGTTTCTGGCAATATGAATTTAGGGCATGTTTATTTTGCTCTTCATCGAGAAACAGAAGCCCTTACTGCTTATTTAGAAAGTTATCGAAATTTTGTGGATAAAGATTTTTTTTGGGACGATTTTAAAGGAGATTATCCTCATTTAGCTCCTTATAAAATCTCTGAACAAATGTATCAAGAGATGGAGCAGAAGATTAAAGATAATATTGAGTAGCTCTAAGTCGAGGTGGGCAGATTAATGTGGCTTTGCTTGAGGTGATGTGGCGGTTCTGTCGTGGAGACGTTTTTTTTAATGTGGCTTTGCTTGGGGGTATGGTGTGGCGGTTCTGGCGTGGAGACGTTTTCAATGTGGCTTTGCTTGGGGGTATTTTTCAGAATTATGATGGTACTGGCTGTAATAAGCTAGACCCGATAGTAGTGGTTGGAAGGTTGCGTTGGCAATATTGAAGGGGGCTTCCTTTAACGGATAGCGGGCCCATGCGTTTTTTGAAAATGCCCCCGTTGTCTCCTTATTTTAAATCTCATTTATTCATATATTTTTTCCTTTTCCCCAAAGAAAAAATCCTGGTGGTTTTTTACAAAAAACCCAATACAAAATACTCACAATCAACAACTTGCAAATATATTCAAAACAACATTTTTTTTCAAAAAGCTTCAAAATATAAATAAATAAAACTACATTTAATTTATTTATTATTAAATATAAAGGAATTAGTTGAAAAAGACGCTTTAATTTAATAATTTATAACATCTTCTTTATACATTTGCGTCCTTATTCACCAAATTTTAAAGAATATATGAAAAAACCTATTAAAAAAAATTTACTGCTATTGTGCTTATTTTGTATTGGATTATCTGGTATGGCGCAGGATCAAGAAGGCGTGATTAGATGCTATACAGATGAATATATGGCAGAGCAACAAGGCAAACCTGCTTATATCCAGTTAATGGAAGAATATGCAAAAAAGGCTCAAGAAAATCCTGCTGCTGTCGGCAATGCTGTTATTGACTGTGATGGAACTAACTCAATTACGATTCCTGTTGCGGTTCACTTTGCAGGCGAGGTGACTTGTGCAGATGCTGCATGTTTATTGGCAGCAACGCAGGCACAAATCCAAGTTTTGAATGATGATTTTAGTGCAATGAACGCTGATATTAGCATTTATAATAACTTAACGGCTGTTTGTCCAGGAGATTATCCTGCAACTACTTTGGCAAGTAATGGTACTTGTCTTGATTTTTGTTTGGCAACGAGTGAACACCCTGCGAGTTCTGGTTTGGAAGAAGGTGATCCTGCTATTACAGTAGGACAACATACTTGGCCAAGTGCTGGTTCTGATTGGTCTGGTTATCTCAATATCTTTGTGAGTGATGAAGCTACTGCTGGCGTGGGTACAGGTGTTTTGGGTGTTTCTCCTTTAGTGGGTTCTAGTAATGGTGATGGATTTTATCTAGTACCTTCTGCTTTTGGTGGTCCTGGTGTGAGTTGTATGTCTGGTACAGGAATCAATACATCTGGTGTTTATAATGGTGGAAGAACAGCAACACATGAATTGGGTCACTATCTTGGTTTAGAACACGTTTTTGTGGGTTCAACTTGTGGTTCTGATGGTGATTCTGGAGCAGTTGTTGCAGGGGCGCCAACTGTCAATGATACTTCACCACAAGATGTCCCAAACTTTGGTTGTCCTCTAAATGTTACAAGCTGTGCGACGGCTCCTACACATTGCGGAACGCCTGATATGTTTACTTCATTTATGGATTATGGAAATGATGCTTGTTTGGTGATGTTTACAGAAGATCAAGCGAATGTCATCAACTATATTGCCAACCTTATTCCTTTTGATACGGATGGTAGCAAGTGTGCAATGACGAGCAATAATACGGTTGACGCTTGTGGTCCAAATTGTCCAACAGTTACGCCTATGAATAGTACTGGTAGTGCTTGTGCTTCGGCAGTTGGTACTTTAGTAAGTGATTGGCAAGCTATGTTAGGGGCTGATTTTATGAATCCAGACAATACCAATGCGCCTACGGCTGGTTTATTGTATTCAAGTGTGCCTATTACTGATGCCACTTTTCCACAGACTGCTCCTACGGGTGTATATGGTGGCGATGGTTGTGCCAATGAGGTGCAAACTTGGTATGCTTACTATGAATGCGATAGCGATTTAAATGGTACGGCTGAATCTTTTGTTGATGCAGGAAATTATGCTTTGACTATTTTTGCAGATGCTCAAGCTCCAACGATTGCTGCGGATGATGCTGTGTGTAATTATAGTTTGAGTTTTGCTTGTGCTACTGATAGTGAAGGTGCAACTTCTGTTAATGGTAGTACAGAAGCTCCTGGTTATGCAGGTGCAATGGAATCCGTTGAGGTGATGACTTCTAATGGTTGTACGACTTCTTTTATGGTGGCTAAACCACTTTGTGCAGCAGTGGCAATGGTAAATTGCCCAACAGTAACGGCTGTTAATACGACAGGGATGGCTTGTGAAATAGGCACGATTGTTAGTGATTGGCAGGCGACTTTAGGGGCTGACTTTATGGATCCAGATGGAGCAAATGGGCCTACTACTGGTTTACAGTATTCAAGTGTTGCGATTGGTGATGCAACCTTTCCACAGGCTGCACCTACAGGAACATATGCTGGCGATGGTTGTGCCAATGAGGTACAAACTTGGTATGCTTATTACGAATGTGATAGTGATTTAAATGGAACGGCTGATTCTTTTGTTGATGCAGGAAATTGTGCTTTGACGCTTTTTGCTCCAGCACAAGCACCAGTCATTAATGTTGATGATGCTGTTTGTAATTATAGTTTGACTTTTGCTTGTCCGAATGATAGTGAAGGCGCAAGTACGACTGTTAATGGTAGTACTGAAGCACCAGGTTATGCAGGCAACCCAATGGAAGCTGTCGAGGTTATGACCGCTGATGGTTGTACGGCTACTTTTATGGTGGCAAAACCGCTTTGTGATTGTGATTGTGAAGCAGAGGGTGGACAGTTTTAGATTAGTTGATTAGAAAAATATTATAAAAAAAGCGAGCTTGGATTTTAGATTCGGCTCGCTTTTTTTGTGTACTTACCCACAAAATTCCATTTTCATCAAAAAGTAAATCTTTTATTTCGTTGCTGTTCAAAGCAAAATTGTCACTGGTAAAACATGGCGTTGTTTCACTTGTTTTATCCCATTGGCAGACTCCGTTTTCAAGTGTTTCGTACCAAACGGTTGTTTCATTTTCTTGAATGACGGTGACATTTCCTTCACCTATTTTTCCCGTTGCGGTATTGGCAAAAAGATTTGCTGTTAAGAAGATAAAGCTGATTGTGAGAATGATTTTTTTATTTTTTTTGGAGAGAACGGTTTGTCTTTTATTAGGACGCATGGGCCTGCTGTTCGTTCTTATGGTGGCTTGCCTACGCTGCGGGCAGACATGGGGTCTGCCCCTACCGCCACCATACCACTACCATCAGGTCTATTTTGGATGGACAGTGGGCAAAGAACTGTATTATTTTCTTTACAATAATAATACTTTATGCAAAAATATGGGTAGGATTTTTAGGATAAAACCAAGGTAGAGTATAAGAATACTTTGAAGAATTATGCATCGAAAAAAGAGGCGAAACAGGAGGCTTTATTAAAAAACAATTCGGTGGAAACTTTGGCGAACGGAGAGCTTGTGGGAACGTGGACAGAACGGGGTGCATTCAATCAGGCAGGTAGCATTTTGGCGTTGGATTATTATGCTGCAACGGATGAAATTTATGCGAT
>ENA-ORXM01002793-ORXM01002793.1-marine-metagenome-genome-assembly--contig:-NODE-2793-length-19185-cov-56.746389_pt1 | contig 19185 bp, 12 predicted proteins | sample MGYA00237867_ERZ511480 | MGnify/ENA primary metagenome ERZ511480 (study PRJEB26309, sample SAMN06266103) | marine metagenome | isolation source: Algal blade | place: United Kingdom:Sidmouth, United...
ACTTTCTGCCTCGCTGGAATTATACTGCTATCCCGAGAACATCCTAATTGTCCGAGTTATTTAGTCGCCGTTCCTAAGCAAACTTTTCAACATCATTTAAAGGAAGGAAAAAATGAATATACTTATCGTTGGTGCAAGTGGCGCAACCGGTCGCTTGATGACAGAAGAACTGCTCAGTCGTGGTCACTCCGTGAAGGTCATCGTGCGCTCAGCAGACAAGCTACCTGAAGCCGTCAAGAACCATGAGAACCTGTCTGTGATTCAGGCCAGCGTCTTAGATCTATCTGATGCCGAGTTGGCCGAATGCGTTAAAGAATGTGATGCGGTGGCCTCCTGCCTAGGACACAACATGACCATGAAGGGCCTTTATGGTCATCCACGCAGGCTCGTCACCGATGCCACTCGCCGACTGTGCGACGCCATCAAGGCAAATGCGCCTGACCAGTCAACCAAATTCGTGCTCATGAATACGACGGGCAATCGCAATGGCGATCTGGATGAACCGATCTCCTTCGCGCAACACTGTGTGATTGGATTGCTGCGCCTTCTCTTGCCGCCGCACGTGGACAATGAGCAGGCCGCGTATTATCTGCGCACCCAAATTGGTCAAAACGATGAACTGATCGAGTGGACTGCGGTGCGGCCAGATGGCTTGACCGATGAGGGCGAAGTTACTCCGTATGAGTTGCACCCATCACCCACCAGAAGCGCGATCTTTGATGCAGGGAAGGTCAGCCGCATCAATGTGGGTCACTTTATGGCTGACTTGATCACCGAAGATGACATCTGGCAGCAGTGGCAGGGGCAAATGCCCGTGATTTATAGCAAGGAAGAATAAAGGGGAGAATAATATGACTTCAAAAAGAGCGACTTACGCTAACTACTTAATTTCAATCGCTTTTGCAGCAGCCATGATAGGGTCATCGCTCATGATTGACGATAGAGATACTTCACAAATCGTTGTTTTTATTCTAATCGCGATATGGTTCATTCCCTTTACCTATTTAGCTAAGGCACAAAAGCACAAATCACCGGACGAACCAGCATAACGAGTACATCTCAGTAAGAGAAACTAACTGCAGTATTCATCCAGAAAATGGCTAACCTAAAAGATAAAGAGGAAATACTAATGTTTAATCCAACCGATTTTCCCAAGCCCACCCTTATTTCAGCCAACGGTGTGGAACTCGAAGTCTTTGAAGCAGGCCAACAGAATGCAGGAAAACCAATTGTACTCTGTCATGGCTGGCCGGAGCATGCCTTTTCTTGGCGCTATCAGATTCCCGCCCTTGCCGCAGCGGGCTACCATGTCATCGTCCCAAACCAGCGGGGTTATGGCAACTCATCCCGCCCGATCGAAGTAACAGACTACGACATTGAACACTTGTCGAGTGATCTCGGCGCACTTCTCGATCACTACGGATACGAAGATGCTACCTTTGTCGGTCATGATTGGGGCGCAATGGTCGTTTGGGGACTGACCTTATTGCACCCAAGTCGGGTAAATAAAGTAATAAATCTGAGCGTGCCTTACCAAGAGCGCGGAGAAAAACCCTGGATCGAGTGGATGGAAGAAATATTAGGTGACGACTACTATTTTGTCCACTTCAATCGCCAGCCAGGCGTCGCAGACACAGTATTAGAAGAAAACAGAGCCCAGTTCCTTCGCAACATATACCGAAAGAACGAGCCCCTCAAAGCGCCTGAGCCAGATATGTTGATGATTAATCTTGCCAGAGCAGAAACAGCACTCGGTGAGCCTATAATGAGCGACAGCGAACTGGCCATTTTCGTCTCCGCCTTTAAATCATCAGGGTTCACGGGCAGTATCAATTGGTACAGAAACCTTGACCGCAACTGGCGCCTATTGGCGGACGTGGACCCAATCATCCATCAGCCCACACTGATGATCTATGGCGACCGCGATTTGATCCCGAAGTTTAAAAAACTAACAGAGTTCGTGCCCAAAGCGGAAGTGGTCAATCTGGATTGCGGTCATTGGATCCAGCAAGAAAAGCCGGAAGAAACAAATCAAGCAATTTTAAAATGGCTGGAACAGCAGGGTGCCGCCTAGACTGACCTTGTTCAAGGTTTTGGTCTCAACCGGCTGATTGGTGTTTTGCAACCATGAAACATGGGATCGATATTGGCTTCCTTAAAGGTGCCCGTATGGAAGATAGGTATGGATTACTAACTAGCACTGGAAAAGTAATGAGCGTTCTTTCAATGGACAAACTAAATGTCGATTGCGTTGCCTACTACATCGGCCAAGCTGTCAAGATAAATGTTGGAAAAAAATGAACCAGTTAATAACAAGAGTAAATCATCTGACTATGTTTTCGGTACCGCGGTTGGTCGCCATATTTGGGGTTCTGCCTTTTACAATGGCCGTTACTATAACCTACTACGCATTGACTACTGGTTGGCTCATTAGTCTTATTTTCGGCCTGAGTTGGATCATAAACATCACAAATCTTGCCATTGCCGTAATCTTTTATGTATTGATTATCGGCGGGCTCATTGGTTTTGTTTTCGGTTTGAGTTGGATCATAAACATCGCTATTTTCTTCTGTCTCATCTGCTGGGCTAACCGAAACAAAAATGGTACAGACGCTATTTATCTTCCAGGGAGTTCCCATGTTAAACATCGAGCTTGAAATACTTTTAGCAACTGAGCGGCGCAACGATCGAATCTGCGAAGCTAGTTACTATCGTTTGACTAAGAGTGCTCAAACCGAGCAAGGGCAACGCGCCGGACTTAGCATAGCTCTAGCATCCCGGTCTTACGTTATTTTGCTGCAGGCAGTTACCCGATTCTTGCCTTTCAACGCGCATCTTCGCAACGGCCAGCAGCGTTAGGCCATTCCAAAAATTAAACTATACGTGTATGGTCGCAATTACTCCGAAAAAACCGCTGCAATCCGCATATGTATATTTATTTTTCTGGACTAGCCTTAATCAACCCAAAATAAGAACAATTTTATCGTTACAAAAATAAGGAAAATAACATTATGAATACCTCTTTTCAGCAAAAAAGCATCGGTGTATCGCTCGTGATCGTTGTATCAATTACAATCTATTACTTTTTGAAAGTTGTGGGCTTGGTTCAAACCGATGCGGTATTACAGGCGAACACAGCCTTGCCAACTGGATATTGGCAGATCGCAATCACTACCCTTGTTCTGATCATAGTGGTTGAGGCCACGCTTCAAGCTGTACTGGCCATTGGTGCCGGACGAGTTCCAGCCCCAACCCAGCGCGACCACAATGTTGCGCTGAAGGCCAATCGCAACGCGTACACAGTGTTGGCTGTAGGCGTTGTCATAACATTTGGTAGCCTGTTTTTCACGCCGACAGCCTTTGTCATGGGCAATATTCTGCTGCTCGTCTTTGTGCTGGCAGAAATCACGCGGTTCGCTTCGCAGCTCATTTATTATCGAAAAAAGGCATAGCGCGTGAAAGCCCCTATAAACTCCCAATCAACATGGTTGTGCGGAATAGTCGAGGAGTACCCGACTCATATGCCATCCACGTAACGATTTAGACTAGTGCCGGTTGAGTAGTTCGGCAACCACTATAGGCCACCCAATCTGAGAGGAATCAGTATGAAAGCAATTGTATGGACAAAATACGGACCACCGGATGTTCTCCAACTCAGAGAGGTGGAAAAACCGACGCCCCAAGATAATGAAGTGCTGATCAGAACTGTTGCGGCAACCGTAACAGCAGGCGATTGCGAAGTGCGTAGTCTCAAACTTCCGCTCTGGCTTGGACTCCCCCTACGTATTTATGTGGGTATCCAGAAGCCAAAAAGATTAACCATCCTCGGCCAAGAGCTGGCTGGAGAAATTGAAGCAGTCGGCAAAAATGTGACCAAGTTTAAAAAGGGAGACGCAATTTTTGCCGTAACCGGTTTTGGCATGGGTGCTTACGCCGAGTACAAATGTCTGCCCGAAGATGGGGCGTTGGCGATCAAGCCAACCAGTTTGAGCGATGAGGAAGCTGCCACTATCCCTGTGGGGGGACTTGAAGCACTGCATTTTCTAAGAAAAGGCAATATCCAGCGCGGACAAAAAGTTCTGATCAATGGCGCTGGGGGAAGCATCGGCACGATTGCCATACAGCTTGCCAAGCACTTTGGGGCGGACGTTACCGCCGTGGATAGTGCCGAGAAATTAGAGATGCTACGCTCGGTTGGTGCCGATAATGTCATTGATTATACGCAGGAAGATTTCACCAAAAACGGTGAGCGCTATGACGTTATTTTTGATGTGGTAGGTAAAAGTCCGTTTTCACGTAGCATCAGATCGCTAACCCACAGCGGATGTTATCTTATCGGGAATCCAAGCCTGTCGAAGAAGTTTTGGGGGGCGTGGATTTCAAAGAGAAGCAGCAAAAAAGTAGCAACTGATGCGGCAGGGCATAGAGCTGAAGATCTAATATTCCTCAAAGAGCTGATTGAGGCGGGCAAGATCAAATCGGTTATTGATAGACGCTATCCGTTGGAACAAATTCCCGTGGCTCACAGGTATGTCGAAACAGGGCGCAAAATGGGCAATGTTGTCATAGCCATCGGGCAATGAAATAACAAGGAAATCAAAAATGCAAAAAAAGAAACGTATCGTTCAAGCACTCAGAGTAATCATGCCCATCGTGGGGTTGGTCTGTGTTGTGGTCTTTTCGCCCTGGGATGGACTATGGGCTTGGATCACACCAGTACCTGACAGTGTCCAAGAACAAGTCGATGACGCAATTGGTCATGGATTGGATGGGATGATTGTCTATGTGGATGAAGCAGGTGAACCACCCATATTTTATACAGCTGGCTGGAAAAACCGAGAAAATCAAATACCGGCCGACCCGCAATCATTATTCAAGATTGCCAGCATCAATAAGTTATATGTTGCCGTTGCTGCTGCCAAACTGGTTCATGACCAACGCTTGTCGCTAGATGATACGGTCGCGGATCACTTTCCAGAACTTGTGGGAAGAATTGAAAACGCAGAAACCATCACCTTGAAATTAATGTTGCAGCATCGGAGCGGTATTCCCAATTGGGCCGACCATCCTGATTACCCATGGGGCGACCCACCGCAAAGCGATGAAGAAGTGCTTGCATTCGCCTTGGATCTGCCTGCTGACTTTGCACCGGATGAAAGTTATGGTTATTCAAATACGAATTATCTTTTGATTGCCGAACTCATTGATAAAGTGGTGGGATATAGCCACTTTCAATATATCAAAGAAGAAATTTTGATACCGCTGGAGCTGAATAATACGTACGGTTCGCTTCGTGAAGTGGATGAAGATGATGTGATGAGCGGCTATTTCGTAGGCTGGGAACCTGATATCAAGGGCAATTTTTTCGGCTCAATGATCGCGACAGCAGAGGATGTGGGCATATTCCTGAGGGCGCTAAACGATGGCTCACTGCTAAACGATGATGAGCAGGCTATTTATTCTTCTGTGTACGAATATGAACATACCGGCTTACTGCCGGGATACTACAGTATCGCTCGTTATCACAAGGACATTGATACGGTCGTGGTTCAGTTTGCGAATACGACTGGTGGCACCCCGATAGCTCCGCTTTTCGATACAGGCGGTGGAACTAAGATAATGGTATCGAATGTCGTTTACAACCGTATTGTCCAGATTCTGCATAGAAAATAGATCAAAGCTGTCAACCAAAAAGGGAGATTTGTTTTGTCCCCAGATCCAAAGAAAAAGGATGTTAAAATGTCAAACCAAAGCATGATTGGTGCGGGTGTCGCAATCGGAGTAGGCGTTGGCTTGGCCCTTGGAAATGTCATGAACAACGTAGGTGCTGGGCTTGCCATCGGGGTAGCTCTGGGCATTGCGATTAGCGTTGGTATGCAGCGCAAGAACAATTCAGAAAAAGATGAGGATTAACTTGTGGAAGAATCAAACGGAAACTAACCCATATAGGCAACAGCAGGGGCGAAGTTTGACGCTTGCCCAGTACGTCGATCGGCGGAAATGGGGTACCGCTTGGAATCGCCAAGCGGTGGAAATTGGTGAGTCGGTTGCGCAATCGATTCTACGACTGCTGCGAGGGCAGTCGTTTGATATTTCTCCGTTTAAATCTGAGTTAGTTATCCGTGAATCGGTTGCGAAGGTGTAGGTCGTCTGAAGCTCGATACGGCTTCTATCCAATCTCTAACAGCGTGCCGCATTGCTTGCACGTGCGCAATGCCTCGCTGGCGTGAACCGTCTCGAGCACGGGCGTTAGCTCTGTGCCAATCTGATCAAATTGATAGACGGCATGATGCAATTCGTGTCCACATGCTTCGCAGAACCAGTAGACCGCATCCTTGACGCCCGGTCGCTTTACCTCAACAACCAACCCAACGGTGCCGGCTCCACGGCGGGGAGAATGCAATGTTTTAGCGGGTAGCAGCAGCACTTCGCCCTGACGGATCGGTGTGTCTATCACTTCGCCATTCTGCATAACCTTCAGGACCATATCGCCTTCTAATTGATAAAAGAATTCCTCGGTTTCGTTATAATGAAAGTCGCGCCGGCTATTGGGGCCGCCGACAACGAAGATCATAAAGTTGCCTGACTCTTCGAAAACCGTTTTGGCCCCGACTGGTGGCTTGAGCAGATGACGATTTTTGTCGATCCACTGATTGAAGTTGAATGGCCTTGGGTGCATAATAAAGGAAGCCTTACCGTGTGAGTTTGTAGACGTCTGGGCAAAAAGCTTGTACAAATGGCAGAGCTAAATTGTAACATGCCCAGCAAGTAGTAGAAAACCAGGAGGATTCATTTGATGAAAAAATATAATGTGGGTGTCGTCGGTGTCGGCGTTGGCAAATCTCATATCGAAGCCTATCAAGCGCATCCGGCTCGATTTACCGTTCAGGCTGTAATGTCTGTGCCAGTTGATGCGGCGGCAGCAGTGGCAGAGGAATATAACATTACGCATGTCGCGACTGACTTCGACGCCATGTGCGCGCGTGATGACATCGATATTATTGATCTCTGCACGCCAAACAGCTTGCATACGCCTCAGGCGCTACAGGCACTAGCCGCGGGGAAGCACGTCGTTGTCGAAAAACCAGTGGCTGGATCGCTCGCGGATATTGATCGGCTAATCGAGGCGGAAGCTGCGTCGAACAAACGGTTGATGCCGATCTTTCAATATCGCTATGGCAATGGGATCCAAAAGTTGAAGGCGCTGCGTGACGCAGAACTCACCGGGCCTGCCTATTTAACCACCATCGAAACACTATGGCGGAGGCGTCCAGAATATTATGCGGTGCCGTGGCGGGGTAAATGGGAGACGGAAATGGGTGGCGCGCTGATCACACTGGCCATTCATGCCCATGATGCACTTTGCTTTATTTTGGGGCCTGTCAAGAGTGTGACAGCGCGTGCGAAGACGCTGGTCAATGATATTGAAACAGAGGATACGGTGGCTGCGGCATTGGAGATGGCTGACGGTTCATTGGCAACGTTGGCCGTAACGACTGGTTCGTCGCGCCAGGTAAGCCGCCAGCGCTACCACTTTCAAAATTTGGTGGCCGAGAGTAATACCGAGGCGTACACCAACACCGAGGATCCATGGCTGTTTGATGGCGATACACCCGAGCTTCAGGCGCAGATCGATGCAGTGCTGGCTACGTTTAGCCCGGTACCACCCCGCTGGACGGGCCAATTTGCGGACTTTCACCGGGCCTTAACGGCAGGCAGCGAGCTACCCGTCACGCTGAACGATGCGCGCATGTCCGCCGAGTTGCTGACAGCGCTCTATCACTCAGCACGCGCGGGTCAATCGGTCGAATTGCCGATTACGCCAGAACATCCGCTTTATGGGGGTTGGATGCCCCGTTAATTGCAAAGGCTCATATACAACGGCGGGCAAAACAAAAGGAACGCGAACAGTTTTTTGTTTTGCCCGCGTTCCTTCCGAGCTTAACTTTACACTTATGGTCGCTAGATATACTTTTCTAGAGAGCTATAGTATGCCTACCGTGCTAAAAACGGTAAATAGATCTCCGAAGGCGCATTGCCAAACTCGGGCTTCGTCTCTAGCGAAGTGGGTCTAATATTAACCAATCCGGCTCCCCAGTTTGGCTGATGCGCGCCTGACAAAAGCGTAATTGTGCCGGTAGTGCCCGTTGCTGGGTCAGCATCGCTATTGTACTGATTGTCCCGACTCTCTCGTTGTTCTGTAAACTCCATACCGGGCGGAGCGGAAAAATTAATTGTGTAGCGGCCAGGCGGCAAATAGGTGAACTCGTAGAAGCCATCTGCGGTTGTTATCGCTGTATCGATCAGATTTCCAGAATTGTCATAAAGCATTACCAAAACATTTTCAACGCCCGGCTCGTCTGGGCCCTTAATCCCATCACTATCTTCATCCAACCATACCCAATTACCAACCGAAGCGGGTGCTCTTATCGACGCATCCCACTCTGGCGTAACTGCTGTAGCAATCAATGTCGTCGCACTATCCGTTAGCTTTGTCGAATCGCGAACCGGCGTATCTGTAAAGACCACTGCTTCATTTGTAATCAGCCTCCCCACTATAATTCCTGCGTCCACCGTGCCGCTAATGGTGATCGTAGCAACCTCATTCACGGCCATGTCACCCAGAATACAGCTAATTGCATTGGTGCAGCTATATGAACCAACACCACTGCGCGTGATAGACACACTATTTAGCCTCACGCTGGTTGGCAAAATATCTTGCATCTGCACAGATTGCGCCGCAGACGGTCCATAATTTGTGATTGCAATCGTATACGTAATCTCGGATCCCGCAATCACCGCGCTTGGTCCATCTTTTTCTATCACCAGATCAGCAAGCTGGCCGATGCTATTCTCCGCAGTTGCCTGATTATTGCTCAAATCCGTATCGCTGATGGCGCTGCTCACTTCGGCGCTATTGACAAGCAGAAGGCTTTCGGGCGTCTCGGGATCAAGCGTAACGGCCACTGTAAATTGCTCGGTTGCACCCACATGCAGCGGATTCTGTGTTGCTTTATAGTGGAGCACGCCGGACGCTATCTCATCAATATTTGGGCCGCTCATTAGTGGGTTAAAAGTTACGTGGCTTGGCAATGTATCTGTCACCACAACATCGGGTGCTGCACTGCCTGCCAAATTTTCAACCGTAATTGTATAGACAATCGTTCCGCCCGCAATGGCCGATATGGGGTTGCTGACCTTGCTGATATGCAAATCAGCCAAGCTGCTAACATTCGTCACAACTGCACCGCTCTCCTCGCCTACGGCATTGCTTGCCACAACGCTGGCGCTATTGGTGATCGACCCCCTTGTTGTTGGATCAATCAGACCGTTCACATTGATCGTCGCACTTTTCCCAGCTGGTATAGCGCCCAATAGGCAGACGCCCGACAGAGTACAGTCGCCTTGACTACTGCTTAGAAGTACATCGAGCAGTGCATCCGGCAAATTTTCTGTCATCACCACATCTCGTGCGTCAGATGGGCCAGCATTCCGCACTACGATCTTGTAGCCCATCATACTGCCAGCAAAGGCTGGCATTGGCCGCGCGCTTTTTAAAATACTTAGGCTGGCCTCTGTTTTGACGCTAGTGATTTCAGTGTCAAGATTGTTTGTTTGATTAATATCCGCGCTAGAGGCCGAAACAGTCGCCTGATTGAAGAGAGCCGTAGTTCGACTCGAATCGACCTGAACAACAAGCGTTATCGTGGCCGTCGCCCCAACATCCAACGTGCCAATCGAACAGCTCACGCTGTCGTTACATGTCCCTTGGCTGCTGCCAGCGTACTGATACGTCATCCCGTTGGAGATCGCATCCTCAACCTGCACATTGTACGCCACCGCCGGGCCGCTATTTGTCACAACCAGCGTATAGGTTAACGGCATTCCAGCCGTCACCGGATCAACCAAATCTATCTTGCTGATCGCTAAATCCGTTGGCTGGATCGACCCCGGTTTTGCCAGCGTATCTTCTTCATCCTCATTATTCGACAGATCTAAATCGGGCGTACTGCTGCCAACCGATGCCCGATTACGTAGCGTCACATCCGCGGCAATCGCATCAGAGACGCGCGTTTCAATCAACACCGTTTCTGTCTCGCCTGCGGCGATTGCATTCATCGCGCAAACGACCGTCCCGCCCATACCCTCTTCGGTGGTGGCACCATCATGCGTACAGCCCGACGTTGCGCCCATAAAAATCGTCCAATCGCTTAGCACATCTGTCAGCACCACATTCTGCGCATCGGACGGTCCATGGTTTGTCACCGCAAGCTGATAGAGCAACAATTCGCCACTGTACACAGGGTCGGCCAAATCACTCTTAACCAAGCTCAAATTCGCTTGCTTCTCGACAGGCGTTGTCACCTCGTCAAAATTGTTGGACATGTCCGAATCTGGTTGGTCCGCTCGAATACTGGCGCTATTCTGCAACATTTCGCCAAGATACCCGGATTCCACATGCAATGTAACCGTAACCATAACAGCCGTATCGGGAAAGACAGTTGCCAAATAACAGAGTCCACCAAGCGAACAATACTCGCCCGATACATCTGGATTGTCTATCTGAATATTTGTGATAGATGCTCCCGCTGGCACAAACTCTTGTAGTTGAACATTGGTGGCTGCTCCTGGCCCGCTGCTGGTAACGACCAACGTGTATGTGATCTGCTCGCCCGCATCAATTGTGTCTGCGGCTGTCGACTTCTCCAGCCCCAGATCAACCGTTGGACCAAAGTCCTGCCGCACCGTGCTCGTAACCGTGGCGGACGGAACCGCTGCGCCGCTATCCGTAGTCGCTTCGGCCACATTCACAATTTGTGTGCCGTCAGGTAGATTCTTGACGTGTACGGCCAGCAAAACCGTGCTGCTGCTGTTGGCAGGCAATGTACCAATCGCACAAGTCACAAGCCCACTACTAATTGTGCCATCATCTATTGCATCAATATAAGTACAGCCTGCGCTGGCAGAAACAAACCGTACATCGCTGCTTAACGGATCTTGGATTACCACATTTTGTGCATCTGATAGCCCTTCGTTCATCACCGTGATCTGATAGAGCAGACTGCCATTTGGTGCCACAGGTTCATCCAGCGCTACCTTCGCCAACGTTAGCGTTGCATCACTCACGACCTCTGTCACAGCTGTGTCGCGCTGATCATCCTCATCTGGATCAGACGAGTTGCTAAAGAGCGTTGCTTCATTCACCAGCATCGTGCCGCCCATTATCGCTGGATCGACCAGACCAACCACCGTAATCGTGACCGTTTCGCCGACGACCATATCACCCATCTGGCAAACTGTGCCACCACACGCGGCTTGTCCACTGCCTGTACGCTCCATTACTGCATCGACCAACGTCACGCCCACTGGTAAGTTCTCCTTCACATCCACAAAGTGAGCGGTCGACGGTCCACCGTTGGTTACCACAATGGTGTACGTAATCTCGGTCCCCGCCGTAACAGTCAAAGGGCCCTGCTTGCGAATGCTCAAATCGGCCAAGCTAATGATCGATGTATCAGCCGCATCGCTATTATTCACAAGATCTGTGTCGAGATTTTCCGAACCAAGCACGGCCTGATTTTCTATGCTGCTGCCCGGCTCAATCGCTGAGTCAGCCAGCGCCGTAATCATAACAGACCACGAACTGCCCGCAGCTAGAATCGGCGTACCGCAGACAACCACGCCTGCATTATGTCCACAATTTGTTGTGCCACTAAACGTGCCGCTGCTCACAATATCCGCTTCCGCAAAGGTCATACCGCTGGGTAAAGTATCCGTAATCATCACGCCGCGCGCGGTCGACGGACCATAATTGTAGGCGGTCAACGTGTAGGTGATCAGCTCACCCGCTACTACAGTTGGCGTTGCCTCTTTCGATAGTGCCAAATCCGAAACAGCCACAGTAAGCGTCTGTACCTCATCTGAGACACCTATTGAATCCGCATCGCTTGTTGCTGCCGCTCTGTTGACAATTGCGCCCGTTGCGCTTTCATCCACGCGCCCCGTTACAAAGACGCTTGCAGATTTATCCACATGTAAGGTATCAATGTTACAACTTAGTAGACCGCCCACAATCACACATGAACCTTGGCTTGACGTAACAAAGAGGTTCATCAATTCAAGCGGCAACGTGTCCGAAATGTTCACGCTCGTGGCGGCGGATGGTCCGCTGTTGCTGACCACGATCTGGTATGTAAGTAGCTCGCCCGGATTGATTTTGCTGGGCGCACTTTTTGTAATTGCTAGCATATCATCGGCTGTTGTGGCAATCGAGACTTCGTCATTATTGTTGGTCGCATCTATCTCTGGATTAGCCGAGCGCACTGCCGCCGAGTTGATGACCGCGCTTGGCACAAGGGCGTCAGCGGATAAGGTTGCTTCCAGCCGAATTGTGACCGTTTCACCTGGTGCGACGGTATCGAGTGAACAAGTTGTACCAGAACAAAGTCGCACGCCGCCTGCTGTGCTGTTAGCGGGCGCAATGGTGCTGCTAGTCAACGTAAGATCTGCTGGCAGCAGGTCGTAAACCACAATGTCCGTTGCCGTGACTGTGCTCAAATTATTGATTTCAATTTCATAGACAACCGTCTGCCCAGCCACTAGCGGACCGGGGTTCGGCGAGACAATCGACTTGTCTAGCGTCAGGTCAACTGGACCCAACACAGACTGATTGACAAGCGTATCTTCTTGGTCGTTGACTGCTGTCGCATTGTCGGCATCGGCCACAACCGAGTTCGTCACTGTGGTTGCGTTTGCAGTCGTGTTGCTGGTCTGCGCTGTGACGAAGAACGAAGCCATTTCGCCCGGTGCCAGCGAATCTATGGCACAGGTGATCGTGCCGTTGTTCCCTGCACAATTTGGCGAAGAGCCAGCGTAGGTTGTGCCTGCTGGCAACGTGTCGACCAGCGTTACGTTCTCTGCATCTGCGGTGCCCGTGTTAGTCACGCTGATTTGGTAGAGAATTGCATCACCCGCGATGACCGGATCTACAAGATCCGTTTTCTCGACAGCTAAAGTTGTATTATTGATAACAGGTGTTGTCACGTCGTCAAAGTTATCAAGCGTGTTCGGATCATGCTGCTCGCTCTGCACGCGCGCTTGGTTGAGCAGATCCGTGGCATCATAATTCGATTCGACAAATAGGACCACTTTGACCGTGGCAATGTCGTTGACCGGAATCGTGCCAAGTTGGCAGAGCCCACTTAGCGAACAGAAAGCCGACGAATCGGGTGCGCTTGCAATCGACATAGTCACCACATTGGTGCCAAATGGAACCAGATCCAGTAGCTCGACATTGGGGGCAACTTGCGGGCCAGCATTGGTAACGGTCAACGTATAGGTGATAGTCTCACCCGCGTTGACCGGGGTTGCCGCGGTCGTTTTATTCAAACTCAGATCCGCGCTACCGCCTAACTGCGTCTCGACCGTTGTTGTGACCGAATCGTTGTTGTTGGTCCCGTCGCTATCGGGCGTGTCGCTGCTGACCACAACATTATTGGTCAACACGGTTCCGCTGATGACGTCCGCTGCTTGGACAGAAATTAAGTAGTCAATTGCACTGCCAGCAGGGATTGTTTCTGCGCTACAAAGTACGTCGCCACCGCTCTGCACACAATCTGCGCTGCCGCCAAGATAAGTTGTATTGGCATCCAATGTGTCTGTAACCGATACATTAATTGCATCTGATGGACCGGCATTGGTGACAATAATTTCGTACAAGAAGCTACCAAGCGGACCAACTGGATCGCTTAGATCGCGTTTCTCGATGGAAAGATTTGCATCGGTGACAATCGTGGTTGTGGCCGTGTTACTGTTATCGCTTGAATCATCTTCGCTCGAATTGCTAAAGACAGCCGCTTCATTTGTGAGTGTGCTTGCGGTGGCATCGGAATCAACCGTGGCAACCACCGTCATCGTGACCTCTTCGCCCATAGCCATGTCGCCGACCTGACAGACCGTCCCGCCACAGAGTGTTATGCCACCACCCGTGCGCGTGACCGTTGCGCTGTCCAGCGTCAAGCCTGTGGGCAGGTCGTCCTTGATGTCCACAAAGTGAGCGGTCGATGGACCGTCATTTTTCACGACAATTGTATAAGTAACTTGTTCGCCTGCTACGACAGAACCAATTGGGTCACTCTGCGTTTTGGTGAGTGAGAGTTCGGCTCGACTAATAACCGATGTGTCTGCCGAATCTTGGTTATTGGCTGGATTTGGATCCGTGGTTGTGGTGGACACATCGGCTGAGTTTTCCAGACTTGTCCCCGGTTCGATATTTGCATCTGCACGGGCGGTGATGACCACTTGGAGCGAGCCACCGGCGTTGATTGACCCGAGTGCGTTACAAAGTATCTGCCCGCTGCCTGCCGGCGTTTCGGCACAGGATGGGTGGCCCGCGCTGATCAATGTCAACCCTGCGGGAAGCGTATCGGTGAGCGCGACATTGGCTGCCATAGATGGACCGTTGTTCGCAACCGTTAACGTGTAGGTGATCACCTCGCCAGCGGCTGCGGTGGGGGACGCCATTTTCATCAGAGAAAGATCTGCGGCGGTTGCGACTGTCGTGGATACCTGATCGCTTACGCCCGTTGGGTCATCGCTGCTGGTTGCGGTTGCGCTGTTGATGAAGGATCCTGTGGCGCTGTCGGCTACGCTGCCATTGATGAAGATGAGCGCCTGTTCGCCCGCATCAAGTGTGCCAAGTGCGCAGGTTACTGTGCTGGCTGCGACGGAACATGTTCCGTGGGTGGATGCGGCGTTGCTGCTGGTTAGTTCAGCCGGCAGCATGTCGGTTAGTGTGACATTGGTGGCGGCTGATGGCCCTGCGTTGGCGACGACTATTTGGTATCCAGTGGTGTCGCCTGGACTGGCCAAGGCTGGACCGATTTTGTCGATGCTGAGTGCGTCGTCTACGTCCACGTTGATGCTGTCGCGGTCACCATTGTTATTTGTGTTTGTGTCTGGATTTGAGGCGTGAACCACAGCATAATTGGTCAACGCACTTGGTGCCGCGGTATCGCTAGCAACCGTTGCGACGAGTGTAATGGTCACAGTTTCGTTGGGGCCGACATCGCCCAATGCACAGGTGAAATCGCTTGTGCAAATGCGTGGTCCACCGCCTGCATCGCTTGCTGCCGAGATTGAGTAGCTGTTAAATGTTAGCTTGGTTGGTAGCAGATCGTGGACAATTGTGTTGACCGCGGTAATAGCAGTGTTGTTTGTGACGACAATTTCGTAGGTGACGTCGTTACCGGCAATGACTGCCCCTGTGTTTGGCGATGTAATGGATTTCTCTACTTGTAGATCAACTGGCCCAAGCAGACTTGGGTTGATGGCTGTCTCTTCGCTGTCGTTAGCGCCGTTTGTGTTATCGCCTTCTGCTTTAACGCTGTTGGTTACAGTGGATCCGGGCGCGGCGTTCTCGTCAGTGCGTACTTCGACAAAGACCGATGTTGTGGCACCTGGGGCGAGCGTTGCGACGGTACAACCTACAACGCCCGCTGCGTGTGAACAGATCGGCGATGCGCCGCTAAAAGTTGTGCCTGCGGGAAGTGTGTCTTGGATTTTTATGTTTGTGGCGACGGATAGGCCGGTGTTTGTGATGGTAATTTGATACGGAATTGTTTCGCCTGCGATAACGGGATCGACTAGATCGGCTTTTTTGATTTCGATGGTTGTTTCGGACGAGATGACAGTCCGCGCATCGGCAATATTGTTGCCTGCGTTGGGATCGGTCTCGGCTGCGGAGACTTGTGCTTGATTTGTAATCGATGTGTCGCTAAAGCTTGGATCGATCTGTAACGCAATGTCGACGGTGACGCTGCCGCTCGCGTTGATCGCACCGAGATTGCAGACGCCACCAGCGGTGCAGAAGCCTGCGCTTGGGGTGATGGAGAGTATGCTGCTTCCGGACGGGATCAGATCAAGAAGTTGTACATTGGTTGCGTTGTCTGGTCCGGCATTGTTTACGGTTATGGTGTAGTTGACCACGCCGCCCGCCGAAATTACTGCGGCTGGATTTTGCACTTTGGTAATGGCGAGATCTGCTTGTGGCGCGGGGATGTTTTCGACCGTTGTGGTTGCACTGGCGTCATTGTTGCCGCTTACAGGATCCGTGGTCGTGCTGCTGACCTCGACGTCGTTATTGATTACTGTTCCGTCTGCCACGTCACCTGCTGTGACGGCAATGAAGAACGAAGTTGTTGTGTCCGCTGTCAATGTAGAATTTGTACAAGTGACTATGCCTGCTGCGTGAATACAGCCCGGTGATGCGCCGCTAAAGCTCACGCTACCATCAAGCGTGTCGACAACCGAGATGCCTTGCGCATCGGATGGGCCAAGATTTGTCACGTCGATCTGGTAGAGGAAGCCTTCGCCTGGATTGACGGTGGCATCGAGCGAACTCTTTTCGATGAGCAGATCGGCGGACTGGTTGATGATTGTGTTAACGCCCGAAATGTTGTTGCCCGTGTTGGGGTCGTCGGTCTCTGAATTGACCTGAGCTTGATTGGTAATGTTGTTGTCGGTGTAGCTTGGGTCAACCGTCATCACAAGCGTGACGGTGGCCGTTGCGTTGTTGGCCATGTCGCCCAAGTCGCAAACGCCGCTGAGTGTGCAGAAGCCAACAGTGCTGCTAATCGAATCGACTGTTGCGCCGCTAGGAATCAGGTCGAGTAGCGTGACATTGGTGGCGCTGTCAGGACCATTATTTTCGACTGCGATCTGATAGGTGACCTGATTGCCCGCAGTAACTGATCCCGCTGGCGTTTGTGACTTGACAATGGCGAGATCGGCTGTCGGTTCGACTATCACTTCATTCTCGACCATAGTCGTTGCGATGGCGCTGTTGTTGCCGTTGGCGGGATCGCTTGTGGCGCTAGAAACGACCGCGTTATTTGTTAGGGTGGTCCCGTCGACGACGTCGCCCGCGGTGACGGCAATCAAGAATGTTCTGCTCTCGCCCGCGTTGAGATAGCTGTCGGTACAGGTAACAACACCCGCTGCATGGGTACAGTTGGGCGATGCGCCGCTAAAGCTCACGTTACCATCAAGCGTGTCGACAACCGAAATGCTTTGCGCGTCGGATGGTCCATTATTCGTGACGACCAATTCGTAAAGGAATCCTTCGCTTGGACTCACGGCTGTGTCGAGCGACCGTTTTTCGAGAAGCAAATCTGCCTGACGCGAGACGTTAATAGTGGCATCATCTTCATTATTAGTGGTCACTTGCTCGAGCACGTCGGATGAGACAAATGCTTCGTTGATGATTGTGTTGGGCTGGTAGCCCGGATCGACGAGCAGCGTCATGTCAATTGTTTCGGATGCGCCCGATGCAATCGTGCCGATCTGGCAGCTTCCACTAAGTGAACATGCGCCCGCCGATGGGGTGATGCTGACGATCTCTACGCCAAAGGGCAGCAGGTCGGTTACGTCTACATCGTCAGCGGCGACTGGTCCGGCATTAGCAATAGTCAATTGGCAGGTGAATTGGTTGCCCGCAATAACGCTAGGCGAACAGTTTTTAACGATGGATAGATCCGCACAGGGGATCACGTTGATGGTGACAATGCCCAGATTTGAATCTTGGCAGGTGTCGTTATTCACATAGGTGAAGGTGTCTGTGCCAAAGAAGCCAGCGGTTGGCGTATAATTGAAGGTGCCATCTAGATTTAGCGATACGGTGCCGTTGGTTGGCGCGCTGGCAATTGTGGCGGTAAATGAATTGAGCGTAGAGTTAATATCGTTTGAAAGGACACCATTGAAAATAGCAGAGATCTCTAATGGCGTATTAACTTTGGTCGTATAGACATCATTATTCGCAACCGGTGGATCGCCAGATGAGATAAATTCACCATACTTCACATCTGATTGGGACAAATTGTAGAATCCAAATTGACCGATTGGGTTGGTGCCAGCCGGAAAGCTTTCATCAAAGATAACTTGATTGTTAAACACTCCACCATTAATTGTAATCTTAATCTGATCGTGCCGATAGTCTAAGTCAAATTCGTATTGTGTATTATCTGCCCAGCCATTTGTTGTGCTAAAGTCGGATGCGATGAGTTCACAGCCATTTACTGGATCATCGATTCTATGCCAAAAACATGAATAGTAGCCATTTGTATTTGAGTCGTAATTAGTCAGCTTTTGCAGTGCGAAGCCCTCTTGTGCCATAGTGCCGCTGATGTTTTGATTGCTCTGTTTCCAAGAAAAAAGATAGTAATTGTGTATATTATCTGGGTCACCATTTGCTGCTACAGGAGATTCATATCCGAAGACAAAGCCGATAAAATCGTCATCACTTGTGGTTTCAACCTCGAAAAAACCATTAATATTGCCGTTGATAAAATTTGCGGGGCTAACATAATAAGTTGGGTTCCCATTAAACGTCTGCTTGACAAACTCATTGCCTGTGCCAGTTACGGTCCATGTGCCGTTTCCAAGGCGGCCTTCCTGTATCCACGTGCTGAGATCGGCAAAACTGTTGCCCGAACCAGCAAGAACAGTTAGGGAAAATATGGCTATCAATACAAAGCTAATAAATAGGCTTGAAACTGTCGTCCTAAAAATTGTCTTTTGTTTCATGGTTTCCTTTGGCATCACGCTACGATCTTTTTGATCTGACTTGTCAAACTCATGAGGAACCATATAAGAGATATGGACCTTAGTCTATGTACTCTACGACTACTGCTTTCATAGTTATGACCGATTAATAAACAATATTACCAGAATAATTTGTTATGTCTATCCGTCAAATTACTTAATTTCTACATCACTTAAGCTATAGATATATGTCAAAAATGAACTGCGCAATACTCAAAATATCGGCAATTATTCACCAGTCTTAGATAGGATACGGGTTGTCTCCTCCAAAGTCTCATCTATCCCGTGAAAAAGTGTGCGTCGCAGTGGTCCCCGTAAGAGCGAGCGCCCCTGAAATTACACACCAGAGCGACGCACATGAGTTATGCCCCTGCTACTTGCCCTACTGCGTGTACTTTCGGATGCTTTCTCCGCAAAACTAAATTTTATGGGTAATCACCGATCAAAATAAGTTTTGGGAAAAAGTAGAGATATGATAGATTCAGCTTTTACGATTCTTACCAATAAGGGCTCTCTGAGCAATTGTGGGGTTGACTAGAAATGAATTTCCAGCCTGCTATGGAAAACGTGATAAATCACGTTATG
>ENA-ORXM01002795-ORXM01002795.1-marine-metagenome-genome-assembly--contig:-NODE-2795-length-19180-cov-3.486311_pt1 | contig 19180 bp, 16 predicted proteins | sample MGYA00237867_ERZ511480 | MGnify/ENA primary metagenome ERZ511480 (study PRJEB26309, sample SAMN06266103) | marine metagenome | isolation source: Algal blade | place: United Kingdom:Sidmouth, United...
CTCAACCCTATACGCAATGGATCGCTAAGATGAATCCTACCGGAGAATCGTTGCTTGAAACCTCAAAAACCTTAATGGGCGTACCATATTTATGGGGCGGCACTTCAACAAAAGGCATGGATTGTAGCGGCTTTACAAAAACCATCTACTTTTTAAATGGAATGGTTATCCCTAGAGATGCTTCGCAACAAGTACATACTGGAAAGCAAACGGACGAGAATAAAGACTTTGAAAATTTACAGAAAGGTGATTTGCTATTTTTTGGAAGAAAAGCAACTGACTCTACCAAAGAAAAAGTAGTGCATGTGGGCATGTGGATTGGTAATGATGAGTTCATTCACGCCTCAGGTCAAGTGAGAGTAAGCAGCATTAACCCAAAAGCTGAAAATTTTGATGCTTATAATTTGAATCGCTACTTACGCTCAAAACGTATTTTGAAAGAAGAAGATAAAGATTTGATCGATTTAACACGAACTCCGATTTTTAAATAATAAAGAATATGAAACATACACTTTTAGCGTTTTTGCTTTTAACGAGTGGAATTTTATTTGCGCAACATACTATAGAGGCAGCCGAAGGATTTACCCACGATATAGGGATCATGGTTAGTATGCTCGAAGATTTAAAAGTCAGAATAACAGAACAAGTTCAAGATTTGAGTCAATCTGAAACTGATTTTGAATTTGACGGAAAAGCCAACAGCATCGGTGCTTTGACAATGCATTTGGTTGCTACTGAGGCCTACTATCAAATTGAAACCCTCGAAGGGAGACAATTGACAGCCGAGGAACAAAAGATTTTTGGAATAGGTGGAGAATTGAATGACACATCCAAAAAACAACTTAAAGAAAAGCCAATACAGTACTATTTGGATTTGTGGAACAAGGTGAGAGAAAAAACATTGACTGGATTAAAAACAAAAGACGACGCTTGGTTTGCTTCTGATATTGATGAAGGAATTAACTACCATTGGGCTTGGTATCACGTATTAGAACATTCCGCAAATCATATGGGTCAAATCGCATTGGTTAAAAATAGATTTCCTAATTGAGCTTGATTAGACCTAAAGTCTAAGCAGGTTTGTTAAAAGCACTAAAAACTTTTGATTTGCGTTAGCTCATTATGAAAAAAGGGTGATTTTATCAAATAGCCCGCAACAATCTTAATGATGGAAAGCAAATCTAAAAAGAAAGGTGGTTATCGTCCTATCATAGGAATCCTTGCCTTGTTACTTCTCGCTCGAGTAACCTACAAAGTTGTAAAAAACATTAAGCAGGCCGAAGAGGAAACAAAGATTGAAAAATATCAAGCGCAATTACAGAAAAAAAGAGTGAGAGAAAGTCATGCCTATGGACTAGACCTAGATGCTGGCGGAGTTCTTTTCATTAAAATGGTTAACGAGCCATATCCATTATTCTATATTTCAGTTTTAGATTCAACGATACTTAGAGAGGAGACGCTGGTGCCTCTTGCTAGAAGGGTGATTCAAGAAAATAATTTAGAGGATAAAATTGATTTAGGCTCCTATGATTTTTCAAAAAACAAGCACGCACCAGGGGAAGTTAAATATATTTTTAATCAAAATTTTGATCATATTTTAGCTGAAAAAGTTTTTGAGATTAAGAAAGGTAAATGGAACAGATTTTCTTTTGAAGAACTTAAATAAATATTGTTTTTCCTGTTCGATAAGATTCATCTGCGGCCAGAACAATACGAAGACTATTTACGGCGTCGCGTAAGTGGTCATTCAAATCTAGGTTTTCTTGTATAGCTTTGAGAAAATATTCTTGTTCTAAAAGACAGAGCTCGTCATGGTCTGGCTCATCAGAAGTGTCTATAAGCTCATCAGATTTTATGAAGTTTCCATTGGCATCTGTAGCACTATGATGTAATTTCAAGGCTCCTGTTTTTGAATGATCATCAACACTATCAGAATCACCTTTTGCTTCATCGATAATTGAAACACATCCCTTAGGGCCAATTACATCTTTAACAAAGAAAGCAGTTTCACTCATCATAGGCCCCCAACCTGCCTCGTACCACCCTACAGACCCATCTTTAAACCGCACCTGCAATTGCCCATAATTGTACATTTTTGTATCGATTTCATCGGAGAGCCGAGCGCCAATAGCACTTACGCTAATCGGAGTTGATCGGGTCATCAAACACATAATGTCTACATAATGAACACCACAATCTACGATGGGCGACATTGAGTTCATCAATTGTTTGTGGGTATACCAATTATCACCTGAACTTTGTTGGTTGAGGTTCATGCGCATCACTAAAGGCTTGCCTAAACTACGAGCAACTTCTACGAATTTAGCCCAAGCAGGGTGCACTCTTAGAATATAACCTACAACCATTTTCTTTCCTTTTTCTAGAGCTAGGTCGACCAATCTCTGTGCATCTTCAACAGTTAAAGCTAGAGGTTTTTCTACGAAAACATGTGCGTTTGCGTTTAAAGCAGCTCGAATATAATCTGCATGGGTATCGGGGTAGGTATTGATTGAAACCGCCTCTGGTTTGGTCTCATTTAGGGCAGTTTGATAATCTTCAAAAGTAGGATAACCTCCTAATTCTTGCGACAGCTTTTCTCGGCTTTCAGGTTTTCTACTGACCAATCCAACAATTTGAAAACTCTCTAATTGATGATAAGCGCGGGCATGAGAAGTACCCATATTACCACAACCCACAACTAGTATTCTTATTTTTTTCATTTGATAACACGTTTATTATTCCAAGGCAAAAGCAATGATTTGATTTCCTTTTTCTGTTCCTAATTTTTCGCCACCACAGGCAATTGCGATGTATTGCTTGCCTTTAACTTCATACATAGCTGGTGTGGCAAAGGCTGCGGCAGGTAATTTATACTCCCATAAAATTTCACCATTGTGCTTATTAAAAACTCTAAAATAACCATCACGTGTTGCTCCGATAAAAAGGAGTCCGTTTTTAGTTACTATTGGGCCTCCGTAATTTTCAGTTCCAGTACCAACACCTTTACTTCCTAATTCTGGTGTGTTTCCAAAGGGAATAGACCAGATATAATCTCCAGAATTTAAATCTATAGCATGCAGCGTGCCCCAAGGTGGTGCTATACCTGGTAGCCCATTACTATCTAAAAACTTAGTATACCCAGTATGTTTATAGCGTACTTTTTTGGTGTCTGTATTTACTATTTCAGCCTTATCTTGTTTCAATTCTTCCTCGTACAAAAACCTAAGCAATGCGTTCAATTCGCTTTTTTCGATTTGTGGAAATCCTGTCATCATTCCTTTTCCTTGAGTAATGATCGACGCAACTTCTGTTTTTTCTTTTCGAAGCCGCAAGTCAATCAATGAAGGATAGCCACTTGCCGCTACTCCTTTTCGGTCTTTTTGATGGCAACGAACACAATAGTTTTGATAAGCAATCTCGCCTAAGTGGCTTCCAACAGGTATTTCATCACTTAATCTCACCTGTAAGTTCCATGCCATTTCATTAGAATTCACATATATAATACCATCGCTAGGGTCTACAGCAGCACCGCCCCATTCTGCGGCACCATCATAACCGGGGAGCAAAAATGTTGGAGTTGTACTGGGCGGTGCATATTGATGCTTATCAGATGCCTTAAAAATCTGCAAAAGCTCATCTGCATTTTCGGCATATGGGCTAATATCGGCCTCTGTCAGGTTTTGAGATTGTCTTGCAAAAGGAGTAGGTTTTACCGGAATCGGCTGGGTAGGCCAAGCTTCTTCGCCGTTGAGTGTCGATGTGGGCACAGGTACCTCTTCAATATCAAATAAAGGCGCGCCTGTTTTTCTATCAAAAACATAAACATAGCCTTGTTTGGTAACCTGAGCTACTGCTGCAATTTTTTCTCCTGCTCGTTCTATCATTAAAAGATTAGGTGGAGCTGGCGGATCTCTGTCCCAAATATCATGGTGTGTAAATTGAAAGTGCCAAAGGTATGATCCAGTAGTAGCATCTAGTGCCAAGAGAGAATTTGAGTATAAATTACTTCCTAGCCGATCACCACCATAAAAATCAGGAGCTGCTGAACCCGTAGGAATATATAGGATACCCATTTCTTCGTCAACAGCCATCCCCGCCCAATTATTGGCGGCCCCAACAACCGGACTTTTATATGCTGTTGAATCTTTCCACGTTTCAAAACCCTTTTCTTCTGGATGAGGAATTGTATGAAATACCCATTCTAATGCGCCTGTTATGATATTAAAAGCCATGATATCACCTGGCGCTGCATCTGCACCTTCTGATAGTCGTAATGGCATTACAATAAGGTCTTTATATACCGTACCCGGCGTGTTTGAAATAACAAATTTATTTGCTGCCGATTTTGGCAGGCCAGAGCGCATATCAATTTTACCATTGTTTCCGAAAGATAAAATGGGTTTTCCTGTTAAGGCGTTGAGGGCAAATAAATCAGGTCCGCGCGTACAAAGAATACGTTTGTCATCTTCTTTTTCCCAATAGGAAACACCTCTTGAAGTCGAGTGCCAAACCTTTACTGAATCTCCAAATTGCCAAATTTCCTCTCCTGTTGCTGCATGTAACGCTACGATGCGCATAGCCGCGGTAACCCCATATAAAATGGAATCAACAACAATCGGGTTCATTTGCATTTGCCCCCAATCGTCAGCTTTGTAAGACCAGGCCACCCTTAAATCTTTGACATTTTTTTTGGTAATTTGAGAAAGGGTAGAATAGTGACTGCGGCCAGAATCACCGAGATAAGAAGACCATGTGCCGTATTCTTTTTTAGCGGTATCTTTTTCTTTGGACGATTCACAGCTTTGAAATAAAACACAGCATACATTCAAAAATAGAATCGCAACAACAAGCTTTTTGAAATACATTTTATTTAATCGATAGTTCTTTTAAAACTACATAATTTATACTTGACTAACGAGGTTTATCTCAAGGGAGTTTACTAAGGATTCTATCGAAAACTCAATTTTAGCATACTGCCATAAGGAAGGGTAATTCTTTGATGAATTCTAAAAAAGAAAGTTCAAGGGCGTCATTTTTAATTTTTTCTTTAATAAAAAACCTCCCTTTTTGGCTATTCCAGCCTAAAATGATTGACTTATAGGCAATTTGCTTAGAAAATTGGTAGATAACTTTTAGATCACGAAGTTCTTTGGCGAGATCTTCAATTGAAGCATAGGTTTTATCTTTTCCGCAAAACTTATCGACTACATCGTAATCAACAGAATTAATATTGTCGAATGTTCCTTTCAATAGTGCATGCAGGGTATTCTCATCTTGAATTGCATGTAACAATTGACTTAAATCACCACTATAGGTGTAGTTAGACTTACCTTCATTATTCAGTTCTGAATATCCTGTTAGGGCTAATACATCATTTCTATTACTCAGTCGGACACCAAATGGAATATAGGCTAAATCGATTTTTGTATCTGTTCCTTGTTGCGGTATCGTAGCCTCTAGGTAAAAAATAGGAAAAGAGCTATTGTTTTTATATTCTTTTTTAGCTTCCTCAGTTAAAAATTCAGGAAGCTCGAAGTTTTTGGGTAATACCGAGATTAGCCTTGGAGTAGCAGCTAAGTTTTTTCGCCAATTGCAGCCATCATATTCCATTTTTAAGAACATATAACTGTTGTCAGATTGTTCGTAAGCACCTACATTGGTTTTATAATAACAGCCACAACCTTCTTCAATAGTTTCTATTTGTAAATAGCCATTGGCTGAATCGTCAACAATTTTAGTTTCTCCTCCATAATGCGATACATCCGATGGTTTTCCACCTGCATTATTCCATAGCATTTCCTGTAGAGAGGATTGTTGTGCCTTTGAACTACCCAGACAGATTAAAAAGAACAGCGAACAGAGGTATATTTTTCTCATTTACAATTTTAATTTTTGGTTAAACTGAGCCACATGAAAACCTTTTTTTAAGACCTCTTTGTAGGACGCACTTTCATCATTTAGTAGCCCATTAGTATGGTTAAAATGTATAAAATAAATCTTTTGTTTCTCTAATTTTGAAAGGGCTTCAAATAAACCTATAGTCTCTACCACAAACGGATGTGGTATTTGAGAAATATCGCGAGTATTGATTTCATCACCATCATAAAATGTAGCATCTAAAAAGGCATAGTCCACTTTTGCTATTTCAGAAACAATACTAGTTTCCCATTTCTCCCACTTATCAATATCGGGAATAAATAATACACTCTTATGAGGGCCAATGATTTTATAACCTACAGTTTCAGAGAACTCATCGCGATGTGGTACTTGCAAAGGAACTATTTTCAGATTCGAAGTCATTGAAAGTATTTTCTCATTTTCTATCGGATGCAAATCAATGTTCTTCTCAGTAACCAATTGGCTCCATGGTCCGTTTGTTTCTAAGAAATGCTTCATTTTTGGCATTACATAAGTCGGAATATGATTGGCATTGGTTGCTTCTTTTCCCAAATACATTAATCCTGAATAATGACCTATATGAGCATGGGTCAAGAAGATACGATTTGGTAACTCAGCTGCTTGCCATGACGCGTTATTTTTTAATAGTTTGACCTGCTCTGAAATATCTGGAGTGGCATCAAAAAGAAAAGTTTCTTGATTGTCATGGTCAATAACACCCAATGAAACCACTTTACGGGTCACATTTGGACTTTCGAACAAATCGGAACAACAGGCTTTTCCACAGGCAATGTGTGGAGAGCCAGCGTCTTGAACTGTCCCCAATACAATCAGAGACACACCGGTAGTATTTTTAGATTCGTTGCTAACAATTACAGCTTCCTCTTCTGAAGTTTTTTTAATATGCTCTTGGCAGCCTAGTAAAAGAACAAGAATAATACACAACGTTGGTTTTAACATGAATCTTTATTCCTTAATATTTTCCAAGTAAATTTTTCAGAACTTTCTCATAGGCCTGAGCATATTGTTCCATACCTAAATCGGTGGGGTGTGTACCGTCAACAAAGGCATCGTTTGAAAGATTAATTTTAGCTAATAATAGTCGGCCGCCAGCAATCTCTTTGAACTCCACAAACACTTCTAATTGCCATCGATTTAAAGTTTCATATACTTGTTTTCTAGAGTTGTCTACTTCTCCATCACTATACCCAGCATGTTGAGTCAGCACAATTCTAGCCTTTGGTCTTTTATTTCGAATATGGCGAATACTGTTGCGAATTCGATTTTTGATTTCTTTTTCGGTATGTATTTCATTTGGACTTAAGTTCGGTAGGCAGTCCAAAACATAAACTCTAGCATCGATGTCGGTTACGAACTCAAGCACTTCCTCTTCCAATCTACCATTTCCTGAAAAACCCAAGTTTACTAGCGGATAATCTAATTTTCGTTGAACTATGCTGGTCCAAGCCATACCAGGTCTTGAAGCACAAGCTCCTTGTGTTATTGAAGTACCATAAACTACAATGGGCTTTTCTTCTCGTAACGGAAGAAATTTGATTGTACTACCTTTCGGAATTCCAATTTTAAGGTTTTTACAATTGTTGTATAAAGGCAGGTACAACTGATATTCTCGTCCTTTTTTGGGGCTCTTTTCGGTTTTGTAATGAAATTGAATAGTATCACCAAACGTATTTTTACCACGGTACCAAAGCCATTCATTCGCTTCGTTCTTTCCATATAAATCTACCCCACTAACGCCAGTTGCTGGCATGTGGTTCATGGCAATATTACCATCAACTTCATATTCAATTTGAAGTGAATCAGCATTGGTCTTAAAACGAATAGAAACTCCTGCCGCATGCCTTGATAATGACCAAACGGGTTTTCTAACGGTGTTTTCTGCTTCTGAAGGCAGTCGATTATAGCCTATATTATCCCATCCCTGACCTTCCAATTTTGATAAATTCTCTAAAGGATTATGCCATGTATAGGCTTCGTTATCCTGCGCCATTACCCCCAAAACCATAAAAAAGCAAACTAAAACTGATATTTTGGTTCTCATAAGAATACTACCCTTTGGTTTTTACTTCTCGTTCTCCGGTATGATCTATGCCATTGGCTCTTTCTAATTCAATCATCGCTTTTGGCCTGAAATTGGTAATCAATGCCCGACGATGGTTATCCGTCGAGTTTCCGCGACTATAATGCAATGTTCCTCCTTGATGAAAAACACATGATCCCGGTTGAAGCTCAATGCAAACTGAATTTTCTTCACTTCCTTCACACTTAAGAGCTCCTTTATTTCCTGTTTGATAGTGAGGCAAAACAGGAGAAAGATGAGATTTGGGCGTGTACCACATGCATCCATTTTCTTTATAGGCATGATCTATAGCAACCCAACAACTAGCCGCACGTTTATCAGGCATGTCAATCCAATAGGCAGCATCTTGATGCCAAGGTGTTATTGTATCTGTTTTTGGTGCCTTATTGATAAGCATGTCAAAATCAAGCTCAATATCATCGCCTAATAAAGTCTTTGCTATTTCTAGTGATTTTTGATGGATTGCCTTTTGTAATAGTTTTGGCACTAGCTTACTAGGAACCATTATCTGGGTAATTTTCTCATTTTTATTATCGCTACCAGATAAGTCAGAACGATAACGAGAAGCATCAATGTTGTTGTTTAAAAAGGAATTATATAAATCACTATAGTAATTTACTTGTTTTGTGGTAAGTAAATTTTTGACAACCAAATAACCTTCTTTTACAAAAAAATCTTTTTGATCTTTAGAAACGATGCCCATAACCATGAGAATTAGAAAGTTAAGATATAGATTAAATTTAAAAATAACCTTTATATTGTAGAGAACTAGAACAACCAACCCTAAAATAGCATGTCGCAGTTTTCCGAGAATGTATCAAAACGCTTGTTTTCTTTAGATGTCTTTCGCGGACTCATTATGTTTCTCTTGATTGCTGAAGCAGCAGGATTTCACCACAATTTCACCGAATTAACCGAAGGGACCGTTTTTTCTGGGCTAGCGCATCAATTACACCATCACGAATGGAACGGACTCTTATTCTGGGATTTAGTACAACCCTTTTTTATGTTCATTGTGGGGGTGGCCATGCCTTTTTCGCTCCGAAAACGACTGGCTTCAGGCGATAAAGCAGCAGCAACAAAACATATTTTAAGACGCTGTTTACTACTTTTTAGCTTTGGGGCATTACTTCATTGTGTGTATAGTCATGCTTTGGTATGGGAACTATGGAACGTATTGGTTCAATTGGCCTTCACCATTCTCATTGCATATGCTATAATGAATAGGTCACACAAAGTGCAAATAGGCATTTCGATTGGTCTTTTGGTTCTAACAGAAGTTTTATACCGTGTTTATAATCCTGAAGCTCCCTATGCACAGGGCCATGAAAGTTTTGGTTCATGGGCAGATATGCTCACCATGGGGCAAGTAAATAATGGGTATTGGGTGTTTGTGAATTTTATTCCCACAGCAGCGCATACCATTTGGGGAGTTATTTGCGGACAGCTGTTGCTTTCTCAAAGTGCTGTCAAAGAGAAATTGAGATCTTTTTTGATTTGGGGAGGTGGAATATTGATTTTAGGCTTTGCTATGGATTTGTTGAATATCACCCCAATCATAAAGCGTATTGCGACTTCATCATTTACACTAGCTTCTGGTGGTTTTGCAATCTTAACCTTGACGCTTTTTTATTGGGTTATTGATGTAAAAGGATATAAAAAGAAATGGCTTAAGATTTTTTCTGTAGTGGGTACAAACTCTATTTTCATATATCTATTTTCAGAAACCGTAGGAGTGCAATGGTTTCGTGATTTTGGGAAAATATGGACAGAAGGTCTTCTGGCTCCCTTGGGTTTATCAGAAAAGTTAATTATGGTAATAAATGCATTATTTGTGCTCTTTATCTTCTGGTATATTACCTACTTTTTAGATAAACACAAAGTATATTTTAAAGTATAGAAAAGTTCAGGTAAAAAAGGTCTAACAGACCGTTAGGTCTTTTACAGCATTACTGCTTTATGGTGATCGAATATGTTTTAGGTTATATGGTGAGGTAGCCTCGCTGAAACACCAATATCTGCCAATGGTTATCGATAAAATTCATTAAAACCAACCAAAGAGTTTGTTCATTCACTTATACAATCAGTTAACAACCAACCCATAGCTATTGTTTGAAGTGCTTATTAATCATTAACGAGATCGAGAAATTTGCCATTGCCCCACCCAAGAGGAGCTTCAATATTATGGTTACGAATATCTCTTCCTTTGACCATAGGTTTTGTTGTATCACTATCATTCCATTGTATATTTTTTATTCGTAATCCTTTTACATCTTCAACTATGATTGGAATTCGCTCATCAGCAACTTCCGTATCCATATGAATATGGTGAACTGAAATATTTTCGGCGTGCCGCACATATAAGGAATGACTTGGCAAGTTACCGTAAGTGATAGCATGCGGATAGCCTTTTTCATCTTCTTCTACGGTAGCGCTATAATCACCTACTTTGAGTCCACCTCTAGAGAAAAGCTGAATATTATTTAAAGAGATATTTTTAATAGGATGACCTTTTAAACCAGTAATTGACGAACCCCAGGTACCAGTATTATAGGCTAAAACATTGCTTATAGAGATGTTTTTTACTTCACCAATCGTATTGACGGTCTCGCCAGGTGTATGTGCCCGCGCTCGATTTCCTAAGCGGATGTAGATAGGCGATTCTGTGCCCTCGATTGTTAAATTATTAACGGTGAAGCCTTCAAGTTTACCTCCGTCCACAATCATTAAAGAAAGTCCCGAAACTCCTATTCTAGGCGTGTCCCAAATTGGCTTACCTTTTTCTTTGGAAGGTCTAATGATACAATTGCTTATAGATACATTTTTAAACCCGCCCGTAGTTTCCGTACCTGCTTTTATGGCATTACAAAAACTACTGACAATACAATTGGTAATAACAATATCTTCGCAAGCTGCTGAACCGGTGCTTTTTAAAACTATAGCGTCATCATCAGAGTCAATAATACTATTTGATAATACGACCCGTCGACACCCGTCTATATCAATTCCGTCATTATTTCGACTGCCGTGGCTGTAAACATATATATTAGTAACGATTAAATCTTCGCAATCTAGATAATGTTGATTCCAAATAGGGGCATTCAGCATTCGAAGCCCATCAACTTTAATGTTTTTACAAGAAATAAATAAAATATTACGAGGCCTACCGTCGATATCGCCAGCAACGGGGTTGGGCATTGGGGTATGCAAAGGTCCTTGACCATTAATAGTACCGCTTCCTGTTAGGGCAATGTTATGTTGACCTTCTGCATAAATAAGAGCATTGAAGCCACCTAGTTGATCTTTGTGTGATCTGTATTTAGGTATTGGTTGTAACGGAAAATCAGAAACATTGGTACTCGCTAATAGTACTGAATTATGCTCAAAGTGAATTTCTACATTGCTTTTTAAAAGAATAGTACCTGATTTAAATATTCCCGAAGGAATAAGAACCTTTCCACCGCCACTAGAAGCGCAAGCGTCAACCGCCTTTTGAATAGCTTTTGTGTTAAGTGTTAGTCCGTCACTAATAGCCCCATAATCGGTTATATTGAAAACCTTATTTTTTGTAGTATCATCATAGTCAGCATATACTATAGTGGTGCAAGAACTAAAAACAAAAAAAACAAAAAGTGTTATTTTATACATTACGGTGGGTTTGTACTACTGAAAGTAAGTTAAATCGAGAAAATAGCAATAACATTCTTCGTGTAGTTACATGTAAAAATGAGTTTGCTACCAAAAAATATTATCTTACAACTATAATTGAAAAAGAATAGTGTAATGAAATTACAACAATTACTTGTCTATAAATTATCTATTTTTTGTTGCATGTTATTTTTTTTTAATGGAGTTGCTCAAAACCTAGACATGAACCACAATGGTTGGAAAACACTTTTTAATGGTAAGGACTTAGAAGGCTGGACATCAAAAATTCATCATTATGAAGTAGGAGATAACTATGGTGATACCTTTCGAGTAGAAGACAGCATTATAAAAGTACGTTATGACAAATACGAGGGTGATTTTAATGAACGTTACGGTCATTTATATTATGATACGCCATATTCGTATTACCATTTTTCGATAGAATACCGATTTGTAGGTGAATTACACCCTGGCGCACCCAGTTATACCATTAAAAATAGCGGAGTCATGTTTCATTCGCAAGATCCGCATACTATACTTAAAGAACAAGATTGGCCTATTTCAGTTGAAATACAATTCTTAGCGGGTTTAGAAGAAGGAAAATCAAGACCAACTGGAAATATGTGTTCACCGGGCACAGATGTGGTTTTTGAGGGTAAAATAGACCCTCGTCATTGTATTAGCTCTTCTTCTGACACTTATTTTGGAGAGCAATGGGTAACAGCTGAATTGATTGTTTATGGAGATTCGTTGGTAAAACATCTTGTAAACGGAGAGGAAGTACTTCGATATACCAAACCACAAATTGGAGGTGGTGTTGCAAATAGGTACGACCCTGAAATCAAAATTGATGGTAAATTATTAAAAGAAGGTTTTATTGCGCTTCAAAGTGAGGCGCAACCCATTGACTTTAAAAATATAAAAATCAAGAATTTAAAGGGATGTATGGACCCAAAGGCTCTAAATTATGGGAAATATTTTATAAGAGAAGATAATGCTACGTGTCAGTATTAAACACTAATTCTCATAAAGCTCTAACGGTAAATTATCAGGGTCTTTAAAGAATGTAAATCTTTTTCCGGTCAGGTCATCTATTCGAATACCTTCCGTGGTAACCCCTACTTCGTTTAAATGTGCAATCGCTATTTCTATATCGCTTACTTCAAAAGCTAAATGTCTTAAACCTCTTGCTTCTGGCTGTGAAGTTCTTTTTGGAGGACTAGGAAATGAAAATAACTCAATAATATATATTCCATTTAAGGATAAGTCCAGCTTATAAGATTTACGCGTTTCTCGATACGTTTCATTGATTACCGCGAAACCTAAAATATCTACATAGAAATGTTTAGATTTTTTGTAGTCAGAACAAATGATTGCAATATGATGTAGGCTGTTAAGTTGTATTTTACTCAAAATCTTATTTATATTTTGGGCAGTCAAACTTATACCTCTTATACGGTTTGACTTCACAGAATAAATGAATATCCTTATTTAAAATAAAATTATGAAAAAGGTTTACACGATTTTATTACTAGTTTGTTTTATTCAAACAGGGCATGCGCAAAATGACAGTATTCCACGAACGGAATTTACCAAAATGTATCTTCCTGTCTGGCAAGAAGCGGTTCGACATTGTTTGGATGTTGCTGTAAGCATGCCTGAGAATAGTTACAATTACAAGCCAACGGATGTAAGCAAGACTTTTGCAGAACAGATGGTGCATATTGCAGCTGCGAATACCTTATTGACAAAACGGTATGTTCAAGGGATTGAGGTAAAACCAAATACCCCTGAGGCGTCCAAAATGACAAAAAATGAAATTTTAGATTTTATGATAAAAAGTTTTGCATATACAACACATGTTGTGGTAACTATTGAACAAAAGCAACTTGACGATTCTTGTACCATGTATCATAGCGGAACTATTGTTAGCAGGGCTTTTGCATTGTTTTATGTTCAAGATCATATGGCTAATCATCGTGCAAAGGCGAATTTATACTTGCGAATGAATGCCATTGAACCCCCTAAGTATACCTGGTGATTTTTATTTTAAAATACCATCGTATTTTGATGCATTGCTCAAAAGCTCCGTGGCCGCCAATATAGCATCGTCATTTTTAAGATAAAATGTATACAATCCTTCGCGGTAGACATATCGTTTTACAATCTCATCTTCAAGCTTGCTGCGAATTTCTTTTTGATGCGTTTCTAGCGCAGCAATTTTACTTTGGTCAATGTCTAAAAGTAAGGTTTTAAAATCTTCATTAACCTTGCCGTCAAAAATGATATTATCCTTATCAGACATGGCATCTTTAATTGCCTTTTCTGCTTTGGTTTCAAAAGAAAAATCAGTCTGAGAAACGAAAGTTTTAAAGCTTTGAAAATCAGCATCCGAAAATTTGAAACTACTGATGTTTTCTACGCTATTACCGTAATAGTAATTTGTTGCGAAGTCAAATATTACATTGTTATTTAACAAAGCGGTTGTAAGTGGATTTGCCTTTACAGCATCAATTTCTATATCTGGCAATACGCCACCGCCATCTTCAACTTTTCGTCCATTTTTTGTTTTGAAAACATTAAAGGTAGTATTGCGAACAGCTTTATTGTCTTCATCTCTATTCCAGTAATCTAGTGATTGAATACACCTTCCTGAGGGGGTAAAATATCGTGAAATAGTTACTTTTAATTGCGTGCCGTACGTTAGCCTCATGGGGCGTTGTACCAAACCTTTTCCAAAACTTCTTGCCCCCATAATTACTGCGCGATCTAGGTCTTGTAGGCTGCCAGAAACTATTTCACTAGCAGAGGCACTACTGCCATTAACCAGAACTACTAAAGGAATCTCCGTATCAACTGCTTTGTTTTTAGTCTTATACTCGCGATTAAATTTCTTAACTTTTGATTTTGTTGTTACAATAAGCTCTCCTTTATTAACGAATAAATTAGTAACATTAATGGCTTCTGAAAGTAACCCACCTGGATTACCACGAAGGTCTAAAATGATCTTTTCAGCTCCTTTACCCTTTAAATCGATTAGTGCCGCTTTCGTTTGGCTAGACGCTTTTGCATTAAATTTGGCCAACACGATATAACCCGTTTTGTCGTCCACCATATGATAATAAGGTACTGCATCTACTTCAACGCCGGCCCTAGTAATGGTTGTGGTTTTGGTTTCTCCCTGTCGAATAAAGGTTATAGTTACTGAAGTATTGTTTGCTCCTTTTAAAAGCTCACTACCATTGTCATCGAAATCTGATATACTAATATCCCCTATTTTAATGATTTCATCACCCGCTTTTAATCCTGCTTTATCCGCCGGATAGTCTTTATACGGCTCAATAATTAGCAATTTTTCTTTAAAAGAACGCACGGTTGCTCCAATACCAGAATATTCTCCAGCATTATTAATTTTATAAGCTTCTACATCTTGCTCGTTTAAAAATTTGGTGTACGGGTCTAAGTCATTAAGCATATTTTTGATGGCGGTATCCATCAATTCAGCAGGGTTTGTTTCATCAACATAATTCATGTTGAGCTCTTTGAAGAGTGTAGTGAAGATTTCAATTTGTTTAGCAATTTCGAAAAAGTCACTTTTAAAACCACTTGCGGAAACTAAAATTACCAATGCAAATAAAGGCACTAACACCTTCTTCTTAAATAAATTATTCATCATCGATTATCTTTTTGAATTTATGTAGTACAGCCTGCATTTTCTCATTGACTTCTAGATATTCAGGCATTTTATTACCAAGGTATAAAAACAGAAACGCAAAACTACCCTCACTATTGTTAAAAATAATGTCTTTGTTTAGGCGATAACTTTCGCGAAGCAAACGCTTAATTCTATTACGTTTTACAGCACTTTTAAAGTTTTTTTTAGGAACAGTTACTCCAACTTGAAGAGGAACATCAAAAGGAAGTTCTGTCTGAAGAAAGATTAGCTTAATAGGATAAGTCGATATACTCTTGCCTTCGACAAAAAGCTGATCGATTAGTTTTTTGCTTTTGAGCTTTTCTTTTCTTGGGAAAGATAATCCCATGCGCTAATCTTTTGGCATTGGCTCAGGAGACCAAGTGTTATTTTCTGCATTCACATCTGCCATTAATTGTGAGGGGTCTATCACAATAGCCTTAATGTCTTCGATAGGCCTATTTATTGAAAAATCATAAGCATTTGAAGCCCAAGCCCAATCTTCTATAAGGGTTCTTTTAAGCTGAGGATACGGATTATCTTTTTCACCCCGCATCATTCGTAAAGGAGCGTAAAAAGTTTCTTGAGTCCCGTCATTATATACAACCAGAAGGTCTATTGGCATTGGCATTAATCCAATACGTTCTAAGCTGATAGTAGTTTTTTCACCACTAGCAGCTACTGCCTTTATGCCATAATCAATGGTATTTGTAGTTTGTGTCCAATCGGTTAAATACCAATCTAGCTCCATGCCTGAAACTTTCTCGGCAGTACGTTTAATATCATTGGGTACGGGGTGTTTGAATTTGAAATCTTCATAGTATTTTTGAATAGTTTTCATCAAATTATCCTGTCCAATCACATACCCCAATTGCGAAAGAAAAATAGAACCTTTGCTATAGGCAGATATGCCATAGGGCGTGTTAGAATCGTAACGGTCTGCATGTGTCGCTTGTGGTTGTTCTTTACCGGAGTTTACCAAATAATAATATCCATTATAGGAATTTTCAAACGGATTATCTTTATTCTGCTCTCGTATTTCGTTGCTGCAAAGTGCCGAAACAAAAGAGGTGAACCCTTCATCCATCCATTCGTGTTTGGCTTCGTTTGTGGCTAGAACATGTTGAAACCAGGAGTGCGCCAGTTCATGAATCATCGTTCCAATAACGCTTCCGGGCTTATCACCACCAGTTATTAAGGTAGCCATGGCATATTCCATACCACCATCACCACCTTGAATTACAGAGTATTGTTTGTATGGATATGCACCAATATTATTACTAAAAAATTCCATTGCCTTGGCCGTTAGCGGTTGAACATTGGTCCAAGTATCTGCATACTTAGGATCGTTTTTATATAAAAAATGGAGGGTGGGTCCGTTTTCCATTTGTAGTGTATCATGAACATATTCAGGGTCAGCAGCCCACATAAAATCATGAACCATAGGTGCTTTAAAATGCCATGTTAAGGTTTTGCCTTTGGGCTTTTTTACTTTAGTGCCTTCTTCTTGATATCCATGACCTATTTCTTGAGGATTCTGTAAATACCCAGTTCCACCAACAATGTAATCTTTGTCAATAGTAAGTTTTACATCAAAATCACCCCAAACACCATGAAATTCGCGAGCTATATAGGCATCCGCATGCCATCCTTCAAAATCGTACTCCGCTAATTTGGGATACCATTGACTCATTGACAAAGCCACGCCATCTTTATTATTTCTTCCAGAACGACGAATTTGAACCGGTACTTGGCCCATAAATTCCATTTCGAAAGTGGTTTTCCCTCCTGAAGGAATTGGTTTTGCTAAATCGACGACCAATACCGTGCCTTCTTCATTGAAGGTGACAGCTGTTCCGTCCTGTTTTAAAGAGGTTGCATGTAAATAACCTATTTCTGTTTCGGTAAGGGTAGCAATTCTGCTCTTTTTTTCGGCAGTTGTCATTCTTCCATCCGGATCGGCAATATTTTGCAACCTCATATCCATCTCGCTTCCTGGTTGAAAGGCATTGAAATACAGATGATAATACACGCGATTAAGTTCTTCAGGCGAATTATTCGTATACACTAGTTTTTGGGTACCTGTATATTGAAAGTTCTCAACATTCATGTCAACGTTCATGGTGTAATCAACATGCTGCTGCCAATAATTGGTCGTATTTTGGGCATTTGAAGGACCTATATACCCTAAGAAAATAACTATAATTGAAAAGAATCTGTATTTTTTATACTGCATGGTATATTATAATTGAATTTTACCTGTGCTCACACCTTCTGCCATTATCAAAGCGTTATAAGCATTAACAATTTTACCGGAAGTTGATACCTCTTCAAGAGTTGCTGTTTTACCCGCCTTACCTCCTAAAATTACTTTGGCCTTAATGGGCAATCCAGATTGCATGATAATCTTTTTTACCTGAGACGCCTTTAATTTAGGATATTGTGAGCGAATTAAAGCAGCAACACCAGCAACGCCTGGCGCAGCCATTGATGTACCTCCTTTGAAATCGTATTTATTATTAGGTATTGTAGAATAAATATCGTCTCCTGGTGCAAATACATCTACGTTGATATCACCATAATTTGAAAATGTCGCTAACATTTCTGAACCGTATTTTGGAGCCAAGGCCCCTACTGTAATTACATTATCAGCAATTTCTGGGCCATTGTTGACCGCATCGTTCGGAAAGTTAGGCTCATTAGGGTCGTCTAAATTTACACCATCATTTCCTGCCGCGTGAACAAAAAGAACATCTTTTGATGCAGCATATTTTATGGCATCGTAAACCCAATCAGCATTCGGTGAAAAAGATTTTCCGAAACTTCCGTTTATGACCTTTGCGCCGTTATCGACAGCATATCGTATTCCCAGAGCGATATCTTTATCATATTCGTCACCATTGGGTACAGCGCGAATACTCATGATTTTTACATTGTTGGCAACACCGTTTGCGCCTTTACCATTGTTGCGTTCCGCGGCAATAATTCCTGCTACGTGGGTGCCATGGCTTTCATCCATACTTGTGCTCTGTGGATTTCCGTTACCATAAGCTCTATCGTTGAAATCGTAGGGGTCATCACCTACAACTTTTCTTCCATCAAAATCAACGTTGTAATTGTAATTCGCTTGTTCCGAGAAATATTTGATGCCATCGCCTAGTTCTTCGATAACTTCCGGAATGGTATCTTTAAAGGTGTACATCTGCATTAGAACGCCAATATGCTGTTGCATTGTGGCGTCTTCGGTTTTGATGCCCGAAACATCTTTTTTAGTGTAGTCTTTTTTTCCTAACTGTTTTTGAACCGCGGCATCGGCACTTTTTACAGCTTGTAAAATTTGTTCGTATTGTTGTTTGTTCTGAACCGCTTTTGCATAACCTTCGTCTACCTTGGCTTTTGCTTTTGCCTGCATGGCGGCATCGCCTAATTTAAGTCTTACGATTCGGGCAGCTTCTAGTTGTTCGTTATAAGAATCACCTAAAAAGTTCCATCCATGAATGTCATCTATGTAGCCATTGTTGTCATTATCCTTGCCATCACCTGCTCTTTCCCCTTTGTTCGTCCAAAGTACACCATCAAGGTCTTCGTGTTTTAGGTCTATTCCCGAATCAAGCACCGCTACGATTACGGTCTTTCCTTTTTTATTGCCAATGATTTCGTCGTATGCCTTGTCAACACTCATACCGGGAATCGTATCTTTTACTAAATCTAAATGGCCCCAATTATTTTTCTCCGTATCGGAGAGATCACTGATTTTTAGGGGCGTGGTATCAATATCTTCAATGGGTGTGGTAAGCATTGTGGTAGCACCACATGCAGTCAGTAAGGCAGCTGCTGAA
>ENA-ORXM01002799-ORXM01002799.1-marine-metagenome-genome-assembly--contig:-NODE-2799-length-19171-cov-3.672305_pt1 | contig 19171 bp, 10 predicted proteins | sample MGYA00237867_ERZ511480 | MGnify/ENA primary metagenome ERZ511480 (study PRJEB26309, sample SAMN06266103) | marine metagenome | isolation source: Algal blade | place: United Kingdom:Sidmouth, United...
CATGATGATATGGTTATGGACGGTAATATTGTAGATTCTACGACTCACATCACACACAACATGCATGAGTATCATGTAGATCATAGTGCTCCTACTGGTACATCGTGATGATGAGATGCAAATCGCTGCATGGATGGATCGATCAGAAACAATCCTGGTACAATCTGCAGCATATGAGGTATATCTGGTACACGATGACCTTTTGGGTGTACTTGTGTTCCTGATACTTGAGCATGATGTGAGGCCCGTAACTTTATAAATAATTTATATTGTGACGACAATAATCCAGACACATCAAATGATATGTATACAGTTGATTGATGCTGATGTATCTGACTTTTTGGTGAGTGATGATGAGTAGGTATGTGAGCTAGTTGTGAATGATGAGCTTCTTGTGATGAATGGAGTGTACACCTTGGTCATTCAATACCTGAGACTACACCATTTCAGATACGAAATAAAACAACAAATACATATATAGATCAATGAATTTTTGAACCCACAGTCAACTCACCAAACATGGTAACATGATCTCGATGATCAAACACACCTAGCTGTGGTGATGAGATAGAGATCAAACTTTTTTGGAGAATGATAGCCGTAAGAAGTATGACAACCACGATGCCATGCAATTGCGTTGATGATTCTACGCCTATTTGCGGTGAACCCGGGTATACACCCTGATCAAATGGTTGTAATTACAAAAATGACACTATGGACGATGATTCTTGCGATCCAGTGTATGGTTCAAGCTGTGACTATTGCAAATCAGACTGTACGATTTGAACTATTTCTGGCAATCTTTGTGGAGATAGCAAAGTAAATGGTAGTGAGACTTGTGACAAAGGATCACAAAATGGTAAAATATGTAATCCTGCATACGGTCAAACTTGTGATTATTGCAATGATGAGTGTGAATTGGTTACTATAGACTGAGATGAGTGTGGCGATGGTATCAAAAATGGCAGTGAAGTATGTGACAATTGAACTTTGAATGGCATAGTATGCACTCCTTGATATGGTGCAAGTTGTGAGTATTGTACCAATACTTGTCAAAAAGTGACTGTAGAAGGTCCTGAGTGCTGAGATGGCAAAAAAGACTCCCAAGAACAATGCGATAAATGATCTCAAAATGGAGTAGCTTGTACTGCATCTGCTTGATCAGAATGCACGTATTGTGATTATTCGTGTCAAAACGTCGTTGTATCTGCTGCTTGTGATCAACTTGAATGTCCTTCACCTGTAACTGCAGTTTGTACTGTAAATCAAAAATGAAGTGTATCATGAATTGCTTATGATTCAAATAATTGTCAATTGTCTTGTGGTAGTACTACCTGTGTATGCGAAAACTCCAATCAGCCGCCCAAAACCATATGATCTAGTTGTGATGATAATAATCCCGCAACAATCAATGATGCGATACTATCTGATGGATGTACGTGTCAATGAATAGAGTCTGTGAAAGAATGCTTACCATACTCTTGTCCTCAACCTACTTGTGATTTTTGAGCTAAGGTGGTGCTAGGTAATATGTGAACTGACGAGGATGGATGTGATACTTGTAGAGAATTTACTTGTGAAGTCATAGCTTGCGGTGAAGAATCTGATCATTCCACTATCTCAAATACATGCAAAGAGAGTGAAATTTATGATAAGACAAGCTGTGAATGTATACCTAAACCTATAAACTGTCAAACATCTGCTCGATCTATCTGAGTATGTAATAATACTACCAGAGTTGACACAAGAACAATAACTATACAGCCAGCATATGGTGGTAAGTCTTGCCCTGTACTCACTAGAGAAAAAGAATGTACCTTGGACATCGATTGTGAAGTAAGTGAACGAACTATGGGTGAGTGTGTCGATAACAATACTAAAACTGACGTCAGAACTATTGAAACTACCCCTACAGGTAATTGAGATAGCTGTCCAGATCTTATAAGAATCACACCTTGCATACATTCTGCACCAGATCAACCAGTGTATGATTTGGCTCTCACAAAGAATTTGGCTCTAAATCAAAAAAGAGATGTTATGATTGGTGATGATGCTACATTTACAATCACGGTCACCAATCAGTGAGATATTGTTGCAAATAGTTTTGAAATAGTTGATCATATTCCAAATGGTTTAATACTGAATGATACTGACTGGATATTGATGACAGGCAACGACGCTTCTATTGCTATCAATGAATGACTCTCGATTGATGATTCTATATCTGTAGATATCACTGTGACAGTATGAGATATAGCTGGCATAGCAACAAACGTTGCGGAAATCTCATCTGATGATGGTGCGGATATAGATAGTACACCAAACAATGATGACGGAGATCAATCAGAAGACGAAGAAGATAGTGAATATATAATAATATCAACACCTACTCCTGCACTAAAAGAGATTTGCAATGGCAAAGATGACAATGATAATTGAGAAATAGATGAGTGATTTGAAGATATGTCAGCATGAGTATCTTGTGATGATCAAGATAATTCCACTACAAATGACGTCTACAATGATACTTGTGTTTGTATGTGAGATGAGATTGCTCCATCTTTTAGATGATCTGGTGGAGTGTGATCTTGAAACTATTGTGGTGATTGAGTGATAAGGAATGGAGAACAGTGTGACGATGGAAATACTCAAAATTGAGATTGATGTAATAGTAATTGTAAAGTAGATGTGATAGTTCCAAAATTGATATGTGGAGATAGTATTATACAAGAATGAGAATTATGTGATGATGGAAATATCTTATCTTGAGATGGCTGTTCTAAAAATTGTATGATCGAGATGGTTGAAGCAGATATTATAGAACCAGTGCAATCTATGTGTGGTAACAATATTACAGATAATTTAGCTGAAGAATGTGATGATTGAAATATTTTATCGGGTGATGGTTGTTCAAGTGATTGCATGCTCGAAGAAACTATTATTATTGATGATATTGTAAATAAGAAAAAAATGCTACCAACTCAGCCTTTGGCCCTACCTACAGTCACTGCACCGGTTGAGTTGCCACAGACTTGAGTATATGTATTATTTGCAAATATATACGACAAGTGTGTTGAATTTATACAATTTTTTTCTGAATTATTGTAATTTATTTCTAACTATAAAACCTATCAACAATGATAGGTTTTTTTGTTGAAATAAAATTGAATAGACATATAGTTTCTACATGAATTTAAAAGATAAAATATCGCTAACCTATTCAGGCTCTTGAGTTAGGATTGACAAGCGACTTTCTGATCAAATATCTTTTAGTAGAAGTTTTTTTGGTCATCTTTTTGATAGATGAGCTGTGTTGGTAGAGTGAAAAACAATTAAAAAGTCATATAAACTCAAAGAATGAGATTTGATCGAGATTGAAAGCTTGGAGAGGTATGTAGATGGAGGCGTACTAGATGAGTGTGCCAAATGGGATATAGATGTGAGATTGGAAAGTGATGACTATATGGTTATATACAAGCCAAGGGGCGTGATTAGTCATCCAAACAGTGTCCGAGACTTACAGCATCCAAGTGTTGTTGGTGGCGTCTACCGATATATGAGATCTCAGGAGGCTCACAATGGTTTTGATCTTCCCAGTATGTGAAACTTTGTCCGTGCAGGGCTAGTACACAGATTAGACAAGGAGACTGCAGGACTTATGATCATTGCCAAGACAGAGCAGTGACTTGCATATTTTAAAGGATTATTTCATCAAAAATCATTGGCAGCATCGATAGCGGACAAAGAAAACGTACCGCTGACAAAGAAGTATCAAGCCGTCTGTCATCGCACTCCACAAGGTCAGGGGTTTTTAAATTCTATTGAAGGCAAGTTGCCTCACTACATCATAGATGACGTGATACCCGCGGTGCCATATCCAGTGGTCAAGAAAGGTATTACCAAGATACTTTCAATATTAGATACAGACAATAATGAGCAAGTATTGCTAGATATAGAAATATTGACTGGTCGTACACACCAGATAAGATATCATCTCAGCAAATATAAATTACCTATAGTTGGTGATTATGTATATGGTGAGGAAGATGAGACATATATGCACTTGCGTGCCTATAGACTCACATTTAAAGATATAGATTGAAAAATTATAGACATTAAGATATAAATATAGGCATATATATTTATATATGTATAATTTATAAGATCATATTATTGATCTTCTTTATTTTATACATAAATATAATGAAAAATCTTTATTATTGAATTCTTTGAATTCTTATTTGATTCTATATATGAACCTTGTCTTATTCTCCATGATCTATTGTTTGAGAGAAAGATTTAGAAGATATAGATATACAAGTCGTTGAAGATTTAGATGGTTTTTCTACCCAGAGTCTTTCTGATGAAGATCGTTATATAAAATATACGAATACAATCAGCAGAATTACAGCACAAAATACTAAACTTACTAATTTTATCACTAAATACACCAATATCACTAATAAAAATACAACAATCAAAATACCAGCTTTGAAAAATAAGATTGCAGCATTAGTTGGTTTATATGAGTGTACTTCTACTGGTTGGAACTTTGATGCTAGCTATACTTGATGCTATGGTCCTTCAGGAAGCACAGTTGTAGATCAATGATGAGTTGTGTGTTACTTTAATGATGATATTCCACCTAATGACGATTGTCTAAATCAATCTTAACAAAATTATTAACAAAAGAATGTGCTATATAGCACATTCTTTTCTAATTATACTGCCTTATTTCTTTATTCATTTGCTTTGATATCTCACGGTCTTTAATTACTGATCTTTTTTCGATCTTTTTTCTTTTTTTTCAGAGACCTAGTTTTAATTTTACGAGCTGTTTGCTATTAAAGTATATTTCTTGGATAAGAAGTTTGGATCAACTTTTATTCATTTTGGTACTAAGCTTAATAAGCTCATGTTTTTTTATGAGCAACTTTCTTTTTCATCTTGGTTCGTAATGTCCGGTATTTTTGTAGTTTGTTTTAGAATATAGTGGTATGTCAATATTATGCACTCGGAGTTCTGAGTCATATATAATTGCTACAGCATCTGTGATATTGATATTTCATTCTCTAAGAGACTTAACTTCGTGTCCACGCAACATAATCCCAACCTCAAGCGAGTCGGTAATATCATAATCAAATCAAATACGCTTGTTCTTGGAGATGCTTTTCATACTATAATACACTATACATGTATTTTATCTTATTAGAAGTAAAAATGAATTTAGCAACAACCTGAAAACTAAAGAAAGTTTGAGTAATCAGTGTCATTGTAATGTCTGGGATAATACTAAGTGCTTGTGCTGCAGAGGAGACTGTGGCTGATGCATCTACAGTCTCACTAGCTAGTTGTCTCACAGACAATGGATGGACTATGTATGGTACTGAGTGGTGTGGTCACTGCAAAGATCAAAAAAGTAAATTTGCAAGTGCTTTTGAGCAAGTAACCTATATTGATTGCGATCTAGATGCAGCTGCTTGTACACAGGCTGGAGTAGAGTGATATCCTACTCGAGCTTGACCAGAGTGAAACCTCTTTCCTGGCAATCAAGAACTCACTAGATTGTGAGAGCTATCAGGGTGCCAACAACAAGCATAGTTTTCTTGGATTATGCACTGATACATGAGAAAATTTCAAAACTCCTACGGGAGTTTTTTTGTTTTATCGATATCTATTTATTCAAAAACCAGTATTTCTCTGTTTATTGACAATATAAATAAAGTATCAAAAAATTTGACAAATCAAACACCACTCAGTAGAATTGTGTTATGTGAAATTGTTTTTTATCTATTCACACATATATAAAAATGAAAAAATTATGATTATTGCTTTTAGGTTTGGTTCTTGCTGTAGCGGCTATTGTGATATACAATAACTGAGATAGTGTTACTAATGACTCTGATTTTACAGTACAATCACTGTCGCTATATACATGTACTTCTTCTGGGCGGTCTAATGACCCTAGCTACACATGATGTGGCTCAGTATCATGTCCAGTAAATGCAGTATCGAGTGGATCATATTGTTGTGCCAATGCACCATGAAGCAATTTGTGTACTTGATGATCAACCTGACCATCTTGTGGTGATGGTACTTGTAATGGAACAGAAACAAGCACTTCTTGCCCAGCAGATTGTGGATGATCAAACACAGGATGATCTTGTGGAAGCTCAAATTTCATAACTGGAAATTCTTGTACTTTTACTCATTATAATGAAGATTGAACTACTGACCAAGATCCTGGATATTGGACTCCAGTAAGTCCTAGTGATGATACTGGTGAATGAGATGAATCTGGACCAAATGATGGATGCGTATGTGCTTGCGCATCTTGTGCAACACCATTCAATTATGAATACGCTTCTATAACTTGTCAAAATGGAACTCGACAACAACTACAACCAAATAATCTTAACTGTTTTGGAACTTCTTGAACATTTGATCCAAATACTCAATACCCTGAAGGAACTACAGTGTGTTATCCAAACTATGACGCAGTAATATGAACAACCTGCGGACAAATTCCTGATACTGTACTTTGATATAGATGTGAAGCAAACAATAATGGTACTCGAATAGAATATCCAGAGTATCATGGTGCTTGTATAGATGACAATACTGGTAATTATCAAATATTAGTTACAAATGAAGATGGAACGGTATGAGTAGGTAGTGTGATCTGCTCAGACGGTGCGCCGAACAATAGTGAATGTAATGCTAATACGGTTGCGTATACAAATTATAGATGTGAAATAGATGATAATTGAGAGTGATCATGGACAGCATCTCCAGGCACTTGTCTAAATCTCGATAATGACTTTGATCCAATTCATGGAAATTATACTTCTAGTAATTGAGAATTTTGTCTAGATTCTCCTCCACCAGCTTCTTGCTGTTATAGAGGATATGATGCACAGACACCAGATCCGACTGATGGTGTTTGTGGTAATAGTAATGCTGGAGACTGCGATGCTGGTGTACTTGTATGGGACAAGGTAAATACGTCACCTGGCGCTACTCAGACTTGGTTTTGTAAAGGAGAATACTATTGAGAAGATAGTGATCTATGTACTTACACAAATCCCGGAACTCCTACTATGAAGTCTTGTTTCTCTTGTAATGACAATACTGGTAATTGTACCTTAGCTGGTAGCGTTGGTATGACTGTTAATTGTTCTACTATTGGTGCTACTGATCTATGATCTTGCAATAATATTTGTGAAGAGCCAATTACAGAGATATGTTATGGATGTTTAACAAGAACTGGTAATTGTGATATAAAAATTGCAGTAGCACAGTGAGAATCTTGTCCAAGTGGCATGGTAAAAAATGCAGTAACTTGTGAGCAAGGTTGCGGTGATGATAATTCAGTTACTGAGATATGTAATTGACTTGACGATGATGGGAATGGTAGAATTGATGATAAGATAGAGTGTTATACTTGTTGTGATTGATCATATTCTACAGATACAAGAACATGTCCAACAGATACTAATGGTTCTTGAAATTGATGTATAACAAATACTACACAAATTTGTTGTGATAGCACTACTGGTACAGCTGCACAATGTGCTGCAAAAGACAATAACTGAACGAGACCTGGATGCTCAGATCCTGTGCCAGTAGACTGTGTCCAATCATCTTGGTCAGCACGATCTAGCTGTAGTGCAACTTGTGGATGAGGAACTCAGACCAGAACAAGATCTATCACTATTCAGCCATCAAATGGATGAGATTCTTGTAAAATTTGATCTCAGTCTAGAGCTTGTAATACAGATACGTGTATCGTGGATACAGACTGCGAATTATCTGAGTATGTATGGTCAGCTTGTACAGATAATGGTGCAAGAACTTGAACCAGAACCATTACTGTACAACCTACTGGAAATGGCAAAGCTTGTGAGTCACTTACTACTATACAAGAATGTGGATCATATGATCTAGCATTGAAAAAATCACTGAAATCAGGCCAATCAAGTATAGTGAAAGTAGGTGATCTTGTAACGTTTAGTATCAAGGTGACGAATGAGTGAACTATCAGTGCTAATTCTTATGAGATCATTGATCATCTACCTGCTCAACTTCAACTAGCAGATACAGATTGGACATCAGTAGCTGGTAATAAAGCAAGTATTGTGCTCAATACAACTTTAGCTGCTGGTACATCAACCAAAGTAGATATCACTACAAAAGTAGTATCTCTAGCTAATAAGATAGTAAATGTAGCAGAAATATCAGTAGATGACAATGATGATACTGATAGTACACCAGGAAATAATACTAACAATCAATCAGAAGATGATGAAGACTCAGCGTTTGTCGTGCCAGTGGCAGAAGTATGTAATTGAGAAGATGACAATAGAGACGGAACTATTGATGAATGATTTGAGAGTACTACACCAGGTACTACCTGTGATGACAATGATGCGATGACTACAGATGATGTATACAATCAAGACTGTGTATGTAGAGGAGCTCCTGTAGAGCCAGTTGATTGCAAAACATCAGCATGGACTATAGGTACTTGTGATGGCACTACCAGAACAGATACTAGAACAATCACTGTACAACCAGAAAATGGAGGAACAGCTTGTCCTACCCTCATTAGAGAAAGAGACTGTACACCAAACATAAATTGTGAAGTATCTACCTGGACTATTGGTACCTGTTTGGAAGATGACTCTAGGACAGACACTAGAACCATAACAACTCAACCATCTGGTACAGGTGATGCTTGTCCAGATCTCACTAGAGTGAGAGACTGTGTACATACATCTCCTGAGTATGATCTAGCATTGTTCAAGACACTCAAAGCTGGTCAGCCAAGAACAGTAGAATCATGAGATATCGTGACATTTACTATAGAAGTGACCAATGAAGGTACTGTAACAGCAAATACTTTTGATATCGTGGATCATCTACCTGATGGATTGACTTTAAATGATACTGACTGGACTGATCTAGGGGATAATGATGCAATGATTACTATCAATAAAGTGTTGATGGAGTGAGATAGTACATCAGTAGATATTACAGTTACAGTTTGAGATATCACTGGTAGAGTAGTAAATGTAGCAGAAATCTCGTCAGATGATGGAGATGATATAGATAGTACACCAAACAATGATGATGGAGACCAATCAGAAGATGAGGAAGATAATGAATATATAATGGTAATCGCTCCTACAGATGAAGAAATCTGTAATGGTGTAGATGACGACAATGATGGAGATATAGATGAATGATTTGAAGATAAGGCAGCTGGAGAAACTTGCGATGATGGTAACGATAGAACATACTGAGATCAATACAATAGTTCTTGTGTATGTGCTGGTACTCGTCTCTCTGGATGATGAGGATGAGGGTGAGCTAACTTCTGTGGTGACTGAGTAATGAGAAATGGTGAACAATGTGATGATGGCAACAACCTAAGCAATGATGGATGCAGCAGTAACTGTCAGTTAGAAGAAATCACTGTATGTGGTAATGGAGAGAAAGAAACTGGTGAAAATTGTGATGATGGTAACACCGTCTCAGGTGATGGATGTAGTGCATTGTGTACTATAGAGATTGTAAACAATTGTGGAGACGGCAAGACCGATAATGTTACAGAAGAATGTGATGATGGTAATACACTATCTGGTGATGGATGTAGTGCGTCATGTAAGGTAGAAGACGATATTATCAAAAAGATTATTGAAAAGAAACCTGTAGCTGTGAGACCACTACCAGAACCTATATCATTACCAGTAACTCTACCTGATACCTGATTCTTCACTATGCTTTCTACTACATTTGAAAATGTTGTAGAAAAACTAAGAGAAATTGTTCAAAGTTTTTTTGGAAAGTAATATTTATACTACATAGTAGTATAGTAAAATAACAAAAAGATGAGAACTCTCGTGAGGCTCATCTTTTTTGTTGCACAATACATGTACTTATCTATAAGTGAGTATTATAATTGAATTTTGAATCTTCAAAAAAACAATGTCACAAACTACCCAACTTAATGAATATGAAACTCGTCTTGTCAGACTTCAGCAACTTAAAGATGCTGGTGTGATACCGTATGCCAATAAATATAACAAACAGCATGATATATCAGAGCTGATAGAGCTATCCAAATGATCTATAAGCGACGCGGATGTATTGATGCAAGATGGTGCTAAGCCAACATATGCTACTGCTGGTCGTATGATGAGTTTTCGCACTATGGGCAAGCTTAGCTTTGCTACGCTTAGAGATGCAACTTGAGATATTCAGATATCTTTTGTCAAAAATCTTTGCTCATTTTGTACCTGAAGCACGGTAGTTACTTCACTAGAGATAGCCAACCAGGAGCTCTCTGCCTACAAGCTCGCTGAGAAATATTTAGATATAGGAGATTTTGTGTGAGTATTGGGTGAGTTGTTTGTGACCAAACATGGCGAATTGACACTTTTTGTGGATGAGTATCAGCTCCTGAGTAAATCTTTGCGTCCTCTATGAGACAAGCGACATGGCATCCAAGACGAAGAAAAAATCTACAGAAAGAGATATCTCGATATGACGATGAATGAATCTAGCTATGAAAGATTTCAGCTCAGATCATCTTTTCTTAAAGCACTAAGAGAGTTTTATCGATCAAAAAAATTTGTGGAGATCGATACACCCATATTAGGCAATGCAGCAAGTGGTGCAGCTGCAGCACCCTTTGTCACGCATCACAATGACTATGACAATGAAGTATTTCTCAGAATTGCGCCTGAGATCGCTCTCAAGATGTCTACAGTCGGTAGATTTGAAAAGGTGTTTGAGATAGGGAGAAACTTTCGCAATGAAGGATCAGATCCTTCACATATGCAGGAGTTTACCGTAGTGGAGCACTATGCAGTATATCGAAACTACGAAGACAATATGAAATTTATGGAGGAGATGTTTAACTATATTTTTGGTCAGTTAGGTCTGAATCCTGTGATACCTATCAAGGACAAGCAGGGTGAGACGCGTGATGTAAATCGATCTACGCCTCGAGACCGCATCGACTATATACAATGAGTACAGGATGAATGTGGGATAAATATTTCTACATATGGTCCAGATGATAGTGCAGCACTGCTCACTGAGATCAAAAATACTTGATACTCACGAGAGTGAATGGAGACACAGGCAACAGCAACGCTGATCGACTATCTGTACAAAAAAGTTCTTAGACCAAAGATATTGTGACCGGCTTTTGTATACAACTATCCCAAGACGATGCAGCCTCTCGCACGTCAGAGTGATGCAAATCCTGAGATAGTAGAGCAGTTTCAGGTGGTGGTGAATGGACGAGAGATATGTAAGGCATATAGTGAGCTAGTAGACCCAATCATCCAACAAGAAAACTTCGACGAACAAAGTGGAGCAGTAGCCGCTGGAGATGATGAGGCAACACGTGGAGATGATGAATTTGTCACTAGTATGGAACACGGTATGCCATGTCAGTCAGGTTTTGGTATGGGGATAGAGCGTGTACTAGCACTTCTCACTCAGCAAGATAATCTGAGGGATGTGTTTATGTTTCCATTGATGAAGCCACTCACACTGAAGAGGTCAGATGAAAAATCAGAAGAAATCTGATGAGACCCTTCAATTTGACCTGTCATCTCGACCGAAGTCTGAAGCGTAGCGGAAGACTGATTCGAAAGATCTCCTGTTGATTGAAAAAATACTCTAGATCTCACCGCATATGATAATCTCCCGACTATAGATCAAGCTCATGAGTTGGTGGAGAAGTATCTCACAGATACCAAGAGACACTGTCAGCAAGTAGGGCAGGTGATGAGATACTTTGCTCAGCAGCTGTGAGCTGATGAAGATATATGGTATATCACATGACTGCTCCATGATATAGATCGAGACTATATACAGAAAGACGCAGATAAGCATCTCAAAAATGAATTTGAATCAATAATGGCAGAGATAGATGCTCCATCAGAGCTCATAGATGATATAAAATCTCACGGAGAACGACTCACTGGAGTACCAGTAGATAGCACGATTAGAAAATACCTCGCGAGTGTGGACGAGCTGAGTGGCTTTATCTATGCCTACTCGCTTATGAGACCTACAGGCATGGAAGGCATGAAAGCCAAAAGCATCAAGAAAAAAATCAAAGATAAGGCCTTTGCCAAGTGAGTAGATAGAGATCATCTCAACCATTGTGAAACATATCTAGATATCTCATTGGATGAATTTATACCGCAAGTAATTGAGGCTATGCAGTAGCATTATTTTCATAGTGACAAAATATAATTACTCATTGCAATAGACTACATTTTTCGTATATATACGAAATTACAATTTTAGCTTATATAAAAAAATGAACAAGATAGCGGTATTTTTGTGATTGTGTGTAGGAGTAATTGGTCTGGTGGGTTGTACTGACAAGGCTCCAGATGTAGAACTCGCACTATTGAACAATAAGTGACTAGAGCTCCATGACCAGTGAAAATACGCTGAAGCACTGGGTACATTTCATCAAGCGATCTGAATGGATTCTAATATAGCTATTTCTCATTATCACAAAGGACTCACACAGTCTGCAATGGGGCATTTTGAGCAAGCTAACAAGAGTTTTGATGATGCACTATTATTGGATCCAAATCATGCTCTCACACGAGCAGAAAAATGAATGATACTAACTAGACTTGGAGACATAAAGTGAGCGCTGTCAGCGCTAGACCTAGCTATATCATTGGACTCTGATGATCCCAGGATATGGAACAACAAATGACTTGCCTTATATTATTTGTGAGAGGTAGATGAAGCATTACAGCAATTTGATCAAGCATTGGCATATGATCCTAGTATGGTAGATGCTCTGTCCAACAAATGACTTGTATTAGCTGATATGTGAAATCTAGATTACGCATTAGAATTTTTTGACGCAGCTATACTATTAGAACCAAATCAACATCTCCATCGATATAACAAATGAACTGTGCTTAGCGATCTGTGATTTGCCAACAAGGACCAATCTCTATCCAAAAAAGCGATCGAACATTTTGAAAAAGTATTGGAGTTGAGTCCGACATATACTGATGCACTGATCCAAAAATGAATAACCTATTACGATCTACAAGAGTATGGCGAGGCATTGGTATCAGTAAACAAGGCGTTGATCACTTCTCCAGACGATACTCAGTGACTATATTACAAGGGACTTATACTAGCTATCAATGGAAGCAAAGATGAGGCAAGAATAGCGTTTGAAGAAGTGCTGGATCAAGACAAAAATAATACGTATGCATTAGCAGAGTTGGAAAAACTACAATAGAGATAGTCCAATCAATCCTTGTAGTTGTATGTATTAAATTAAGCTTTTGATAAATTTTATTAGTAGTTTTCTTGTCTCATTTTTACTCAGCCTTCAACCATTTCCCTTCTAGTTTTCTCACACCAAACTTTGGATTGTCAAATCTGGCTATACATATACTATCCCATACCTCTATGATTGTACCTACGCCAAATAGCTTATGTCTTACACGATCTCATTCGTCTCGTTTTTTGCTGTCATAGGCATGCATATACGAGCTAGCTCAGGACATGTCGTACGATTTGACCAGATGGTCGGGGAGTTCATCGACAAATCTTGACTTAGGGTTATTTTTGATTTGTCATCGTTGTTGTCTGCTGTGTGCATAGCTGACAAACAACTGATCCTGTGCTCTAGTGATAGCTACATACATTCCTCTACGTTCTTCTTCTAGCTCCGCATCATCAAACTTTGCGTTGGAGAGCGGGAAGATGTTTTCTTCTACTCACACGATAAATACATAGGGAAATTCAAGTCACTTGGAACCATGAACGGTCATCATCTTGATAGCTTCGGCATCTTCGACCTTAGTTTCCTCTACACTTGTCAGGAGTGATACTTCTTCCAAGAATTCTGTCGTAGCTCACACTCATATATCAGTAAATTTCATTGCCATATTTACTAGCTGACCGATATTTCACATTCTCTCTTCTGCATTGTCTTTGCCATCTGTCTTGATGAGATGTTCTTCGTAGCGAGTACCTTTGGTGATGTTTTCTAATAGTTGTGCTGGAGTCTGTAGTGTAAGATTGTTGAGCATTTCTTGTATCATATGGCGAAACTTTTTGAGCTTTGTTATTGCAGCAGGCTTGAGCTGCTCTGTATATGAGTCTATGTTTAGTACGATATATGAGAGAGTAGTCTGGTGTTGGATTGCTATCTGCTCACACTGATCGACTGTGCTTTTGCCTATCTGACGAGCAGGTGTATTGATGATTCTTTTCAATGCTAGACTATCATCAGGATTGATCAAGAATTTGAGATATGATAAAATATCCTTTACCTCTCTTCTCTCAAAAAACTTCTTGCCTCACAGAATCTTGTAGGGGAGTCAGTCCGTAATGCATACCTGCTCAAACGGAGCAGACTGTGCATTGGTCCTATACAGAAGTGTAAAATCAGATCGTGACTTGTTTCATTCTTCTTTGAGTTTGGTGATCATCTCAAGTATCTGCATAGCCTCATCTCTCTCATCAGCAAACCCAAACACACGTATGTGCTTGTCACCAGTTCTGTGTGCACTGATATCTTTGTCGTATTGATTCTTATTGTTACTTATGATCGCGTTCCCTGCTTCTACTATGTGGGGGAGTGATCTATAATTAATCTCCAACTTAAATGTTTTTATATTAGGTCGCATTTTTTCGAGATTGAGAAAATTGGACATAACTGCTCCTCTCCAGCGATATATCGACTGATAATCATCTCAGATAAACGTAATCTTGCCTGTTTCGCCTACCAGTAGTTTCATAAGATCAAATTGTATCGTATTGGTATCCTGTGCTTCGTCTACCAGTATATGCTGAAACTTTTGTTGTCGTTTGTCCAATATATGTGACTGACTGTCAAACAATAATTTTGGCAATAACAAAAGATCATCAAAATCGAGCGCATTGGCATCTTGGCATGTTTTTCGATACTCTTGGTATATCTCAAAAATCCACTCTTCTGACTGACTATCACAGTGAAGTCCTGCTTGGTCTGGGATATATCCTTTGTTTTTTCGTCTAGATATGGTGTTTTTCGCTTCTTTATGATCTACTATATCCTTCATATCTTTCGATTTGATGATATTTTTGATCAACGATATACTATCGCCACTATCATAGATGACAAAGTTCTTTTTCCAATTTAGCCCAAGATATTCTATATCTTGCTTGAGTATTTTGAGAAATGTGCTATGAAATGTCCCAATTCGCTGAAATTGTTGTTGAGATTTGGGTCATCGTGCTCGAGGCGGTGTATTCATTGCTTCTGGTGGTACAAAGTCTGGAGGTGGCAGTCAGTCATCAAGAAATTCAGTATCTCCTATTTTGGTAGGAGATGATGTCTTATTGAGATCTTTCATTTCATCAATAATCTTACCTAACCTCTCTCTCATCTCAGCTGCGGCCTTATTGGTAAAGGTCACCGCAAGGATGTTATTTTGGTCTACTCAATGACCATAGATGAGATTTGCTATCATATAGGTAAGCGTTCTTGTCTTGCCAGATCCTGCGCCAGCCAAGATAAGACTATGTCCATCGACATAGCTAGCTGCAGCATATTGCTGATCATTTAGTTGTTCTTTGAGATAAGTTTCTATAGTATTTATCATCGTATATTTGTAGTGATCTTGATGCGGATGTGAAGTGCGACCAACAAAAAAACTCCATTTCTGGAGATTTATTGTTGTGAGATATAAGTTGTAAACTTAGAATGGCAACTCATCCTCATATTCTTGGGTCTTGGCTGCTGGAGCAGCTGCAGTATCTCATGTAGAGGTCGTACTATCTGGAGGAGTAGCTACTGTGCTTGCAGCAGCTGCTGCAGGTGCAGCTCATCATCCTGCTCAAGCCCTATCTACTTTCCACCCAGTGATAGCATTGTATCGTCTGCCATTATACTCTCTTGCTTTGCTATTTAGTCAGACTGAGATCTTGTCTCCTACCTGTAGACCAGACAGTAGTGTTACCTTTTCACCCCAAAAATCTACGACAATTCCTCACTTGTACTCTGTATCTCTATCTTCTTCCAGTACAATAGTCTGTTTTTGTCTGTCACCACCTGCAGTGGTGATAGTTTCTGCTGCTAAAATGTTTACTACTACTCCATCGTAATTCATAATAATATATTACCGGCTAAAAATGCATACGCAAGTGATAATGATATATATTCTTTTTTCAACAAATAAAATTATTTATTCTGGTGGCATATCTAATGGATGTGGAGGAGCAGGTATTTTTTTTGATATCTCTTGTGTTGCAAATCTCTCTTTCCTGATGCGAGCTACTGTTTCTTCTTCTTTGTACTTGCTATTATTTTTAGCTTTGGTGATGAGTGACTCGAGATCAAATACGGTCATCTGATCGAGCCTTCATCTCCTACCCATATATCATCTCACTCATACGATCATAAATGGTTCTAGGTCAAGTTTGTTGGTGATATAAAACTCTACATCACCTGATATATCTTCCATCTTGACAAAAAATCATTCTCATCTACCATTCCTAGAGATGCTTTTGATATATCACAAGAAGGTAAATTCACCATAAGATTCCTTGTCTTTGAACATTGAGATGAAGCCATATTTGCCTCTGATATAGCTATGTAATCCATCAAATGGATGACCAGAAACAAATGTATTGAATACCTTTCGTTCTGTTTTAAGTAATTGCATCTTGGTGGGTGGAGCTGATGGAGCTAGTGTGAGATCTGATCACTCTACTGTGGTAGCAGCAAACAATCCAGCCGCTTGTCCACCAGCTTGTTCTGATTTGGTCCAGTCTAGGATGTTTTTTGCGTTATCTATCAGGGTCTGACGATCGGCAAATTGGTCTCGCGCTCCAGACAGACTTAGCGATTCTATGGTTTTTTTGTTGATACAGTCTTGATTTCTCTTGAGAAAATCTGGAAGTGAGGTATACGCACCTTTGGCTATTCTCTCTGACTCAATATGCTGGGATACTTCAGTCCCGATACCCTTGATGGCAGAAAATCAAAGATAGACTTTGTCTCATATAGCTGACACATGCTCAAAAGAGATATTGATATCAGGGAGATCTATCTTGTATCACTGCATCTGTGCCTCATCGATAAACTGTGCAAGTCTATCAGGACTTTCTTCTGCCGATCTTAGGAGAGCGGCCTGAAACTCTATAGGGTGATGTGCTTTAAGATATGCTGTTTGATAAGAGATGTATGCATAGCAAGCAGCATGAGATTTGTTGAACGAATACCTCGCTGCAGGTTCTATCATCTTTTCGTACACCCACATAGTGGTTTCTGGTTTGTATCATTTGTGTGTTTCTCATTTCGCCACAAAATCTTTCTTCACTTTTTCAATTACTGATTGAATTTTTTTGCCAACTCACTTCCTGACTGTATCAGCCTCAGACATGGAGAAGCCTGCCATAGATTGTACTAGACGCATAAGTTGCTCCTGATACACGGCAATACCATAAGTCATATCCATGATGGGTCATAGATCAGTGATAAGTTTTTCTTTTTCTTCTTCCATCACTTCCTTGCTATATTTTCTTCTGAGGATGCTTTCTAGATCTAGCTGCATATATGATACTGCTTCCACCTCGTGCTTTCTGTCTACGTAGTTTGGTATAAACTCCATAGGCCCAGGGCGATACAATGATACCATCGCGATTAGATCATCAAATTCTGTTGGCTTTAGCTTTTTGAGCCACTGTTTCATCCCATCAGACTCAAACTGAAATACTCAGGTAGTATCTCACTTCCAAAAAATTTTTTTGTATACATATGCATCATCTAGTGGTGGATGAAACAACATAGTATCCAAAAATTTTTGATACATAGGCTCCAACGCTTCCCCATCATTTTTTGCTTTTGCATTAAGAATTTTTATTGTGTTTTTTATGATACTTAGATTTCTCAGTCATAGCACATCCATCTTGAGGAGTCAGAGATTTTCCACTGTACCTCCATCATATTGCGATACGACTCTTGATTCGTCTCTAGAGCTGCTTCCTGATTTGGGTGGATGTTGGATAGCTGAGAAGTTGTGTGTGTCTTCTGGTGCGATAATCATACCACAGGCGTGTACTCATGTTTGCCTTACTGTTCACTCGAGAGCGATAGCATATTCTATGATCTTGTTTAGTCTACTGTCATCAGCGATGGCATTTTGTAGATCTTTGTTGTTATCTATAGAGTCTGGTATGGTAGACTCAGTAATCATATTTCCCAGCTTATTGGCATCTACAAACTTTACCCCCATCACTCTTGCTACGTCTTTGAATGCTGCTTTGGCAGCAAGTGTCATATAGGTCCCTATATGCGCTACCTTTTCCGCACCATATTTGTGAGACATATACTCTATCACCCTATCTCTCTGTGTATCCTCAAAATCTGTATCTATATCTGGCATTGAGATACGAGCAGGATTGAGAAATCTCTCAAAAATCAAATCATACTGCAGTGGATCCAAATCTGTCACTCATATGGCATATGAGAGAAGTGAGCCGGCACATGATCACCTCCCGGGTCCAACGACTATATCATGGTCTCTCGCTCGGGAGATATAGTCTTCCACGATCAGGAAGTAGGTATTGTATCACATCTCGTGGATCACCTTGAGCTCGTATTCTAGTCTCTCGATGTATTCTGAGAGAGGTTTTTGGATGATCCCTACCATCTGAGTGGATGCGTTGATGAGTGTAGTTTTATTGTGTGTATATGTCTCTAGAGTCTTTTCTCGGAGTGTTTCTACTGATGTCTCCACTAGCTCAGTCTCTAATGCTCATCAGCTGCTTTTGGGCACACATCACAAAATTTGCTGCTCCTCTCGATCGAGTTCCAATACTGTAGAGAGTCCATTATATGCTTTGTAACGTAATTCAAATTCGTAGATATCCATATAGCAGAGTAGAGAATAGAGGAAGGAGAGCAGAGAATTTAGTAGTTATAGAATATAGAGCTTGCTAAAAAAAACGAGAGGAAGGGTGGGTTTAGTGTTGACATATAATATTATATAGTTATATATAATTTGGTATTTTAACAAAAAAATAATTATTGAAAAAATAAAAGTCGAATCCCCACCCCAAGGGGTACAATCATTTCATTTTTCTCTTCGAAAAACTTCATTCTTTGGGGTAT
>ENA-ORXM01002801-ORXM01002801.1-marine-metagenome-genome-assembly--contig:-NODE-2801-length-19165-cov-4.126257_pt1 | contig 19165 bp, 20 predicted proteins | sample MGYA00237867_ERZ511480 | MGnify/ENA primary metagenome ERZ511480 (study PRJEB26309, sample SAMN06266103) | marine metagenome | isolation source: Algal blade | place: United Kingdom:Sidmouth, United...
AATCGATGAAAGTCGTGAAGGTGACGTTGTAGAATTTGAGCTACAACAAGGTAAAAAAGGACTGAACGCGGTAAATGTGAAAGTAGTTGACTAAGAAAGACGCAAAAACTTTTTTTATACAAAAGCCCTGTTACCTATGGTAACAGGGCTTTTTTTCTTTTATATACGTAAGTAGACATTGTTTTGTCGTATTTTTCATACATTTGTTTTGAAGTTTTTAACGCAACCCTTTTACTTTTTGTGCGTCTAGTTAAAGACTAGGTTTTCCCCGATTAACCAAACAATAGAATATGCTTACTTTTTTTGGTATTATTTTCGTTTTGCTGGTAGTAAATATTGTTTTACTCCTTCTGAGTACAGATAGAGCAAAGAAAACTCGATAAACAATAGAATCGGGTAGATTGTTTGATTTGCTTGCTGAGTGGCCCTACACTGCTCTGCCATTCCTCTTTTTGTTTATTTTGAAACTAATTTAGACTGCACAACAGCTGGTACTGCGTGTTCCTTCTAAAAGTATTTAGAATATAGAACACTCTCAAAGAGAAGTAAAAAACATGATTTATATAAAAAAGCCTTGACATTACTGCCAAGGCTTTCATTATATTCTTAAAAGCGTACACGCACTCTTTTTATTTTACCCCCATAAGTTCAACATCAAACAATAATGTAGCATCTGGCGGAATAACACCACCTGCACCTGCACTACCATAAGCTAAATTAGAAGGAATTACCAATCTGGCTTTATCCCCTACTTTTAAAAGTTGAATACCTTCATCCCAACCTGGAATAACCTGACCAACTCCTAACTGAAAATCAATTGGTTGATTACGTTTATAAGAAGAATCAAAAACTTGACCGTTCAATAAAGAACCTTCATAATGAACTGATACCGTCTGACCCTTTTCAGCCTGTGCACCGTCTCCATTTTGGATCATTTTATATCTTAAACCACTTTCCGTTTCATCAAAGCCAGCAGCAATTTTATCCAATTCTGCAGATTGCTTTGCTTTTTCTTCGGCAAGACGCGCTTCTTTAGAACTTTTAAACGTTGCAAAGCTCTCTAGTGCATCCCATTTTTGGGCCTCGTCACCTACACGAACAATCTCAACACTATTTATTTTATCGCCTTGAGCAATAGCGTCAACAACTTCTTGACCACTTTCTACTTTGCCAAAAACAGTATGCTTATTATCTAACCACGGCGTTGGTACATGGGTAATAAAGAACTGGCTTCCGTTTGTACCAGGACCCGCATTTGCCATAGAAAGAACACCTGGCTCAGAGTGGTTAAGATCTGGATGAAATTCATCATCAAACTTGTAACCGGCATCACCAGTACCTGTTCCTTGCGGGCATCCGCCCTGTACCATAAAATCAGGAATTACCCTGTGGAACTTTAATCCATCATAATAAGGCTCTCCTGCAGCTTTTGCAGAATTTTCTTGTTTTCCTTCGGCAAGGGCAACAAAGTTACCTACCGTACCCGGAGTTTTATCATGGGTAAGTTTAACTAATATCTCACCTTTATCCGTATTGAATTTTGCGTAGATTCCGTCTTGCATTTTTCATTTTTTTAATGAGCGGCAAAGATATGCAAATTTGTTCATAAATCTGTGGCTCAAACCTTAGGTTCTATGAATTCCAAACGCATCTTTTTTACGTGAAAAACATCTATTTATTGCAAGATGGAAAAGAAGATTGCCTGGCTTCTTTGCATTACTTTACAATTCCATATTTATCAAACAAATAGATTAAACTGGCCATGCTAGCTGCACCTAACTCTAATTCACGCTCATTAACATGCTCAAATGTATCGTTCTCCGCATGGTGGTGTACAAAATAACGTTGTGAATCCGGTCTTAGACCTGCTAGCACCATGTCATCATTTTTCAACGGTCTTATATCCGCTCCACTATATCCTTTTTCGAAAAGGTGAATGTAATACGGCTCAAAAAGTGATTTCCAGCTATGTACTTGTTTTAGGTTTTCATCAGAACAGTCAAAAGAAAATCCGCGTGGTGTAAAACCCCCGGCATCACTTTCCAAAGCAAAAACATGGTTCTCCTTTTGTTCGTCCGCCACCTCGGCATATTTATTTCCACCTCTTAGTCCATTTTCCTCATTCATGAACAACACTGCACGAATAGTTCTCTTAGGCTTATATCCGGTAGTTTTCAAAAGTCTAAGTACATCCATGCTCTGTACACACCCTGCTCCATCATCATGCGAGCCATCTCCCAAATCCCAAGAATCCAAATGCCCTCCTACAACCATAATCTCGTTTGGAAACTCGCTGCCTTTAATTTCCCCAATAACGTTAAAAGAATCCACGTCATTAAACTGTTTGCAATTCTGCTTGAAATAAAATTGAATATCTGCATTTAACTTTAGCGTAGTACTCAATAGCTCCGCTCCATTTGTACTTATAGCTGCTGCCGGAATGCGTTTTGACACGGGCAGATCTCCATAGCTCATAGAACCTGTATGCGGATAATCATCCAATCTTAAATTCATTGACCTTACAATTACTCCTACCGCACCATATTTAGCAGCCTCGTCTGCACCGGAATACCTCTGATCTACACATCCCGAATATGCCGCAAACGTGCTTATCAAGGTTGCGTCCATCGGTCTATTGTAAAAAACGATCTTGCCTTCTATTTTATCCTTTCCCAGTTTCTCTAACTCCTCAATACCCTGAACTTCTACTATACCTGCCTTTACCCCTGTAATAGGAGTTGCTACAGAACCGCCAAGTGCACAAATAGGAACGTTGGTGGATAAGCCCGGACTGGTTTCAAAATAAGCGAATTCCGGTGTACCCCGGACCCATTTAGGGACTTTTACAGGTTGTAACCAAACACGATCAAGACCTAAAGAGTCCAGTTGTCCTTTAGTATACTCCACAGCTTGTTGTGCCTGAACGCTACCAGACAATCTACCTCCTATTTGATTGGAAAGATAGTTTAGCCAGTCATAGGCTTTACTATCCGTAAGTGCCAAGTCATATATTTTTTTTAACTGTTGCTCATCTTCGTTTTGAGTGTAGCCTTGAACACTAAGACCTATGCTTAACAAGAGCAGGATTACTTTCTTCATTCTTTTTCTTTTTCCAGTTGTTCTTTGTAAAGTTCCAAATTTGCCTTTATCTTATCATCTAGCTCAGGCTCTTTAATGTCTTTATATTTTTTTAGTTCTTCAAGTAAAACAGAAGCTACAATTACTCTTGCCGCCTTTTTATTATCAGAAGGCACTACATACCAAGGCGCATGCGGTTTTGATGTTTCATTAATTGCATCTTGATAACATTCTTGGTAGGTATCCCAAAGTTTTCTTTCCTTAAGATCTCCGGGTGAAAATTTCCAATTCTTACGTTTTAACTCCAGCCTTCTAATTAGCCGCAAACGCTGTTCTTCTTTTGAAAGGTGCAGAAAAAACTTAAAGATAATGGTACCGTTTTCAGCAATATGACGCTCAAAATTATTGATTTGCTCAAAGCGTTTATTCCAAAATTCCTGGTCAATATCATCTACAGAATGAATACCTGGAATATGCTCTCCTAAAATATATTCCGGATGAACACGAGTTACCAATACGTTTTCATAATGAGTTCTATTAAAAACACCAAATTTACCTTTGGCAGGCAGTGCAATGTAGTGTCTCCACAAAAAATCATGCCCCAACTCTAATTTGGTGGGCACTTTAAAGCTATGGACCACAACACCACGGGCATTAAAATCTTTGAATACCTCACGAACAAGACTATCCTTTCCCGCACTATCCATTCCTTGCAAGCAAATTAGAACACTATACTTTGCATGGGCATATAGGGTATCTTGGAAATCGCCAAGCTCTACACGAATTTTTTCCAGGTCTTTTTTAAGTTGTTTATCTGTGGCTCCAAAATCTTCTCTTGTAGCACATTTTGATAAGTCGATGTCCTTATCGACCCTAAATGATGATATTTCTTTTCCGTACATAGGTTGAATATAAAACTATTTTGTCGTTGAACGGTTGCGAATGTTAAAAAAAATGACCGTTTAGCAACAGAATCTTCCGGTTCATCCAAAATACTTCCTAGGGGATACCATCTATCGAAAAAACTACCTCTTAACGACTTGACGTGCTTAACTTTACATTGTAATAATCCCAAATTTTACAGCAGAAAAACTTACTTTATGAAGTTACTTTACTTTATATTATCTCTATTCGTATTTACATCTTCTTCCTCTTTTGGGGCAAGTCAGGATTGCGATTACGCAAACTCTAATATTGGTTATGTAAAAAGTCAAACTAAAAAAGCTCTTTCTATGAAAGACTTGCAAATGACCCGTTTTTACACGTTTAAAGCTTTGACCGCATTAGAAAAATCAAAAAAACAAATTGAGGATTGTGGTTGTGAATATGCAACCGATAGTACCGTAGAAAATATAGAATACTTAAAAAATGCTACCCGCGCCACCTCACTTGCAGGTACCCGAATTTTACTTAACAAAGCCCTTAAATTCAGTGTTGAAAGTTTAGAAGCAATTGCCAATCATCATGAACATGATAGTATATATGGTTCTGATAACTTGATTATGAACGTAGATAATTCTGAAGCACCAACTACTATGGCTTTTCTTGACAATGTAAAAATCAGACAAAAAATAGATGCATCTCTGGCCAAATATAAAAACTCTTTAGATAAGGTTATTAATACCGTAGATTGCGCTAAAGCAAGAGATTTTGCTCAAAATATCTATGAAAACTGTGAGCAAGAGTTATTAGATCCCAATTTATCCGAAAGTAAAAAATACTACAATTTAAAGACCAAGGAAATTACTGAGACAGCTTTAGAACGTTTAGGTTCCTGCGGTAGGAAGTAGAATTTATAAAAAAGCCTATTCCTTTTTCTCTATAAGAATACTACAGTTTATTTACTAGCAAATAGCTTCACATCTTCTTCCGCTACCTCTTTTCCTCCTAGTATGATTAAACGCTCTACTACATTCCTTAGCTCTCTTATATTACCGGTCCAATCATAGCTCTTTAAAAGTTTAACAGCCTTTGCAGAAAATGCCTTGGGAACTATTCCTTGTTCCGAAGCTATTTTTTTGGCAAAGTGTTCTATTAGTAAAGGTATATCATCGCGCCTATCGTTCAGTGCCGGTACCTGAATTAATATAACCGCCAATCTATGATATAAATCTTCCCGGAAGTTACCTTCCTCTATTTCCTTTTTAAGGTTCTTATTCGTTGCAGCTATAACCCGTACATCTACTTTGATATCCTTATCCGTGCCTACTCTTGAAATCTTACTTTCCTGAAGCGCCCTAAGCACCTTTGCTTGAGCGGACAGACTCATGTCACCAATCTCATCAAGAAAAATTGTGCCTTTATTAGCAGCCTCAAACTTACCTGCACGATCCCGTACAGCAGATGTAAAAGCTCCTTTAACATGACCAAAAAGTTCACTTTCTATTAGTTCCGATGGGATAGCTGCGCAGTTTACCTCTATAAAAGGAGCCTTACTACGCTGGCTTTTTTCATGTACCCAATGCGCCACCAACTCCTTACCTGTTCCATTAGAACCGGTAATAAGCACACGCGCGTCCGTAGGGGCCACTTTTTCTATTATATCCTTAATAACCGTGATTTCTTCACTATCACCTATCATCTCATAATTCTTACTCACCTTTTTCTTTAAAACCTTATTCTCTACTACCAACACTTTGCGATCTACCGCATTGCGTACTGTAGTTAAAAGCCTATTGAGGTCTGGTGGCTTTGATATATAATCAAAAGCGCCTAGTCGCATGGTATTTACTGCGGTATCCAAATCTCCGTGACCTGAAATCATTATAAAAGGAATTTCCGGCTTTATTTTACGAGCGGCTTCAAGGACCTCTACACCGTCCATCTTTGGCATTTTTATATCGCAAAGCACCAAATCGTAATCATTATTTTTAACGGCCTCCAGCCCTTTAAGACCGTCCTCCGCTTCCTCTAGCTGATAGCTATCGCTTTCTTCAGAAAGAATCTTGACCAGTACACGTCTAATTGCTGATTCGTCTTCAATTACCAATATTTTAGGCATAGTATCTAAATTTTAAAGTCCTATTCTAAATCCTGTTCTAAAGTAGAAACTAGGATTATCGTTTAATGTAAAAATATCATTTCTATCCTCATCCCTCAAAACGCCATCTTGAAATACTGTATGACCGGCGTACGCATAAAGAAACGTACTGGATGCCAATTTAAACTGATATCCTACCGTGACCAGTGCTGCAGATGACGATACGGAAGAAGCACTTATAGTATTTGGTAGTACAATATTATTCTGCAAATTAACATAATAGCCATCAAAAATGAACTCCGTTTGAAATTGATGTCTTTCTTTAAGATGATATTTCATCCCGGTCTTGGGGATACCTACAACAAAACTCCAGTTTCTGTGAAAACGTTGTTCATAGTAAAAAATAGGTATCGGTATGCGTAATGCTACCGTTGAATTATAGGCAAGACCCAAAACCAAAATACTAGGTTTTGAAACTTTCTTCTTTTCCTTCAGAAAACCTATTGTGGAGTTTACGGAGAAATCTCCATTTTCTAAGGGGTTTGTTAATGTTGATGACAAACGCGGGGTAACTACACCTATAAATCGCCAATTAGGATTAAATTTCCAGACGTAAGCCAAATTTAAATCTACGATATGAAATTGCTTTAATCCGGCACTACTAAAAGGTAGTTCTTTCTTTAAATGATATGCCAACCGATTGTATTCTGCTCCTAAGACCAAATTATTGGAGTCCTTTATTGTAATGGGTACGTTCACCAGAAGTTTCATTCGGGACAATTCCGCATCCGAACCATTTTTTGGCATCATCATATATTCTGCCCTTACTACATCTGGAGTTTGGCTTAGACCTAAAAAAGACCCTATAAGAAAAAAGACAGTACAGGCAATAAATTTTCTGCTATTCACCTTATTTCGCTTCGATATTATTGGCATTACTGTCTTGAAACGGTTTTTGGTGAATAATATGTATATCTCTTTGCGGAAAAGGTATAGAAATATTGTTCTTTCTAAATTCTGCATCTAATTTATAACGCATTTCACTCTTAATTTTGGGTACATTAAAACTATCTAGTGTATAAAAATTCATGCTAAACAGAAGTGCTGAATCTCCAAAATCCTCAAAAATCACAAATGGCTTAGGACTTTTTAATATCCCATTTTGGCCATCTGCAATGCTCTCTAAAATTTTGGTTGCCATAACAACATCGCTACCGTATGCAATTCCGATTTTTACTTGCTCTCTTGTGGTTTTATGGTTTTGGGTATAGTTATAAATTATATCACTAATAAATTTGTGATTGGGAATAATAATTACCTTATCATCTCTTGTTATAGCCCTGGTCGTTCTAAGTTTAATTTCAAAAACCTTGCCTACCTTATTATCCACTTCAATAATATCACCTACATGAAGTGATTTGTCAATAATAATAAATATACCTCCTATAACATCTTGAAAGAGTTCTTGGAGTGCTAAGCCAAGCCCAACGAAAAGTGCTGCAGAAGCCGTTAGAAGTAATGTTATGTCAATTCCTGCCGCACTCATCGTTAAGAGAATGACGACCATATACACTACATATCTAATAAATTTAAAGACACTAATGAACTTTAGTTTATCCTCTGCTTCCATGCGCTGCGTCAAAAGTATCCGCAACCATTTTAATACAAATCCAGTAAGCAAGAATACTACGGTAACGAGCAATAAAAGACCAATAGTAATATTTATGGAATTTTCACCTTCTCCATATCTAAGTCCCAGATTAAGAAATTCCTTGATCCCTCCCCAAATATCTTCTTCTATAATTTCTTCTACCTTACTTTGCGTGTCTTGAATCATGATCAATACCTTAACCACTTGAACAACTCCTTATACGTTGGCTTCTTACCATACATAAGAATACCTACCCTATAAATTTTTGCCGCTAGCCATACGATACCTATAAAAGTAACGATTAAAAGGATAATAGACGTAACCAATTCCCATACTGGAACACCACCTTCTCCTATACCTCCGGGAAGACGCATGAGCATAACAATAGGCGAGGTTAATGGGAACAAGGAAAAACCAACTGCTATAGGTCCGTGGGGATTACTAAAAACAGAAAAGAACCCCACGTATATAGCTAACATCAAGGGTAAAATAATAGGGAAAATAAATTGTTGCGTATCTGTTTCATTATCTACAGCAGCTCCTATTGCCGCATAAATTGAGCTGTAAATAAGATAACCCAAAATAAAATATACAAGAAAAAAGGTAATGAGCATACCCCATGGAATCTTAAAAAGTTCTTGAGCGTATAATTGCATCGTATGATCAACAGATGGTAAACCAGGCCCTATATTAGGTGTTATTGCGGCACCGGAATTCATTGCCACCGGATCAATATCAAATACAGCAAACGATATAAGAAGCAGAAGACTTGCGGAAACAATCCAAATTGCAAATTGGGTTATGCCTGCCAAAGATGTACCTATAATTTTGCCCAACATAAGTTGAAAAGGTTTTACCGAAGAAATAATTACTTCAATAATTCGACTGGTTTTTTCCTCTATGACGCTTCTCATAACAAAGCCACCATAGATGATTATAAACATCATTATGAGATAGCCAAAACCGCCACCAATAAAAGCCTTTATCTCATTTATACCCTTTAGGTTGGTCTCCCCCGAATAGGTTGCGGTATTCATTTCAAAATGAGTATCCATCTTTGCGAAATCTTCAGCACTTATACCCATTTCTTGTAAACGCTCCTGTCTTAATCGTTCTTGAAAAGTATTCTCAAGACGTTCCACCACTTGCGTAGGCGGGGCATCTTTGGAATAGAAAAACGAATGTGACGTTACCGCTCTTAAATCAGAGTCTTGAGGAATATACAGAAGCCCATCAAAGCCTAAACCGGCAACCGAGTCCTTTGCCTCTTCTAGAGTAACATCTTTAAAATCTACAAAAGTTGTGGTTCCACTAGGCACGAAATCATTTGAAAAAAATTTACTCTCGTTCAAAATACCGATAACCCGAGATTCATTATCGTTCACCTTGGCTAAATAGGCTACCAAAATAACCATGGCAACCATGAGAATAGGACTTAAAAATGTCATTATTACGAAGGACTTATTCCGCACCTTGGCCAAATACTCCCTTTTTATAATAAGTGGTAGTTTATTCATTTACACCTTTGCTTTTGCTTTGTACCGCTTGTATAAAAATATCACTTGTAGACGGAATGGTCTCAACAAAGTGATTAATGTTAGCTTTTGAAGACAGATAGGTCAATATTTCACGAGAATCGTTTGTAGGCAATTGTAGTGTTAGGTTCAACTGATTTTCTAAAGAATCAAATTGAGAGGTATTGATCGTAAACTTATCTGTGAGTTCCTTTAAAAGTATGTCACCATTGTTCGTTTCCAATCCAACTTTAAAAATATTATTTTTATACGCTTTCTTAATCTCGGATAATCTACCATCCAATATTTTTTCGGAGCGATGTATTAGTGCAATATATTCACAAAGTTCCTCTACGGATTCCATCCTATGGGTAGAAAATATTATAGAAGTTCCGTTCTCCTTTAATTTAAGAATCTCCTCTTTTATAATGTTGGCATTAATAGGGTCAAATCCACTAAAGGGCTCATCAAATATCAAGAGTTTTGGCTCGTGTAATACAGTTACAATAAACTGTATTTTTTGCGCCATACCTTTGGAAAGTTCTTGAATTTTTTTGTTCCACCAATCTCCTATTTCTAAACGTTCGAACCAAAATTTGAGTCTTTTTTTTGCTTCAGCCTTAGATAGGCCTTTTAATTGTGCAAGATATAAGGCTTGCTCTCCCACCTTCATGCTTTTATACAGCCCTCTTTCTTCTGGCAAGTACCCAATTTGGGCAATGTGCTCCGCTTTTAGCGGTTCTCCATCAAACAAAACCTCACCCTTGTCAGGGTATGTAATTTGATTAATAATTCTAATGAGAGTAGTCTTCCCGGCACCGTTAGGGCCTAGAAGACCGTAAATACTATTTTTAGGAATCTCTAAAGAAACTTTATTAAGAGCTGTATAATCCCCAAATTGTTTGGTGACCTCCTTAGTGACCAAAATATTGTTCATGCAAGCAATTTTGTCAAAGATAGTTTTTTGTCTTCACAAGACATTACCAATGTCCCTAAAAACAAAACCCACCCTTAAGTAAATCAAGGATGGGAAAAAAATTGCTATGAAAAAGAAAATTAATATTGGTAATCCAATATTAAACCAAATATACGTTTTTTATTTAAAACGCATTCAATGGTGGTTATGAGAACATATCCTTTACTTTTTCAAAGAAAGACTTATCAGATTTCTCAGGTTTTGGTTCAAAATTTTCATTGTTCTGCATTCTTTCAAAGAACTCTTTTTGTTCTTTGTTCAACTCCTTTGGAGTCCAAACGTTTACGTGAACCAATAGGTCTCCACTACCGTAACCATTTAGGCTTGATATACCTTTACCTCTTAATCTTAAAATTTTACCAGATTGAATTCCGGATTCCAATTTTATACGAACTTTTCCACTAACGGCATCAATCTCTTTAGATGTTCCTAGAACTGCCTCAGAAAAACTTATGTATAAATCATAATGAAGGTTATCTCCTTCACGTTTTAGAGTCTCATGATCTAACGTCTCAATAGCCACCAATAAATCGCCTGGTACTCCGTTACCTGGCGCATCATTACCTTTATTGGGAACCTTTAACTGCATACCATCCTCTACACCGGCCGGAATATTAATAGCAACCGTTTCCTCGGAGACTTTAAGTCCTTGAGCATCTGCATCACTAGGTTTCTTATCCAAAATCTGGCCGCTGCCACCACAAGTACTACAGGTAGCTGCAGTTTGCATACGACCAAGAATTGTATTGGTAATCTTGGTAACCTGACCAGCACCTCCGCAGGTTCCGCATGTTTTATAAGTAACACCGCTTGCCTGAATTTTTCTTTTGACCTTTATTTTCTTCTCTACTCCATTAGCAACTTCTTCTAGGGTTAATTTTACGCGAATACGCAAATTGCTTCCTTTAACCCTACGTTGACCGCCGCCAAAGCCGCCGCCGCCGAAACCACCAAAACCACCCCCGCCACCGCCGAAAGCGCTGCCGAAAATGTCTCCGAACTGACTGAAGATATCATCCATGTTCATTCCGCCGCCACCAAAACCGCCAGAACCGTCAAAAGCGCCATGTCCAAACTGGTCATAACGTGCTTTTTTGTCAGGATTGCTCAAAACCTCATATGCTTCTGCAGATTTCTTGAACAATTCTTCAGCCTTGGTATCGCCAGGGTTTTTATCCGGGTGATGCTCCAATGCTTTTTTTCGATAGGCCTTTTTTATTTCCGCTGCGCTGGCACTTTTACTAATGCCAAGTACTTCATAATAATCTTCCTTCATCCTTGATTTTTAGTTTCCTACAACCACTTTAGGGTGACGAATAATTCTATCACCAAGTTTAAATCCTTTTTCAACGACATCGACAATCTTGCCTTTCAGTTTTTTATTTGGTGCCGGTATTTGCGTAATAGCCTCGTGCAAATCAGCATCAAAAGCATCTCCTGGCTCTGCATGCACCTCTTCTAATCCTTTTGATTTCAAGGTTTCGCGGAACTTAACTCTAATTAGCTCTACCCCTTTGAACATTTCTTTGTCCTCAGACTTGGCCATCTCTTTTAAAGCACGCTCAAAATCATCCAAAACCGGTAACATGGAAACCATGATTTCCTGTCCGGCAGTTTTGAATAACTCTACCCGTTCTTTTGAAGTTCTTCTTTTAAAGTTCTCAAACTCAGCAAACAACCGAAGAAATTTATCTTTTTCCTTCGCAAGGTCTTCCCTTAGCTGTTCTTCTACACTTAGTTCTTCTTGCTCTATATTGCCCTCAGACGTTGCTTCAGCTTGGTCCTTGTCCAATACTTCGTCAATGTCTTCTGTATTTTGTTTATCGCTCATTTGTGATACAATTTGAATTCTCGTGATTAGGTTGGCAAAAGTACTGCCATTTCTTTAAAAATGTCAAAATGTCATTAAAAAAGAAAGTACATTCTGTCTCTTTATACTTGTCCAACGGTAATCTGCCAACTTATAAAATGTACTGCATAAAAAAACACCTGCAAATTGCAGGTGTTCCACATGTTTCCTTTTTTTTAAAATCAATCTATGAAATGTACTCTTTAGAAAGCGTACCTATACCAGGCGTGTCAGAACATTCAGAACCCTTATACAGAGATTCTAGAGCTACACAGACATTAGGAAAGATAAAATTAAAACCTTCTTCTTCAATTTTCTTACAACTTACTCGCTGGCTAGCGAATAATAGATAGGACATTTTACCTAAAATCATTTGCATTGCAAACTTGGGTATATTGGGCAGTACCAAAGGTCTTTCCAGAACTTTGGCTATCTCCTTAACAAGTTTGTTATTTGTAACAGGATTTGGACCTACACCATTATATACTCCTTCTAGACCGTATGCTACGACAAACATAAAAATACGTGCTAAATCTGCAATATGCACCCAAGACTGCCACTGTTGGCCGCTACCGAATGCAGCACCTACATAATTCTTAACCGGTTTTGCCATCTCTGGAAGCGCACCTCCCTTGCAGGACATTACCAAACCTATTCTAACTTTGGCTACCTTAAAATCAAAACTTTTGAATTTATCCGTTTCCTTTTCCCAAACCTCTACCACTTCTCCCAAAAAACTATCATCTACAGCAGTTTCACCTTCCGTATAGAACTTGCTCAAAGAATTAGGATATCTACCAGTTGCAGAAGCAGAAACAAAAGAGGTGATTTTACTAGTGTCTACTTTTGAAAGTGCATCATGTAAGGTACGTAAGGAATTAACCCTACTAGAAATTATTACCTTTCTATAACTAGAGGTCCATCTTTTGGAAATGGTAGCTCCCGCTAAATTAATAATCGCGGAAACCCCGTCAAAACAATCCAAATCGATTTCGGCTTTGTCCGGATTCCAATAATAACCTTGAAAGTTGGGCTCTGAAGTAATTTTACTTTTACTGGTGGTAAGATAGTTTACAGCAATATTCTTCTTGTGACATTGCTCTACAATTGCACTGCCTACCAGACCTGTTGCCCCTGTAATCAGTATTCTCATACTTCAAAGATATGGGATTTGTAAACCACCTGACTATCATTTAATTCCGATTTAACACTAATGAGCGCTTATATGTTAAGAAACACCGTTATGACGCTTCTTATTAACTTTTCCTTAGCACCAAAAGTTACTTTCTAGCCCTTAACATCTCTCTCTTTCCTGGAGGACCAGGTAAACGTTCTACCTCAAAACCAACGGCGATCATGGCTCTCCTAACACTCCCTTTTGCTGCATATGTAACCAGAACACCATCCTTTTTCATAGCGTGGTACATTTTAGTGAAGATTTCTTCGGTCCACAACTCGGGTTGCACTCTTGCACCGAACGCATCAAAATAAACAAGGTCAAAAATATTTTCATCGGTTATATCAGCAAACAATTTCTGTTCTTTATTGAGAATAAAATTTTCAGAAATCAAAATATCACTCTCCCATGGGGATACATGCATTTTTTCTAAATCTTTTTGAAATTCCTCAGCTTTCAATTCAGAAATATAATCAAGTTGTTGTATTTCTTCTACCGAGACCGGGTAGGCTTCTACACCTGTATATCTAACTTCCGTATTGTTTTTTTTAGATTCGATATAGGTGATTAAAGCATTGAGGCCAGTACCAAAACCAATTTCAAGGACATTTACTTTCTTTCCAAAAAAGAGGGAAAGCCCATGTTTAATAAAAACGTGATATGCTTCTTGCACAGCACCGTGCTTAGAATGGTACTGCTCATCCCATTCAGAAATCTGAATGGTCTTAGACCCATCTCCCGTAGTAATTATCTTTCTCTCCAAACTAGTTGTTTTCTATCAAAACTCCATCCGCTTCAAAACCAAAGGTTTTCTTAGGTTCCTTAATTTCATCAATTTTAGATTGAGATTCACCCCCATCCTTTGCATAATGTTTTTGGTCTTCAACACTCATTGCCTCTACATATGCATAACCGTTTACAACAACATCTTTTCCGGCAATATCACTTGGCATAAAAAAACCATAATCCTTAAAACGGACCATTGTCTCTTGCCCATTGTTCAACTGCAATTTCATCCAACAGCCTTTTACCTTGCAGACCTCTGTTACTTTAGCCTTGAATTTTGTGCGGAGCGTATCATTAGTCTGCATTTTATTAAACCTATCGCCCATTTGGGCATCACTTAGTACATTACCTAAATCTAAGTTTGCACCAATAGTACTATAGGTAACACCATCATAGGTTACCTTTTCCGCTTCTTGCCCTCTACAGGTCAATACCACCGTAAATACCGCAAGTAAAATGTTAAATAGACGCATTTCCAATAAAAATTTAATGAGTACTACAAAACTGGTCATTTTTCAACGAAAAAAGAAGAACAGGTAAGGATAAATCATTATTTTTAATCCTTTAATTCAAAAAGTTATGAACTCGACCATGCAAAAAATCAGCATTGAAAAGGTAAAAGAATCAAAGATTGAACAAGTTGACTTCAACAATCTCGCTTTTGGGAGTGTTTTTACCGATCATATGCTGGTCTGCGATTATAAAAATGGTGCTTGGGAAACCCCAAAAATAATCCCCTACCAACCTATTAGTCTTGACCCTTCAGCTAAAATCTTTCACTATGGACAATCTATTTTTGAAGGAATGAAAGCTTATAAGGATACCGATGAAAAGGTTTGGCTTTTTAGACCATTGGAAAACCACAAGCGGTTTAACATATCTGCTAAACGTATGTCTATTCCAGAAATCCCTGAGGAATTTTTCATGGAGGGACTAAAGACATTATTAGAGCTGGAAAACAAATGGATTCCTCAAACAGAAGGTAGCTCTATGTATATAAGACCTTTTATGTTTGCATCGGGAAATGGCTTTCATGCTTCTCCTGCGGATGCCTATAAATTTATTATTTGCCTTGCACCATCCGGTTCTTATTTTTCGGGCAAGGTGAAGGTCCTTATTGAAGAAAAATATTCTCGTTCTGCTAATGGCGGTGTGGGTTATGCCAAAACGGGCGGTAACTATGCCGGTCAATTCTACCCTACGCAATTGGCAGTTGCAAAAGGCTACAACCAAGTTATTTGGACGGATGACAATGCCCACGAATATATTGAAGAAGCCGGCGCCATGAATATCTTTGTACGTATTAACGACACTTTAATTACAGGACCTACCAGTGATCGTATATTAGACGGAATTACTCGTAAGAGTATATTGGAGCTAGCCGAGAAAAAAGGTATAAGAACCGAAGTTCGGAAAATTACAGTTACCGAAGTTGTTACAGCCGCTAAAAATGGAAGTTTAAAAGAAATGTTCGGAGCGGGAACCGCTGCTGTTGTTTCCCCAATTTCTGCATTTGGCTACAGAGATGTAGATTATAATTTACCAGAACTTAAAGATAGTTACGCCTCTCAAATAAAGAAAGATATTACCGATATTCAATACAACCGAGCCGAAGACCCTTTTGGCTGGCGAGTCAGTTTGTAAAAACATATCATTTTACATCCTACATAATGAGGATACAAAAAAACGGACGCTAAAGCATGGCGTCCGTTTTTTATGTTTTAGAAGACTTATTTACTCCTCTAAAATTTTAGAAATATTAGGTTTAAAATAGTTGGGTCCTTTTAAGACCTTGCCATCCTCACGATAGATGGGGTTTCCGTCCTCACCCAACTTACTCATATTACTACGCTGTATTTCGTTAAAAACTTCTTCTATTTTATATTGCATGCCATGTTCAAGTATGGTACCACATAATATATATAGCATATCTCCCAAGGCATCTGCAACCTCCACCAAGTCATCATTCTTTGCAGCTTCTAAATACTCATTATTCTCTTCATCCATTAAATTAAAACGGAGCATATTCTTGGTCTCACCCAAATCTGCACGCATGGTTTGCGAAACACCTTGCCCAAAAGAAGTATGAAAAAGCGCTACTGCCCTTAATTTGTTTTTCATCTATAGTTGTATTGATTTAAAAATAGTTTCTGCCAATAATAGCGTAATTTTGCCGAAAAATAAAGAATATGTTCACCACCGGACAAATCATTTTTGCAGTGATTTTTGCTATCAGTTTTATCTGTGTCATCTTTTTATCTTATAAAAAAGACAAAAAACTACATGCAAAGAACTACAAAGGTGTGAAATGGGTAGGGCTTTTATTCATATGTTTCGTAATAATCCTCCTCTTCATTAAGCATTTTCTTAAAAATTAAGACAATATTCGTAGTTTCGATAAAAGTGTCGTTTTACACGACCAAAAGTCATTTTTCTCCGTATAACATAACAAATAGCGTAATTTTGCGTTAACTATTCCAAAGGGGCAATAAAATGATGACATTTTTTACAATACTTTTAATACTTATCGGAGCAAACGCTCTGTTTATGGTATTCAGTCTGAGCGGAATTTCCAACGATGGCAAAAAATCCGAAGGTAATGTACCTAAGTCTACATCACCTAAAGTTTACCCTCTAAACAATATTTCCTCAAAATTTAAAAAAGCGGTTTAAAAAGTTAGTGCTCAAAGCGCATTTCATCTGATAAATTATTTCCGTAATTTGCGCCGATGAAACAATTGTTACTCGTTTTCTTTGGAGGTGGCATAGGCAGCATACTTCGCTATCTAGTTTCAAAATTACTCAATTCCCATTTTCAGCATTTTTTTTTAGGTACATTTTTAGTGAATATCATAGGTTGTCTATTAATTGGTCTTGTTTTAGGGCTTTCTCTTAAAACCAATTATTTATCCCCCAACCAAACACTTTTATTAGCGACGGGTTTTTGCGGTGGCTTCACTACTTTTTCTACGTTTGCATTTGAAAAACATTCGCTTTTGACTTCTGGCGAATTATTGCACTTCTCTATTTATCTTATTGCCAGTATTGTAGTTGGTATTGCAGCAGTATCCTTTGGATTATGGATATCCAAAATGTTATGATATAAATTTTTATAACAGTCCAACCCTAAATTTGTTAAAAATATAAAATTTTAAGGCTTCAACTTAAGATAATCTAACCTTATGGCATTTTTTTGCCCTTTTTTTCAATTTTCCTCCACTTTTTGCAGATTTAAATCAACGAAAATGCATTTTTGAGTAATTTTTATTAGATACCCCAAAAAATATAGGGGGTAATATTCCTATAAACATAAAAATAAGTCATTAGACCCCAAAATTTTAAGGGTGTTAATTATTTTAACATACATTTGTTTCTCTAATTAATACAATTATTATGAAACAAATCGAGGCAATTATTAGAAAATCGAAGTTTGATGACGTCAAAAAAGCGTTACATCAAATAGAGGTTAACTTCTTCAGTTACTGGGATGTAACCGGAGTTGGAAATGAAAAACAAGGTCATGTCTATAGAGGAATTTCCTATAGTACTAGTGACATTCAAAGAAGATACCTATCTATAGTGGTATCTGACGAATTTGTACAGCGCACAGTTGATACCATTTTGGAAACAGCTTACACTGGCAATGTTGGAGATGGAAAAATATTTGTTTCCGAAGTTTTAGAGGCATATAGAATTCGCACGAAAGAAAGCGGGCAATCCGGAATCAACTAAAAATTACCAATAACTAAACTTTATAGAAAATGGACGCAGGATTATTTACAGCAAATAACGTTTGGATGATGGTGGCTACCGCTCTGGTATTCTTCATGCATACCGGATTCTCCTTTTTGGAAATAGGTCTAACCAGACAAAAAAATACAATTAACATCTTATTTAAGAACATCTTTATTATTACAGGTGGGCTTTTACTCTATTACGCATGGGGATTTAACATGATGTACCCTGGTTTTGAAGAAGGATCTTCAGGAATTTTCGGTTTTGCCGGTTTCGGTATAGCGGCTCCAGAAGGCGGAATGACACCAGACTACGCAGATGGCGGTTACACATGGTGGACAGACTTCTTGTTTCAAGGTATGTTCGCAGCAACAGCAGCTACTATCGTTTCTGGAGCAGTTGCAGAACGTATTAAAATTGGAGCCTTTATGATTTTCACAGTTATTTACGTAGGTCTTGTTTATCCTATAGTAGGCGCTTGGAAATGGGGTGGCGGTTTCTTGGATTCATGGGGTTTCTATGATTTCGCAGGTTCTACATTAGTTCACTCTGTAGGAGGTTGGGCAGCATTGGTTGCTATCTTCTTATTAGGGTCACGTATTGGTAAATTTGATGAAAACGGTAAGCCAAAAGCAATACCGGGCCATAGTATACCAATGGCAACCGCAGGTGTACTTATCCTATGGTTAGGATGGTTTGGATTTAACGGTGGTTCTGTACTATCCGCTGATCCGGAATTAACCTCTCTAGTATTGGTAACTACTAGCTTAGCAGCAGCAGCGGGTGGGTTTGGATCTATGATCTTATCAACTATACTTTACAAGAACTTAGATTTAACTATGTTCTTAAACGGTATTCTTGGTGGTCTAGTTGGTATTACCGCAGGTGCAGATTTAATGTCTCCCAATGAAGCCGTAGTTATCGGTTTCCTAGCAGGTCTGTTAATTGTTCTTGCTGTTTCTCTAGTAGATAAATTGAAATTAGATGATGTAGCCTCTCCAATAATAAAAGACAACTCCTACATTATTGATGTAAAGTATGCTGGTATAAATTTTGCTGATACTGCCGTTCGTCAAGGAATCTATGAATCAGCAAAAGAGTTAGGCTTTCCAATCACTCCTGGATTTGAAGTTTCAGGTACGATTACTCAGGTGGGTAAGGGATGTACTAAATTTAAAAAAGGTGATCAAGTATGGGGAGTAAGCAAATTCAATGGTTACTCAGAGCAGCTTTGCCTTGAAGAACATTTAGTTTATCCTAAACCTAAACCTTTCTCTTTACAAGAAACAGAAACGAAAAGGGTCATCACCCCTAAAATTAAAACAGCTCTTTTCATTTTATTAATTTTTAATTGTTGTAAAATTAGATAAATATTACATAACAACGAGAAAATTAGATCTCTAGTCTATTTCTTAACAA
>ENA-ORXM01002802-ORXM01002802.1-marine-metagenome-genome-assembly--contig:-NODE-2802-length-19163-cov-3.948234_pt1 | contig 19163 bp, 17 predicted proteins | sample MGYA00237867_ERZ511480 | MGnify/ENA primary metagenome ERZ511480 (study PRJEB26309, sample SAMN06266103) | marine metagenome | isolation source: Algal blade | place: United Kingdom:Sidmouth, United...
CATTGAGCCGGGTGACCGCTTCATCCTGTGTTCCGACGGGCTGACCCGGATGGTTCCCGACGACGTGATGGCGCTCATCGCCGCCTCCGAGGACGATGCCGACGCGATCTGTTCGGCGCTCGTGGCACAGGCGATGACCGGCGAGGCCTCCGACAACATCACCGTCGTCGCGGTGACCACGGCCATGCCCGTATGACGCCGCATTCGGACCTGCGATGCCGCTTCTGCGGCACTGCGCTGGACGGATACGTGGTGAACGCCGACGAACGGATCTGTTCCGCCACCGCCTGCCGCATGAAACGAGGTGCGGAATTGGCCCGCCTCGTCCAAGCGCGGCATCGCGCCCACCACATCGAGGCGACCCGCGAGGCCGTCCTGACGCTGGCTCCCGCCATCGCGGCGCTCGATCGGGCGGATGATGGCAAACCGCCCCCGGTCGCATTGCTGCCGCGACGGGTCGGAGCGCTTCGCCCGAGCGATCCCGATGCAGTCGCGGCGTTCACTGCCGCCCTCGACGAAGCCATCGCGGAGGCTTTCGCACCGGACGCGGAGCCGGACACGACACGCAGCGTCCGTGACACCGAAGCCCCGCCAGAGCCCTTCGCCGCCGCCTGTTGTACCGCCTGCGAGGGGAATTGCTGCAGGCAGGGACGCGCCCGCGATGCTTTCATCGACGCCGAAACCATCCGCCGCTACCGTGACTGTCATCCGGGAATCGCGCCCGCCGCCGTGCGCGAGGCTTATCTCTCGCGCATTCCCAAACGGGCAGCGCCCGATTCGTGCGTATTCCACGCCCCGCGAGGCTGCACGCTCGATCGACGTCAGCGGAGCAGCGTGTGTAACGATTTTCAATGCCGTATGTTGCGCTACGCCATTTCTGCGAAAGGGGGCGCTTCTTGTCAGCGCAGCGCCCTGCTTGCGCAGGCGGAGGACGGCACGAATACCTTGCGTGTCTTCCATGCCGGGACTGGATTGGTAACAGTCCGCACCGCCATGCTCGCACCTCCGGTGACTACGTCGGAAGGGGAAGCGTTGGCTGCTGCCGTAGCCGATGCGCTCGAAGTGGCCCTTCCTGCTCCGCCCACATCGGATCCGGTTCTGCAAGACGGCCCGACCTGCACGATCTGCGGCAACGGGATAACGCGCCATCAGGCCGTGCGTCACGGCATTTGCGATGACCCATCCTGCAAGGGGGCGCGCATCCGTCATCTTGCCACTCGTCGGGCATGATGGTCTTGTCCGGGGAAAGTGGAAGGACTTCATCTAGCTTGGCCCAGCTGGGCCAGGTTGAGAAGCTATGGAGAGCCTTATGACGAAACGAGCAAGACGGGACTTTACGGATGATTTTCTGCGCTGGGCGGCTTGTAACGACGAGTGATCGGACGGTTTGTCACGTTGCCGATAATCTGGGGCATTGGCAAGTCGATGCTGATATCAAGGGTTATTGACCGTCACTGATGTTTGCCTATTTTCGGTTTGCGATTGAGGTGATGGTTTTGGGCAGCGCGATGAGTTTGTTCCATGCATCGCAGACGACGTTGAATGTGTTTTCATAGGTGTCGAAGACGCGGTTGGAGAGCCAGTTCTGGCGCACGCACTGCCAGAGATTTTCTACTGGATTAAGTTCGGGCCTGTATTACGGCAAGAACAGTAGCGAGATGTTTGGCGGCGGTTCGAGTTTGGCTGTGATGGCCCACCCTGCGCGATGACGATGACAGCGGGCTGCCTTTGGCCACCTCAAAGCTGATCTCATCGAGATGTGCTACAGGCTCACGAATCAACGTGATAAAAATCAGGAAACGGCGAGTCACATGCCGACCGTGCCAATTTTCTGAATAGCACGATCAAGAGCCACCATATTCGCGCAAGCACGCGTACTCATTGTGCATGCGCCATAGTGATTGGAGACTTTGATTTGAGCCTTTCCTGCGTTATTTTTTTCCGCATTCGGCCCGATAGCCTCCGCAACAGCATCACCTGCCCGATCAACCGTTTGACTCCCAATAAGCTTTCCATAAAAATCCCCAGTCATGTTGCTAATTTCCTTACTGGTCAATACACGCGTACTTCCGTCCATAGTGACCTTGCTCATTGGGAGCGCAACCTTATCTAGAAGACCGCCGACACCATCCATATCCATGATCTTACCAAGAACGACTCCGCTGGCGGCTTTCGTTATGGCACGGGATGCCGCTTGCTTAAGTGTCTCACCGTCGACAAGTCCTTTGATCGTATCGAGTTGTGTTTCGATAACTACAAGTGCAGCTTTTTCACCGACAGTCTGTTTCAAACCAGTAGTTGCAGCCCTACTCGCTATGCCGATCGGGATCACGCTGACAATAAGTGTCGAGCCTGTTTCCAGCAGCGCCAGACCGACATTGCCCTTATCCTGATAACTATAGGTCCCTTTCAGAACAGACCCACCACTGATCGCTGCGATAGCAGCTCCGCCGGACAGGACCGTCGCGCCAACGAGGACGCCATCGACTGAGCGGTCGCGAATGAACTTTGCGATCCCAATCCGATTGTCATATTTGGAAACTGATTTTTCGATTTGCTTCATTGCCGCTCTGGACGCATGGCTGACCTTCTCTTTGTACTTTGAAACATGGGTGTCCGTTTCAGCAATCTTGGTTTGTACGAAGTCTTTGAGATTCGTAATCCGTCCATTCGCAGCCATCCTCTTGGCTTGTGCCATCATGTCGTTCGTAAAGCTTTTCGTATCAGCGCGATGCGCCTTCCAATCTATTTCAACTGTGATGAGATCTGGCATACTCCAAGAAAACGGGTTCCAGTCAGCCTGAGACTCAACCCTTCGATGAGAGTTTTTTAACAATGCACGATGAAAAGCATTGCTTTCCAGAATGTTAGTCAGCAACGCCCAATCAATTTGCCAAGTAAAATTTCCCTCATAATTTATTTCTACTTCAGCCACTTTATCCTCCAAATTTGCGATTTAAGAACGTTAGAGTTTTGTATTCAGCATTGCTTTTTCAATTTCGCTTGACTCAAAAATCATAGCATATTTCTGCAATCAAAGATGCGATTTTCGTAAGCGGTGCGCCTGTACTATCGATAGTGTACGGGGTCGTCTGCAAAAGCAACGTGCATTTGAGACACGGTGAACAGATCAGGCCTGTCAGCACTGTCCTTCGGAAGCCCTTGGGGCCGATGTAGGACATGGCGGATCCGGGGCCGGGTGTAATGACCCATTCGACCTTACGCCCAGACCGTCCTCGTTCAAGCATTGTCGACGGAAGCCGTTTCCTGCGCGGGAACAGCGATGCCCATGATCCTTGCTGAGCCGATAGCGATGCAATCGTCCGTCCAGAAACACTCCCTTCTGGTTCTCGTCCGCCGTTGAACTGTTTCTCTTGATTGGCTTTTACCTACGGGGCTGGCTTCCACGATCAAGCAGAAAACCATTCCCTTCGGTCATTACGGTTTCACGCTCGGGGACGCGGACCCTCCGTCTTTCAGCTTGATTGCGCCTCCCCCTCCGGCCCAGGGCAATCGCATTTGGCTTACTCTTGATCATTTCAGCGGGTTGCCGCTGAGTAACCGGTGAATGCCTGTCAGGCTGAGTTGACCGGATAAAGGTTTCGATACAGGCTCGTGATTTCAGAAAAATGCGAATTTCCCTCAAGTTCCTTGCGGTTGCCAAATGACGACATAACATACGACGCATTGTTGAGCTGGTTTGTAAATACAGGACGCGAGACAGGGGAGAAGCCACGTTTCCTGATATATTGTGTGACAAATCAGAGGTGGTCGCGGGATTTCGGACCAGCTGTTAGAGTGGATTGTCTGACGAGAAGGACGATCCCGATATGGGCAAACGGACGAGATATACTGCTGAGTTCAAGGCGCGCGTAGCGCTGGATGCACTGCGCGGGGAGCTGACGCTGGCGGAGTTGTCGGCGAAGCATGGTGCGCATCCGAACCTGATCAGCCAATGGAAACGGCTGGCGGCCGAGAACATGGCATCCGTGTTCGGCGGCGGCGCGGCATCGGATGCCAAGAGCAAGAACGCGGAACTGGAGAAAGCGCACGCGAAGATCGGTCAACTGGTCGTGGAACGGGATTTTTTAGCGGAAGCCTCCGGTCGCTTGCTCGGGAACGGAGGCAAACGCTCGTGAGCAAGAAGCATCCAAAGCTGAGCGTCCGACGTCAGTGCACGCTGCTGTCGCTGACGCGATCGACGCTCTACTACACGCCGGTCGGGGAGACGCCCGCCAATTTGGCGCTGATGCGGCTGATCGACGAGCAATTTTTGAAGACGCCGTGGTACGGCTCGCGGCAGATGGCCCGTTGGCTGTAGCGCGAAGGCCATGAGGGTGGGCGACACCGGGTCCGTCGGCTGATGCGCAAGATGCGGCTGCGCCCGATCTATCAGGTCCCGAGAACCAGCGATCCTCATCCGGCCCACAAGATTTACCCGTACCTGCTCAAGGACCTGGCGATCACGCGCCCGAACCACGTCTGGTGCACGGACATTACCTACATCCCCATGCAGCGCGGGTTCCTGTATCTCGTGGCGATCATGGATTGGGCCACGCGGCGCGTCCTGAGCTGGCGATTGTCGAACACCATGGAGGCAGGGTTCTGCGTCGATGCGTTGGACGAGGCGATCAGGCGGTACGGCAAGCCGGAAATCTTCAATACGGATCAGGGCAGCCAATTCACGAGCGACGAATTCACAGGCCGGTTGCGCGATGCGGAGATCAGGATATCTATGGACGGCAAGGGCCGCTGGATCGACAACCGCTTCGTCGAGCGGTTATGGCGATCCCTGAAATACGAATGCGTCTATATCCATGCCTGGGAAACCGGCACTGAGGCCCGTCGCGGGATCGGCGCGTGGATCGACTATTACAACACCGAAAGGCCCCATTCGGCGCTCGACGGCAGAACACCGGGAGAGGCCTACGAAGGCCTTCCCATCCAAGTCAAACAAGCGGCATAATCAAAACCACGGTCCACTCTATTCAGGCTGAAAACTGGTCGAAAAAGCAGGACCATCTCTGACCCCCCTGCCCTGCCGGGATCGCGCCGCGCATCGAGCGCGGCGCGATCCGGCCCCCCTGATCGGTGGGCCGACAAGCGGGTCGGCGCGCAAGGCGCGCCGAACATGTTTTTCGCTGGCCTCCCTTCGGGCCGCCAGTTCCCGCCCACCACCCTCTCGCCGCTGCGCGACGAGCGATATGGATCGACGGGCGCTGCCCGTCGACCATTCTTTTCGACCCTTGCGGGTCTGTGCCGCTGCAAAGGCAGCGGCGCTTTACGCGGTTTGGGTCGCGGTCGATTGCTCCAATCCGATGTCGGCAGTTTGGATTCTCGAAGCGCAGACGTCATTATCGATGGTAGAATACCGCGTCGGAGTGATCGGCCCAAGGCATCGTAAGGTGGAATAATGTGCAATCTTTACAGCAACATGACGACACAGGACGAGATGCGCCGCCTCTTCGAGGTGGATGAAGAACATGATCGGCTTGGTAACGCCGAACCGCAGAGTGCGATCTATCCTCGATACGATGCGCCGGTCGTCCGGCTCGATGCGGACGGTAATCGCGAGTTGCTGCCGATGCATTGGGGGTTTCCGATGCCGCAGAAGTCCAAGAAGACCGGCAAGCCTATCCTGCCGAAAGCGGTCAACAATGCACGGGACGACAAGCTGCAATCGTCGCGCTTCTGGTCCGCGAGTTTCCGGGAGCGGCGTTGTCTCGTTCCTGCCAGTTCCTTCTGCGAGGCCAAGGGGCGCAGTCCAGCGACCTACTTCTGGTTCGGGCTGAAGGGTGACGATCCGCGCCCGCCCTTCGCCTTCGCTGGTCTCTGGCCTGGGTTCAAGGGAAAGTACAAGGATGAAGACCTCGATATCGTGACGCATAGCGTCGTCACATCGACCCCGAACGACCTGGTGAAGCCTGTCCATCCCGACCGTATGGTCGTGATCCTCGATCCCGCCGATTACGAGACCTGGTTGCACGGAAGCGAAGACGAGGCGATGGCACTTTGTCGCCCGTTCGACCCTGACCGGATGCAGATTTTAAAATCAGGTGAGGATGAAAAATCGGACCATGGGGTCTGATGACGGTGCCCGACCCTGCCCTTCTCGCCGGATAATGAAGGATCTCATGCATGAGTGGTCAAAAAGCGGATGTCGGAAGTCTCCGGACCGCAGTGTCAGCGCAAATGCCGTTTCGGCCCCGATGGGAACTGAGTGGCGTTGATCGGTAAGACAGTGCTTGGAATGCGAGGAATGATATTCTTGTTATGTTCTTTTCGTTTGAATGACTGCTTCGACGTGCAAGCGGTGTCCCGGCGATGCCGGCCGGGCTCTACTCGCTGTCGCGAGCGGCACATCCGCCCTGCCCTGCCAAGTCTCGCCAATCGTCTCGGGTCATGAATGCCCCTCCTCTTCAGGCTCGTCTAGGCAGCCCAAGACGGATGAGCCGTCCTTCGGATGACATGGGGTGACAGCAGGCGCTCGCACCCGGCACGGCCAGTGTGGTTTTCTGCTCCGCACATCCATTGAGAAGGAGAAAGCCTGTGGCCTCGAACATCCGCAATATCGAAACCGCCTATGTTGGTCTCGACGTGTCTCTCGAGGAGACCAGCATCTGCATCCTCGACGACGATGGTCGAATTATCTGGGAAGGATCGGTTCCGTCAGAGCCGGAAGCTATCCGGGACGCGATCTCGGCGGTTGCTATTCATCCCCAGCGATAGAGCAACTTGTCGTCTGTAAATTTGCTGACGGCTGGCCGCGTCATTCCGGATTTTTCATGTTGATGTAAGTTCGCGTGGTTGAGGTCCACTCCTCGTCGATTTCCACGAGGATGGCTGTGGCGAGGCGTTCGAGGGATGCCTCATTGGGGAAGCCTCTGATTTTGCGGGTTCTGCGCTTAATCTCCTGCTGGATGGCGCGCTCGATGGGGTTGGCGGTTCGTATGCGGCGCCTATGGCTCTCCGGAAGGCTGAAGACGGTAAGGCCTTCGGGAATGGCTTGTTCGAGCCACCGGGCGAGTTTAGGGGCGCTTTCGGAGTAGTCCTTCACGAGACGGCCCAGTTCAGCCTCGGCAGTGGTGCGGTCGCGGGCATTCCAGACGCCGCGCAGTTCCGCACCGATGCGTTTGCGAATCGCCATCGTTGGCGCGTGGTTGATGGCGTTTTGAGCAAGGTGGAACTGGCATCGCTGCCAGAGCGCGCCCGGAAGGACGGCCTTGCGCGCGGCACCAAGGCCGGGGTGATCGTCGCTGGTGACGAATTCGACGCCCCGCATCCCGCGCCGGACGAGATCGTCGAGAAACGTTCTCCAATGCACCTCCGCTTCGGAGAGGGCGACAGAGACGCCTAGAACGCTGCGCTTCCCTTGCCCATCGACGCCAATGGCCGAGAAGAGCGCGGCATCGCGGACGACCCCGCCGACCCGCATCTTCTCGTAGCGGGCGTCAGGAAACAGGTCGCGGACCTGACCCAGCGGACGGGTTGCACCGTGCAGCGGGCGCCATGCTTCGAGCGCTGCGCGCCGCGATCTTCGTCGAGCTGTGCAGCGGCACGGCTCACCTGCGTCGAGGACAGGCTTTCGAGGCCGAACTCGGCCATCACCTTTTCCACGTCGCGCGTGGAGACGCCCTGAATATACATCTGCGCCACCGCGAGCATCACCGCACGGGTGGAGCGCCGTCCGCGCTCAAGAGATTGCGGATAGAACGCTTCGTCGCCTCCCCGGCTTTTGGGAACCTGCACCGTCAGCGTGCCTGCCGCAGTGTCCAGCCGCTTGGGCTTGTAGCCGTTCGCGTAGCCGCCCCGTTCGGGTGTCCGCTCGTAGGCTTGTGCTCCGAGGTGTTGCTCACGCTCCAGACGCATGGCCAGATTCAGCAGCGTCGTGAACGCCGAGGCCATGCCGTCCGGGCCGCTTGCGATCAACTGTTCCATCAGATCGGTGATGATCCTATCGTTCCTGTCCTGCATTCGGTTCTCCTGGGCAAAGGAAAGAACCGGAATGGAGCCTCAGGGCGTCCGGGGCCATGGCCCCGGACGCCCTGAGCGAACCGCTCAGCAGAATTTACAAGACTGCAGGATGCACCACCATCTTTTTTCTTCTTTTTTCATATTTTTAACTTGAATAATAATTTCAATTTATCCGAAAACGAATAATTTAACTACTGTCAGATTGGTTGCTGTGCGATCATTGCGAACGCCTGCATCGCAAAATTAGCGGTTGTAAGCGTTTACGCACATGAGAATCCCCACTTACATGTTCCTAATTTGTTCTGTATGTCTTCTGCATCGATTTTTCTAGGATGGCCATGACAGAAGAGAGCGACCCGCAGGGCAGAATGATATACCAGCGCCGGGTGATGGACTGGGTGCTGATCCTACTGTGGGCGATGCTCGGGGTTTTATCGGGTGCCTTATTGTCATTTCGCGACTTCCGCTGAACGGTGCGACTCACGGAATCCATTTCACTACACGTACCGTCGGAGTGGGTGGAGTAATGGACCCCGCGATCAAGTCGCGGGGTGACAGGGATGGTTAAATCCAGCTTCGCTGAGAGAGAGTCCCGCGTTCGCGGGAATGACACAGGGAGGCGGCTACACCCGCATCGGCATGACGACGTAGATGGCGGCGTCGTCGCCTTCTTCGCGGACCAGGGTGGGCGCGCCGGAATCGAGGAATTCGAAGACGGCGTTTTCGCGTTCGATCTGGCTGGCGATCTCCAGCAGGTATTTGGCGTTGAAGCCGATGGTGATCGGCTCGTCGGCATAGGCGACGATCATTTCCTCATCCGCCGTGCCGCTGTCCGGGGCATTGACCGAGAGGGTCAGGCGGTCTTCATCCAGCGCCAGTTTCACGGCGCGGGATTTCTCGGAGCTGACGGTCGCGACGCGGTCGACGGCGCTGGCGAACATGGCGGCATCGGCCTTGAGGGTCTTGTCGTTCTTGTCGGGGATGACGCGGGTGTAATCGGGGAACTGGCCGTCGATGACCTTGGAGGTCAGGACCGTGCGCCCGGTGGTCACGCGGATCTTGGTCTCGGACACGGCGACCTGCACGACCTGATCGTCTTCGTCCAGCAGCTTGACCAATTCGTTCACGGTCTTGCGCGGGACGATGATGCCGGGGGCTTCCTCCGCACCCGGAGGAACGGGGGTGTCGAGGCGGGCGAGGCGGTGGCCGTCGGTGGCGACCGCGCGCAGGGTTTTGGTCGCCTCACCGTTGATGTGCAGGTAGACGCCGTTGAGGTAGTAGCGCGTTTCCTCGGTCGAGATGGCGAAGCGCGTCTTCTCGAACAGGCGGCGCAGGGTGGCCCCGGTCATCTCGAACTGGTGGTCGAAGCTGTCCGACGCCATGACCGGGAAATCGTCCGCCGGGAGGGTGGCCAGCGCGAAACGGGAGCGACCGGCGGAGACGCTGACCCGCTGTTCCTCCGGGTCGTAGGTGAGGGCGACTTCGGCCCCGTCGGGCAGCTTGCGGACGATCTCGTAGAGGGTCTGGGCCGAGATCGTAACCGATCCGGCGCTCTCGACCTTGGCGTCCATCTTGACGATGGCCTCGATATCGAGGTCGGTCGCGGTCATGGACAGACCGTCATCGTCGGCCTTCAGCAACAGATTCGCGAGGATCGGGATGGTGTTGCGGCGCTCCACGACGCTCTGGACGTGGCTGAGGGCTTTGAGGAGCGCGGCGCGCTCGGCGATGACTTTCATGTCCGCGTGACCTTTCGGGGCGAATCCGGGAAATCGACCCTAGCGGCATCGCCGCTGCGCCGCAATCTAACGTGACGATCCGGGCAGGCCGACGCCGAGGCGCGCCGGTCCCGTCTCGGTGCGGGGGGCGTGGATGCGGGAGAGGACAGCGTTGGGTCCGGCCATGGCGAGGCGCGCGAGGGGGCTGGCGCGCATCCGGCCCTTCAGCTTCTCGATCCGCATGACGTCGCCGATGCGGCGGTCGAGGAAGGCCCAGGTGTCCTGCTTGTCGGGGGAGGTATCCCCCAACCAGCACAGCAGCGTGGAGGAGAAGACGCCCGAGAGCGTGAGGCGCTTGGTGTACCAGTTGTAGTCTTCCGTCGTGTCTCCGGCGGCCGTCCAGATGCGGTCCGCCGTCTCCCATGTCAGGCGTGCGCCTTCGGGGGCCAGATGCGGCAGGGCGAACATGGCGGTGGCGCGGCGGATAGCTTCCGCGTGGGGTTCAGCGATCTCCAGCCGGGTGCGGATGGCGGTGGTGATCTTCGCGGTCATGCCGAGGGCGGCGAAGTCGGGGGTGTCGAGACGCTCGAGCATCTGCGCATCGCCCCGGCGGTGAAAGGCGACGGCGAGGTCGAGCGCACCGCGCGGAAAGGCCAGCCGGGCATGGCCTGGATCGACCTGCGCGGCGGCCACGGCACGGCGGAACAGGGCCTCGGACCAGCCGTCGAAGGGCACGTCGGGCAGGGCCGCGTCGAGAACCGTGTCTCGGATGGCATCGAGGGGAGCATCAGTCATCGAATTTTCCTTCGGGCGAGTCGACAAGCACGATATGCGTTGATATAGGACGACCTTCGAATTTCAGAAACGAAGACGGTGGAACGGTTCCCGTGCAGGTATTGGTTCGCGACAACAATGTCGATCAGGCGCTCAAGGCGCTCAAGAAGAAGATGCAGCGTGAAGGCATCTTCCGCGAAATGAAGCTTCGTCAGCATTACGAGAAGCCTTCGGAGCGGCGCGCCCGCGAATCGGCGGAAGCCGTTCGACGCGCCCGCAAGCTGGCGCGCAAGAAGGCGCAGCGCGAAGGCGGCCTCTGAGGCTTCGTTCGCCGCATAGCCGGTACGAAAAAGGCGCGGTCCTTCGGGACCGCGCCTTTCGTGTTTCCGGATCGATATGCCACCGATATGCCACGCGATCCGGGAGATCGCGTGGCACGGGAGATCAGGCCTTGCCGGTCTTCTCGAACTTCTCGGCCTGCGGAACCCAGCGGTCGCGGATGATGCGGCCCTTGAAGTTCAGCTTGCTGTCGAGCCACGCGATGTCGTTCGCGGTGAGACCGGCGATCTGGCGGAAGTAGTAGACCCCGAACCCGTTGAGCACGGTTTCCAGCTTCTCGCCGATACCGCTGATCCGCTTCAGGTCATCCGGCTTTCCGCTGACCGGACCATCCTGCATCAGCGAGGCGGGCCGGTTCTGCGACGTCGCGGCATAGCCGCCATCGCGCTCGATCAGGCGCAGCGCCTCGGCCTCGGCGATCCGCAAGGGGGTATTGGCCGGTGCATCGCCGGACGCCCCTTCGGCCCCCCGCCATGCCGGAGCGGTTCCGAGGCCGGTGCGATCGCGATGGGCGGCGAGACCCCTGGCCTGCGGCACCCAGCGGTCACGGACGACCCGGCCCTTGAAGCCCAGGGTCCGATCGGCCCATGCCAGATCGCGCCCGCCGAAATCGGCGATCTGATCGAAGTAGAAGATGCCCTCGTCGTTGAGCGTTCTTTCGATCTTCGGCCCGATTCCGCTGATGAGCTTGAGATCATCGACGGCGCGGTTCTTCTCGGGCTTGTCGAGCGCGCTCTGCGGCCTGCCCACCTCTTCGCCGGATTCGATCAGGCGGTTGGCTTCCTGCTCGGCATCGCTGAGGGTATCGGGGATATCGATGACCCCGGCATCCATGCCGCTGCCGATATCCGCATCATCCTCGGCCTCGTCCGAGAGCGCGGCGAAACGGCTGCGCAAGCCGCCGGTATCCGCATCATTCGGCCCGAGGGCTGCCAGCCCTTTCGCCTGCGGAACCCAGCGGTCGCGCACGACCCGGCCCTTGATCGCCAGCGTCCGGTCGGCCCAGGCGATATCGCGACCACCGAATTCTGCAATCTGGTCGAAATAATAGATGCCTTCACCGTTGAGCGTACTTTCGATCTTCGGCCCGATCCCCTTGATCCGCTTGAGATCGTCGGGAGAGCGGTCTGCGCGCGGCGTGGAGAGAGCCGTGGCAGGCTTGCTCACCTCTGCGCCGGACTCGATCAGGCGCTCGGCTTCCTGCTCCTCGTCGCTGAGCATTTCCGGCACATCCACCTCGGATCGCGCAGCCCCTCCGTCGGCAGATGCATCGCCGTCCGCTCCGTCGCCGGATGCGGCAAGATCGCGAGCCTGTGGAACCCAGCGGTCGCTGACGACACGGCCTTCACCGTCGATCTTGCGATCGGCCCAGGCGACATCCTGTGTGCCGAATTCGGCGATCTGATCGTAGTAGAAGATCCCCTCGTCGTTCAGGATCCGCTGGGTCGCCTTGCCGATGCCGTCTATCTTCGTCAGGTCATCGGGCCTGCGGTCGACATGGGGAGCCATCAGAGCCGTTGCGGGGCGCGAGAGTTCTCCGTCGCCTTCCATCAGACGCAGGGCGGCGCGCTCGTCCGTGGAAAGCTCCGCATCGATACCGGATTTACCGGAGGATGGGGATTCCCCGACGCCGTTGGTATGGCCGTCTTCCTGCCCGATGGTGGCACCGGCAAGATTGCGACCGTCGGAAGCGGCCTGTCCGGTTCCCGCGACGGCGGCGGTTCCCGCAACACCGGCGATTGCAGCGGCGGCTTTGGCCGTTCCAGACCCGGAAGTGCCGGGGGCGTCCCGAGAGGACGGGTCTCGTGCACTCGCGGGCATCTTGCCGTCGATGGCCGGATCGGACGCTTTCGGGAAGGACTCGTCGCCTTTGGTTTCGTCACCTTCGGTCTCGTCACCCGTCCCGGATGCGATCCGGGACTTCGTCGTTTCGACGGCACTCGATGCCGTGTCCTCGACCGGCGACACCGCGCCGCCCGCCGTGGCCGCGACCTTCGGCGCGACAGGCCCGTCCGCAGGAGCGTCCGGTGTTTCGCCGGGCGACTTGCCCTCGGCATTGCCATCCTCGATCGTGGCGGCGGGGGATGTCGTGCCCGCAACGTCACTGCCGGTCGCATCGTCGACCGTCGCCTTCGCCGATCCGTCCTTGAGCGACGCCACGGTCGATTTCGTGCTGTCGACCGCGCTGGCCGCCGTTTCCTTCACCGTCGTCACGGCACCGCCCACGGCAGCGCCGAGTTTCGCGGCGACGGAATCATCCGCAGGCGCGTCGGAGGTCTCGCCCGGAGCCTTGCCCTCGGAATAGCCACCCTTCATCGCCGCGAGACCCGATTTCGCATTGTCGGCAACGGTGCCGGTGGCGTCGCGCACCGTGCTGGATGCACTGGCGATTCCGGCCCCGACCGCAGCGGCGGCCCCCCCGACGACGGCCCCGACCTTCGCCGCCGTCGATCCGTCCGCCGGACTGACGGGCGTCGTCGTCGCAGTCTTGCCTTCGGCATAGCCGGCCTTGAGCGAGCCGAGCGCTTCACGGCTGCCCGCAGAGACCTCTGCCGTGCGTTCCCCGATGGTGACGGCCGGTTCCGTGCCGTCGAGCCGTACGGTCCCGCCCTGAATATCGACGTTCGGGACACCGTCCGAAAGCCCGCCTGCACCGCAGCGTCCGCCGTATTTGTACCAGCGCGCAAGCCACCCGAACAAGGCACCGCCCAGAACGAGCAGCAGGGGGAAGAGATAGAGGAAAAGCGTCTTCATACCGACTGCTCCCGCGACGCGGCCTCTCTCTCGGCTTCGCGTCGCGACAGTTCGCGCGGATCGACAGGGTCGCTGCCCTGCACGGAGTTCCACCGGACGAGCCATCCGAAGAGGGCTGCACCGATCATGACCATGAGCACATTGATGGCGAGGGCGATTGTCATTGTCCGTTCTCCAGAAGCGTAATTCGATCGGTGCAAAGCCTAGCCCGAAAAGGCGTTGATTTCGAGAGATTTAACGAGCCTTCTTGAATGGCGGATCACTGCCGGTTTTCAGTGTGGTTAGCCTTTTGAATTGATACATAATGCGAACTCGCGCAGCAGGCGAACGGGCGATTTCGGAGGCAAATCACCCCTCTTCCCCTAAAAGCGGTTTCCTGCGCTCCGGCTCCGTGGTAAGCGCGCCGCGACCCATTCCCCCTGATTTCCAAGGAGCCACGTCCATGGCCAAACAACGCACCCTCTCCATCATCAAGCCCGATGCGACCGAGCGGAACCTGACGGGCAAGATCAACACCCTGTTCGAAGACGCGGGCCTGCGTATCGTCGCCCAGAAACGCATCCACCTGACCCCCGAGCAGGCCGGGAAATTCTATGAAGTCCACGCCGAACGGCCCTTCTTCGGTGAACTGACCGAATTCATGTCCCGCTCGCCCGTCGTCGTGCAGGTGCTGGAAGGCGAAAACGCCGTCGACAAGCACCGCGAAGTCATGGGCGCGACCAACCCGGCGGAAGCCGCCGAAGGCACCGTTCGCAAGTCCTTCGCCCAGTCCATCGGCGAAAACTCGGTCCACGGATCGGACAGCGCCGAGAATGCCGCGACCGAAATCGCCTATTTCTTTTCGGGAATCGAACTCGTCGGCTGATCTTGCGTTAACACCATAAGGTCACAATGACTTGAGACAGTGGTTACGCCGGGACAATCCGTCCGGCGTGGCCTATGCTGGCTCTGTCACACACGCTATTTCGCGGGAGATCATCATGGTGAAGCGTTTCGCCCGTCGTCTTGCCAGTGCCGCCTGTGCGCTGGTCTGCCTGACCGCCCTGCCCGCGAAAGCGGCGATCTGGGAGGCGCAGAACGAATGGACGGAGGCCCATGAGCAGGCCTATTCCGAATGGGTGCGCGAACGTTTCGACAAGGATTTCTTCCATCAGCCCGAGAAAACGATGGTCTTCGGGCTGGCGCTCGACTGTTCCGACGCGATCTATGCGATGCGCATCGTCTACGCCTTCGAGAACAAGCTGCCCTTCGCGATCAACGATCCGACCGGCAAGCGCCGCACCCTCTCGAACGATTATAGCAAATGGGACGGCTATCGCGAGACGCGGCGGCACGAGAACGATGACGGGTCGTGGTCCAGCTACAAGGGACCGGAATATACCGAGGAAGACAAGGTCCGCGCCTTCATCGAGTATGTCAGCGACGTCACCAGCACGCTGAATCTCGTGAACGACACCTATCCGGTGGCGCTCGATGACATTCAGGCGGGGGATATGTTCCTGCTGCCCCGGAACCACGCCTATATCGTCAAGAACGTCGAGCCGACCGGGGCGATGACGACGCTGTCGCATTCCAGCCCGCGCGCGTGGCGGATCATGGCGGAGATCAACGATTTCCCCGCCGAAGCGCCGGAAGATCCGAAGAGGCGCGACGGCTATCGCCGCTTCAAGCCCATCGATCAGCTTCGCACCCCCGCCGCGAAGGTACCCGGCGCGAGCGAGGAGCAGTGGGAGATCGCGGCACGGCTGGGCGGAAGCCGCGAAGCCTTCGCCCTCGCCACGCAGGATGCGCTGGCCTCGATCAAGGAACCGATGGATCAGAAGGCCTCGCGCCTGTTCGCCTCGCTCTGCGATTACGCGGTGCAGCGGGTCGATATCGTGAACCACGGGCTGAATTTTCTCGCGCGCATGGACGACAACAATGGCCGTCAGTGCATGAGCATCGGTGAATACGGCGAATTCTCGACGCCGGGCCGGGACAAGAAGCTCGAAGCCCAGTACCGGATACTGGACGCGATGCGCTCCGACCCCGCATGGGCCAGCGCGGAATTCGCCGAAAAGCGCGTGATCGAAGCGATCTTCGCCTCGGACAACACGATGAGCGAGCAGCAGGTCGGCGAATTCTGTGCCGTGCCGTTCGATATCGGCGGGGGGCGCAACATGACGCTGCGCGAGCTGTATCGCGGGCTGGCGGCGGGACGGCTTGTCTCGGACCCGCACGCACCGCTGGATTATCGCTGGGGCATCGCGCGGGATGGCTGGACCCCGAAATGCCAGAGCGCCTCGCGAAGCTGACGGTTCCTATTTCGGATCATCGATCCTTGCATCGGGGCAGGATCGCGAAGGTCAGTGCGCGGCTTGCCAGTTGGCGCCCTGTCCCGCTTCGACCACCAATGGCGTAGAGAACCGCATGACGGGGTCGGCGGCGCTTTCCATGACGGTGCGGACCCGAGCGATCAGGGTTTCGGCCTCGTCCGCCGGGCACTCGAAGACCAACTCGTCATGGACCTGTAGCAGCATCCGCGCCGACAGCTTCTCGCGCTCCAGCACGGCGGGTACGCGGATCATGGCGCGGCGGATGACATCCGCCGCTGTCCCCTGAATGGGCGCATTGATCGCCGCGCGTTCCTGATAGGATCGCTGGGGTCCGCGCGCATTGATGTTGGGGGTGTAGATGCGCCGCCCGAACAGGGTTTCGACGTAGCCGTCCTCCCGCGCCTTGGCCTTCATCGCGTCCATATACGTGCGGATGCCGGGGAACTGCTCGAAATAGGCGTCGATGAACGCCTGCGCCTCGCCGCGCGGGATGCGCAGGTTGCGCCCGAGGCCGTGGCCGGAGATGCCGTAGATCACGCCGAAATTGATCGCCTTGGCGCGGCGGCGGATTTCGGGGGTCATCTCGTCGAGCGGGACGCCGAACATGGCGCTGGCGGTGGCGGCGTGGATGTCCTGACCCTCCGCGAAGGCCGATTTCAGCGCCTCGATATCGGCCATGTGGGCGAGGATGCGCAGCTCGATCTGGCTGTAATCGAGGCTGACCAGCACGTTGCCGTCTTCGGGGACGAACGCCTTGCGGATCTCGCGGCCCTCTTCGGTGCGCACGGGGATGTTTTGCAGGTTCGGGTCGGTCGAGGCGAGCCGCCCCGTGGTGGTCGCGGCCATGGAGAACGACGTGTGGACGCGGCCCGTCTCGGCGTTGATATGGGTCTGAAGGCTGTCGGTATAGGTGGATTTCAGCTTCGAAAGCTGTCGCCAGTCGAGGATGCGCCCCGGCAGGTCGTGGGTCATGGCGAGGTCTTCGAGGATGTCGGCCCCGGTGGCCCAGGCCCCGGTCTTGGTCTTCTTGCCGCCCTGCATCCCCATCTTGTCGAACAGGATTTCGCCGAGTTGTTTCGGGGAGCCGAGATTGAATTTCTCGCCCGCCAACTCGGTGATCTCATCCTCGAGCGCGGCCATGCGCTGGGAGAAGCCGTTGGAGAGGCGCGAGAGCATGTCGCGGTCGACGGCGATGCCGTGGCGCTCCATCGTGGCCAGCACGGGCATGAGGGGGCGTTCCAGCGTCTCGTAGACGGTCGTGGCGCGCATGGCGGGCAGGCGGGGTTTGAACAGGTGCCAGAGGCGCAGGGTCACGTCGGCATCCTCGGCGGCATAGGGCGCGGCCTTGTCGATGGCGACCTTGTCGAACGTGACCTGCGCCTTGCCCGCGCCGATCAGCTCCTTGATGGGGATGGGCGTATGGCCGAGATTGGCCTTGGACAGCGCATCCATGGCATAGCCGCCCGATATCTCGCCCCCGGCCCCCTGGGCATAGGCGATCAGCATCGTGTCGTCGAAGGGCGCGAGGGCGATGCCGTAATTGGCCAAGACCTTGGCATCGTATTTGAGATTGTGGCCGATCTTGAGGATGGCCGGGTCTTCGAGAACCTCCCGGATCGCGGCGAGCCCTGCGTCGAAATCCATCTGCCCCGGCGCGCGCTTGGCGGCACCCAGCAGGTCGCCATCGCCCTCCACATGGGCGAGGGGGATATAGCAGGCACTGCCCGGCTCGACGGCGAGGGAGACGCCGACCAGTTCGGCGACCATCTCGTTCAGCGAGGTCGTTTCGGTATCGATGGCGACATAGCCGCGCGCGCGCGCGCGGTCGAGCCAGACGCTCAGCGCCGCCATATCCGCGACCGTTTCATAGGTGGAGTGATCGATCGGCTCCAGCAGGCGCGGATCGACGGCGGGCAAGGCCCCGTCCTCGCCTGCCGGAGTCGCCTTCAGTACCGGGGCGGGCGCGGCTTTCGGCTCCGGGGCTTCGCGGTCATAGGCACTCGCCACCCGGCGGGTCAGGGTGGTCAGCTCCATCTGCGCGAGAAAATCGAGCAGCAGGGCCGCATCCGGCTCGGGAATGGCGAAATCCGCCGCCGATCCGGCATCGGGCACGTCATCCATCAGCGTCACCAGCGTTTTCGAGAGGCGAATCTGGTCGGCATGGTCGATGAGGGTCTGGCGGCGCTTGGGCTGCTTTATCTCCTCCGCCCGCTCCAGCAGGGCATCGAGCGAACCGAATTCGTCCATCAGCAGGGCGGCGGTCTTGACCCCGATGCCCGGCGCGCCGGGGATATTGTCGACGCTGTCGCCCATCAGCGCGAGGACGTCGACGAATTGGCGGGGCGCGAGCCCCGCGTGCGCCACCGCAAAGTCGGCGGCGGTGACAAAGGAGTAGCGGCCGCCCTGGGCCGCCCGGTTGGGCCGCAACAGCCGCACCCAGTCGTCGGCCTCGAGCAGCTGCAAAAAGTCCTTGTCCATCGACACCACGACCGAGCGGGCGCCGTGGCGCCGCGCGAGGCCCGCGAGCGTCGCGACCACGTCGTCGGCTTCAAAGGACGGCACCTCCACCAGCGGCAGGCCGAGCGCGTGCACCAGCCGCTTGGCATAGGGGATGCCCGCGCGCAGGCCGGGCGGCATGGCCGCCCGGTGCGCCTTGTACGCGGGGTCGAGCGCCCGCCGAAAGTCGACGACGGCCCCGCGGTGCGTCGCGTCAAAGACAATCACCACCCGGTGGTGCGTCGCGTGTCGCTCCAGGAGCGTCATGAGCATGGTGATGAAGAGGTTGACGACGCGCCCGTCGGGCGGCGCCGCCGCCCCATCCCGCCCGCCGCCGCCGCCGCCGCTGCCGCCATCCAAGCCCGTGTCGCCGGCGCCGAGCGCGCCACCGGCGCCACCGCCGGGCGAAACCGCGTTGAGCGCGTGGTAGGCGCGGTAGAGCAGGTTGAGGGCGTCAATGATGTACAGCTCCTCCCCGTTAAAGGGCGGCGGCTCCCCGCCATCGGTCGACTCTGGCAAGGTCGGGTCACCGTTGCCATTGGCCGTGCCGGCAGCGGTGCCGGCCGCACCCGACGGCACCGTCACGGCATCGACCAGCGTGCTGCGAGTGCCGTCAACGACGCCGTTGGTACCGTCAGTGAGCGTCGACGTTGTCACCGCACTTGACGCTGTCGTTACCACCGCCGTCGCCGCCGCCTCGGGCGGCACGGGTCGGCGGGGCAGCCCGCCCGCGCGGCGGGGCGCCCCCCCCCCCCCCCCCCCCCCCCCCCCCCCCCCCCCCCCCCCCCCCCCC
>ENA-ORXM01002803-ORXM01002803.1-marine-metagenome-genome-assembly--contig:-NODE-2803-length-19141-cov-3.658991_pt1 | contig 19141 bp, 16 predicted proteins | sample MGYA00237867_ERZ511480 | MGnify/ENA primary metagenome ERZ511480 (study PRJEB26309, sample SAMN06266103) | marine metagenome | isolation source: Algal blade | place: United Kingdom:Sidmouth, United...
ACGCGACGGGCTCGACCAGCGCGGGCAGGGTGCTCATGGCGACGGTCAAGGGCGACGTGCACGACATCGGCAAGAACCTGGTCGACATCATCCTCACCAACAACGGCTACGAGGCCCACAACATCGGCATCAAGGTCGGCATCGCCGAGATGATCGAGAAGGCGACCGAGGTGAACGCCCACGCGATCGGCATGAGCGGCCTGCTGGTGAAGTCGACCCTCATCATGAGAGACAACCTCGAAGAGCTCAACGACCGCTCGCTGGCCGCAGATCTTCCCGTGATGCTCGGCGGCGCAGCCCTCACCCGCACCTACGTGGAGAAGGACTTGCGCGAGGTGTACGACGGCCGCCTGTTCTACGGCAAGGACGCCTTCGAGGGCCTCGCGGTGATGGACCGGCTGGGCGCCGTTCGCAGCGGCGAGCAGGCCGACGACCCCGACTGGGGCACGGTGCCGGCGGTCCGCGACATGCCCGAGCGCAAGTCCGAACGCCTGGCCAAGGTGGACCTCTCCACCCTTCCCGACCGTTCCCCCGACGTGGCGACCGACACGTTGCGATCAGGAAACCACCTGGCGCGTTGTAGGCGGTGCCCGATCCGTGGTAACACTGAACGTGCGCAGGGCACACGGTTGAAGATCGCGGCTGAAAATCAATGTCGCCCCGAACGTCGACTTGCACTCGGCATGTCGTTCGGCTGGTCCGAAAGGACGGAATCTCGTTCGCATGCAGATCTTCGAGGCGAGCAAGGGGTCATTGGTACATTCGGTAGACGAAGGTCAATGCGAAACGGAGAGCACCCCGACTTCCATGCAGAACATCCATGATCAACCTACCCTTCGTGGTGCGATGGCGCTGCTCCTTGTCTGTTCTGCCAACGTCTCCGCCGACGGGCCGGACTATACGAACTACCCGGTCGTGAACGAGTGCGTAGGTGGTTTGCAGGCCAACGAGGAGACGGTGTTCGAGGGTTCGAACGGGCGATTCACCCGCTACGGACTCGAGGGCCGGCACCGGTTCGATGCGGCGGACGTGACTTTCGATGGATTGGACAGCAACGGCGACTTCGTTCACTGGCCGATCAAGCTTCAGGCCGACGAGACCACGCGCTATCTGAGTGAGAGCGGCACTCTGATCGAGCCCGCAAGCGGCGGCGCGCACCGCAAGTACACCGTCGAGCTACCCGGCGGACTCGACCACGCGCACTTCTATGTTGCTTTCGATCAGGCCGATCCCGGCGACATGCTGTACATGAAGGTGATCGATCCGGCCGGAAACGCCACCTTCCACCAGCGCGACTCCGACGGTTTCGAGTCGGCGATGGTCGCCGACCCCGTCGGCGGAACGTGGACGGTTCGCGCATCGATCCGTGCCGGTGCCGGCGCTGACGTGGGCTTCACGGTTGTCGTCGATGATCAGCCGAGCGCGGAGCTCGGCGCGGGGCACGGCACCGTGCATGCCGGCGGCACCCACCGCTACCACGATGTCTACGTTCCCGCTGGCACCGCACTGGCACATTTCTACACGAGCTTCAGCGTCGCCGACCCCGACGACGAGCTCTACATGAAGCTCACCGATCCGAACGGGAACGCGACCTTCTACTCCCACCCGACGAACAGCTACGAGTCTGCCGTGATCGACTCGCCGATCGCAGGCACGTGGGAGGTGCGCGTGGCCTCAAGTTCCACCGCGACGGTGGATGCGCGCTACGCGCTCACCGTCGACGATGATGTCGGCGAGCATGCGAGCGGCTGCTGGTACGGGGGCACCATCATGGGGGCGTGGGACGAAACCGATGTCTGCGGCCCCGACGAAGAGTACCCCGACTGCGTCACCTGGGAGGATCCCTATCACCACTCGGGCGTGATGACGGTTGAAGCGAGCAATTTTCTCGTCGAGGGGATCAACGGCTCCGATCACGGGGACGGGTTGCGTTCGCTCGGCGACAACACCGTCTTCGACGGCGTCTACCTGCACGACATTCACGACGACTGCATAGAGAACGACAACCTCGGTGATCTGGTCGTGACCGACTCCTTCCTCGACGGCTGCTATGTAGGGGTCAGTGCGCGGACCGTACGCGGCGCGCCTCCCGTGGACGGCGGCGACAACGTCGTGGAGATTCGCAACACCCTCGTACGGCTCGAGCCTCAGCCAACGGTCTACAAGCCGTATAAATATGGTGCGGGTCCCGGTCACGGAACGTTCTTCAAATGGGAGTCGGACGAGGACATCGCCGTGGGGCTCTCGTTGCACAACAACATTTTCCTCGCCGAGCAAGAAAATCGCCACGGCGGCGGGCTCGGCGTCGAGGAGGTGAGCAACCTCGTCAGCTGCAGCGACAACGTGATGGTGTGGACAGGGGAAGGCAGCTTCCCGAACGAGGCAGCGCTACCGAGCTGCTTCCGCGTGACGGATGACTATCAGGAATGGCTCGACGCCGTGAGCGCTTGGGACGCGCGTCATCCCGGTCGGCTGCAGTAGTCGTCCGGCGACGCCCACCACACCTTGTAGTGGATGAGAACTGATCCGAATGCGAGCCGCGTGAACGGCTCGGCCGTCACGCGATGGTCCGTGCCCACGGGCAGTCGCGCTGCCGATACGCGTTTCGATGTCGGGTATCGCACATCGTGCCGGCCGCGGCCGCGGTGTACCCGTCCGCGCCGGTGCCCCTTGTCAAGACCGCGATGAACGCGACACGAAGCGAGATCGAGGGTGAGGCACGGGAGCGGCATCCGGAGGGCGATGCCGCTCCGCTCCCGATCGCCGACGGCCGCGTGCCGCCGTGGCTCGCCTCGCTCGGGCGCTCCGAACGCGGCGGCCGCGACGAGCCGGCGCGGATCGAGGGGAGGGTGCCGCCGCGCCTGAACGGCTCGCTGTACCGTAACGGCCCGGGTTTGTTCGAGCGCGGCGGCGTCCGCTCGCGACACCTCCTGGACGGCGACGGCCTGGTGCAACGTCTCTCGATCGGGGCGCACGGGGCGCGCTACCGCAATGCCTTCGTGCGCACGCCGAAGTTCGTTGCCGAGGAGCAGGCCGGCCGACGGCTCTGGTCGACCTGGTCGACGCGCCGCTCGCGGCGCTTCTACGAAAACCTGGGCGGCGGTTTCGGCGGCAGCCAGGCCGGCGTCACGATCAGCTCCGTGCACGGATGTCTCCTCGCCCGGGACGAGATCGGCGGCAGCTTCGAGATCGATCCGGACTCGCTCGCGACGCTCGGCGAGCTGCCGCTGCCGAGACCGCTCGAGTCGGCGAGTATCAAGGCGCACGGCAAGCTCGACCCCGAGACGGGAGAGTGGATCCTCGCCGGCACGGAGTTCGGCCGCAGGATGCGCGTACACGCCATCGTGCACGATTCCTCGCTGGAGCCGCGACGGCAGCTCGTCTTCTCGAGCCCGCGGCAGGTCTACATCCACGACTTCTTCGTCACCCGGCGGTATCTCGTCTTCGTCTTGCACCCCGTGGAGCTCGCGGTGCTGCCGCTGCTCGCGGGGCTCCGCAGCTTCATCGACTGCCTGCGCTGGACGCCGGGACAGGGAAACCTGCTCGCGGTGCTGCCGCGCGAGGGCGGTACCGCGCGCTTCTTCGAGGCGCCGGCCGCGTTCATGTGGCATACGCTGAACGCGCGCGAGGAGGGGCGGACTATTCTCGCCGACTTCGTCGGTTATGACGAGCCCGATCACTTTCTCGGACCCGACGCCCTGCTGTCGCGGCTGCGCGACGGGCGGTTCGGGCGGGCCGAGTCGCCCGGAACGATCCGGCGCTACCGCATCGATCTCGCGGGCGGACGGGCAACAGAGGAGATCCTCGACACGCAGAGCCACGAGTTCCCGATGATCGATCCGCGATGTCTCGCCACCTCGTACCGTCGAGCCTGGTTCGGCTGGGCTCTGCCCGGGCGGGTGCACCATGGCATCAAGCACGTCGACATGGCGAGCGGCGCGAGCGAGTTGTACGACTTCGGTACCGACACCCAAGTCGGGGAACCCGTCTTCGCCCCCCGTCCCGACGGCGCGCCCGAGGAAGGCTGGCTGATCGTGCAGGGTCTCGACGGACGCGACGGGAACGCCTTCTTCGCCATCCTCGACGCCGGATGCGTCGCGGCGGGTCCGCTCGCGACGATCCGGCTCGAGCACCCGCTGCCCATGTCCTTTCACGGCACCTGGGTCGCGGCGCCGTAGGCGCGTCCGCTCGGGCCGCCACGCTTGAAGGGTGGCCGGGCCGCGTCTCCCGCCCGATCCCCTTCCGGCTGCCCCTCCCCGTCCGCCCGCTCTCACGGCGCGCTCTCCGGCATCGACGTCGAGCACTGCGCGGTCTGCGGGAGGGTCGCGACACGGGCGCCGCGCGGGCGGACGTCGATTCGGGGAACCCGCCGTCGCGTCAGCTTCCGCTGGGTGCCGCTGCAGGTTCTGCAGACCGTGAGGGCGGATCCTCGAAGCGCGCTCCGCGAGCGATCCGGATCGGACCTCGAACGCCACGCTCGACCGCTCGTCCGCCCTGGCGGACCGTCAATCGCCCCTCCTCGTGCAGCTGCCAGAGCCGTTCGCGCACATCGGGTAGGCGGTGGCGCCAGCGCTCGCCGTCGACGACTCGAGCGACCTCCGATGGACACAGGCTCGCGTTCGGATCACGCCCGCTCAACAGCGCACGGGCCGCGCCCTCCGCACGCCGCGCGACGTCCGCTGCGGTCAGTGGTTGCCACCACCTCGGACCACGTTCGCCGAGGGCGACCTTGGCCTCGTGCACGCGAGCTCGAGCGGCGCGCTCGGCTTCCTCGGAACGCTCGCGCCGGGCGGCGGCGACCGCGCGCCGCGCCGCCATGAGCTCGTTGACGAGCTCGCGGCGCAGCTTCTCCGGTATGGCCGGATCGGTGATCCGCCAGTAGCGCCCCTTGATCTTCCTGTAGCCGGGACGTGTCTCGTTCGTCTCGTCGTCGATGGAACCACCTCACCCGAAATCGTAGAGCCGGGTCGACGTGCCGATCGCTCTTACCCCGCCGCCACTCAGCTCGTCTCGACCCCGGCTGCCCACCAGCGTGTCGTTCCCCGCCTCGCCGTACAGGCGATCCGCTCCCCTTCCACCGTACACCATGTCGCTCCCGCCTCCTGCACAGATCCGATCCGTCGCCGGTAACGAGTTTTTTTGAGCTCGAGCCCCGTCAGGGCGTTCACCGGCAGACATGGCAGGAGCCCAAACGTCAGCGCGGGTAGCGTGCGAGAGAGAGGTTTCCACATGGCGGATGCTTCCTCGTGTCCTTGTGGGGCGAAAAGGGGAGGGCAGCGCAGGATGCGGCGAACGGTTCGTTCACGGCCTCGGCACGTGCTCGCGTTCGGCCGAGTCAGCGATGCAGCGAAGCCTCGAAAGGGTCAACGAGAAAAAGAGGTGAGCTAGCGAGCGCGTCTGGCGATTGCGCGTCTCGACTGCGAACGGCGCGGTCTTGCCCGGCACCGCTTGGCTCCCCGGCGGCGACGAAACCCGTGCCGGAACGCTGAAGTCTGGTTCGGCTCACGTCAGGGCTCGAATTCCCGGTTTGCGAAAGCCGCGCTCGAAGCGATGTTGTCGATTCTCCACGCCGTACACGGAAATCGCGAGCCGCGGGAGGCAGAATCGTGCAGGTCGGCCATGCCCGTGTGTCGATCGAGGGGCGACGACTCGCGCTCCGGTTCGATACGCTGACGTGTCCGGCGGCGAGCACGTGTTCGAGGACAGGTGATCGAGAACCTTCCGGTACGCCTCGCCGTTGTCGGCTGTCGGCCGAACCGTGCGCGACGACACGGCTCCGGCCCCACGAACGAGAGAGCTCGGGGTGAGTCCATGGTCGATGACAAGAGGCTGTCGGAGACGATTCGTGCGATCCACGATTCCGCCGTCGCCGAGGAGCGATGGCAGAAGGCGCTGGACGTATCGGTGACGCTCCAGAAACGCAGAGCTCGGCGTTGATGGTCGCCGATGTGGAGGAGGACCTGCCCGACGCGTTGAGCCCCCTGTCGCGTGAGCCTCGCTCGCCGCCCGACGAGATTCTCTCTCGGTACGAGCACCCCGAGAAACCGACCGTGAGCGTGCCGCTGGCTTCGCAGATCGTGCCGCATCTGACCAAGGCGGTCGAGCTCGGCAGCCTCTACCACCGCCTGCGCCTGACCTACGGTGCGGTGCTCGGCGCCCTCGATCATGTGGGCGTCGGCATGTGCGTCGTCGTCGGTGACGGCGACGTACTCGTGGCGAACGAGGAGGCCGAGCGGATACTCGATGCGGGCGACGGTCTGTCGAGAAGCCGCTTGAACCGCCTCGTCGGCGCCGATGCCTCACAGAGCTCGGAGGTCGCCCTCACCGTGTCGCGCCTGTCGGCGACGGCGAACAGTACCGACGATCGATGCGTGCATACCCTGCACGTTCCGAGAGCATCGAGCGAGTCGCCGATCATCGTCGAGCTCGCCCCACTCAGAGATCCTTGCGCCGAGATCGACAAGTGCCTGAGCGGCGCGCTCGTCACCCTGATCGACACGGCGAGACATCATGAACCGAGACTGGATACGTTCGCCCGGGTGCACGGCCTGACCGACGCGGAGATCGGGGTCTGCCGATTGATCTTCGACGGGCTGAGCCGCGAGGAGATCGCGGAGGCGAGAGGCGTGAAGGCGAGCACCGTCAAGTCGCAGATGAAGGCCATTCGATCGAAGACGGGGGTGTCGTCGAGCATCGCGCTTCTGCGCCTGGCGCTTCAGACCTCGCCGCCGATCAGTTGATCCTGGGGGACTACGCGGCAGCATGGCCTTCGCCTCGGAGCGCACACCTATCCGTGTGTCGAGGCGTTCACTACGCGACGTCGAGTGTCGGGCGATGCCGGGCGTCGATCCGACACGGTTCCAGTCGTCTCGATCAATCCGGACGACGCGTCGCTGACGGATATCGACGGCACGCTCGTCTCGTTGGGGTGGAACGAATCGAGGCTCTTCGGCAGCTCGATCGTGTGATCGACCGCACGAAAGCCTGCGAAAACTCGGTACATCTGCGCTCCGACGGCGATCCGTCCCCCGTGGGAAGGATGCGGCGCCGCGTTCGGCGTTGCTAGTGTCGGGCGACTCGCGAAGAACGGCCGCGCGCGCTTCCGTCTGGTCTTCGAAGGAGTGCCTAATGTTCTTGTCCCGACACCTCGCGCGGTATACGGATCGATCGGTGAGCGGGGGGCGAAGCGCGGTGCGAACGGTGGAAAGCGCGATGCGCGTGCACTGGCCGATGGGTCTGACCGCGGCGGTGGTGGCACTGGGGTTGGGGTCGGCGACACCAACGAATCGAACGACGTCTTCGTCCGCGACCGGCAGACGGGGACGATCGAGCGCGTCTCGGTGGCCAACGACGGTAGCGAAGGGAACAGCAGCAGTGGTGAGAGCAATAGACACAGCATCAGCGCCGACGGTCGCTACGTGGTCTTCTATTCTTTCGCTACGAATCTGGTCGACGGCGATACCAACAGAACGGGCGACGTCTTCGTCCGCGACCGCGAGACGGGTTCGTCCGAGCGCGTTTCGATAGCTGGCGACGGTAGCGAAGGCAATAGCACCAGTTCCCAGCCCAGTATCAGCGCCGACGGCCGCTACGTGGCTTTCGATTCCCGCGCCTCGAACCTGGTCGATGGCGACACTAGCGGCGAGAGCGACATCTTCGTCCACGAGCCGAGCTATGCCGTCGACACCGACGGCGACGGAGTGGACGACGACACGGACAACTGCCCAGACGACGCCAACGCCCTACAGGTGGACTCCGACGAGGATCTGCTGGGGACGTGTGCGACCTCGACGACGACAACGACGGGGTGGACGACGAGGACGATGCGTTTCCGGTAGACCCGTCCGAGTCGGTCGATACCGACGACGACGGCGACGGACAGAGCGACGCGGACGAGATCGCCTGTGCGGGGGACCCGCGTGACGGGTCGGTGCGGGGGCCGGACGCGGACGGGGACGGCACGCCGGACTGTGTGGACGAGGGGGGTGAAGGCGGGATCGACACCGACGGGGACGGGGCGCTGGATACGCTCGACGTGTGTCCGGCGACGGCGGTGCCCGAAGGGGTACCGACGGCGGGGCTGGCGCGCTACCGCTACGCGCTGATGGACCGAAGCGGTCTGGGCAGCGGGGAGCCGACCGAGTTCACGACGAGCCCGGCGCGCTTTGCGTACACGACGGCGGACACGGAGGGGTGCTCGTGCGAGCAGATCTTGGAGCTGACGGAGAACACGCGGCGGAGCGAACGGCAGAGAGGGTGTGCGCGTTCGACGCTGGAGAGCTTCATCGAGGAACTGCGGGGCACGACGAGCTTGCCGATGTCGTGCAGCGGAGCGGCGACGACGGTGTCGTCCGGGCGCGCCCGCCGCCGCCTGTTCGTCCGCCAGTCAGCGGCACGGGCCCTCGCGACGATCGGGGCGTATCGCGTCACGGCTTCCGCAGACGGGGCTCGTGCCGCTTTCCCGAGATGCCGTAGGGCTGCCATCGCACCACGAGTTCGCATCGATTGACATCAGATGCGTAGATTCATAGCATCACGCATCATGAGAACGACCATCGATATAGACGACCCGATCCTGCAGGATCTGAAACGCCTTCAGAAACGTGAGGGCAAGTCGATGGGCCGGTTGGTGTCCGATCTGCTCGTCGTGGCACTCGCGCAGACGCGGGACGGGGGGGAGCCTGAACCCGCGACGTTCGAGTGGGTGACCCGCGACATGGGCCCACGCCTGGACCTCGCCGATCGGGATGCGCTTCACGACGCGATGGACGACCGCGATCCTTGAGCTACTCGATCGATGTCAACGTCCTGCTCTACGCATCGAACGCCGACGGGCCCGAGCACGAACAGGCTCTTGCCTTCATGGCCGAGTGCGCCGAGGGGCCGGAGCCGATGTGTCTCGCCTGGCTCACGCTGACGAGCTACCTGCGCATGGCCACGCACCCTCGGATCTTCGCCCGTCCCTTGTCCCCTGAGGAGGCGTTGAGTAACGTCGAGTCACTGCTTCGTCTGCCGCACGCGCGTGCGATCGGTGAGGCGGACGGCTTTCTCGGTGTCTACCGCGATACCACAACCGGTGTGCCTACACGCGGCAACCTCGTGCCGGATGCCCATCTCGCGGCCGTGCTGCGGCAGCACGGCGTACGTCGTCTCTGGTCTCGTGATCGAGACTTCCTGAAGTTCGCCTTCCTCGACGTGCGCGATCCGTTCGATCCGACCCGCTGACTCGGGCCGCGCCTCTCGATGCCGGCTCGGCCTTGATGATCGACATCCGCGTCACGTGGCGCGCGGGCTCCGCGAACCCCGATCGGTCGCTGCGCTACGGCGTGCTGCTCGATGGGGAGATGGTGTTCGCCGGCAGTACTGGTCCGGGGGGCCACTTCGTCGATGGGCTCAGCCCGGACGACATAGCTCGCCCTCGGGTCCGAGTCGCCGTCCCGCGATGGTGATCTTCGCCGGTTGCAAGTACGATACGCGAACCGTCCACCACACCCGAGCAGCTACTCGGGGAGTCCGTACCGCGACATGTCTGCCCCCGAACCTTCGGTGCCCGTCCCGCTCTCCGGTGACGAGGATCAGCCCGCCGCCGCGCGACCGCTTGAGGTCGAGCGACGCGACTTCACCGATCTCGTGCACCCGGAGCGCGAGCGCGCGCAGTCCCTGCGCGGCTTCGACGAGGTCTACACCGACATCGTCGACTACATCGTGCGCTGCACGCATCGCATCTGGGACGAGCGCGATGTCGGGCTGATCTACACGCACTACACGCACAACTGCGTGGTGTACGACACGCTCGGTACGCACTACGACCGCGAGGCGCTGGTGCGCGACACCATCGCGCGGCTCGCGGCGCTGCCCGAGCGCCGAGGCATGGCCACCCACGTCATCTGGAACGGCGACGATGTCGACGGTTTCTACACCTCCCACCTGGTCACCGGAAGCGGGCGTCATTCCCAGCACGGCCCCTACGGTCCACCGACGGGGCGTCTGTTCGCCTCCCGCACGATCGCCGATTGCATGGTGTTCGAGAATCGCATCTATCGCGAATGGATCGTCTCGGACACGATGGCCGTGCTCAAGCAGCTCGGCATCGACGTGCAGGCGCACGCGAGCAGGATGGCCGAGGCCGCTCTCGCACGCGGCTTGTCCGGGATCGATGCCGGCGAGAACCGCCGCATGCTCGGCCAGTACCCGCCCGAGAGCGAGCCGCCCCTCGAGCTCGCGAACGACGAGCTGGAACGTCACACGCTGAGCTGGTTGCACGAGGTCATGAATCGGCGCATGTTCGGACACATCGCTCGGGTATATGCCCCGACCGTCCAGTACCACGGCCCGCTCATGGTCGAGCTCTACGGCATCGCGGCCGTCACGCACCAGACGCTCGGGCTGTTCGGCTCGCTGCCGGACGCCGCGTTCGCGCCGCAGCACGTCTGCTCGACCCCGTGCGGGGAAGGGGGTACCAAGGTCGCCGTGCGCTGGGTGCTCGACGGTCATCATCTCGGTCACGGCATTCTGCACGAGCTCGGTGAACCGAGCGGCAAGCGCGTGCAGGTGCTCGGCATCAGCCATTTCCACTACAAGGACGGGCGTATCGTCGACGAGTGGCGCGCCTACGATCAGCTCTCGATGCTGATCCAGATCCGGCAGGCGCAGCTCGCCGATCGCGAGAGCGCGCCGACGGCCGGCCACGGGACAGCTTCCGGCCTCGGGGGGGAGCGCTCGTGAACGTGTCGCCCTCGTCGGCGCACCGGTTCGTGAAGGCACCCGAGCCGACCGCGGGCGAGGACGACGCGGCCATAGGCTCGAGCGTCGCGGACGTGCTCGTCGGCGTCCGCTCACGAGGCGACGCGGCCGTGAGCGAGTACGCGGCGCGGTTCGACGGCGTCGAGATCGAGCGGTTCGAGGTCGACGAGGCCGAGCGTGCCGAGAGCGTGCGGGCGCTCGACCCGCAGACGCGCGAGGACACCGCGTTCGCCATCGACAACGTGCGCCGCTTCGCCGAGGCGCAGCTCGACTCGATGCGCCCGCTCGAGATCGAGAGCCTGCCGGGGGTGCGCCTCGGTCACCGTCTGATTCCGCTCGCGCGGGTCGGCTGCTACGTGCCGGGTGGGCGCTACCCGCTGTTGTCGGCACCGGTGATGACCATCGTGCCGGCCGCCGTCGCCGGTGTCGAGCAGATCGTCGCCTGCCTTCCGCCCGCGGCTCACCCGGCGATGATTGCCGGCTGCCATCTCTCCGGTGCGCACCGGATCTTCCGCATCGGTGGCGCGCAGGCGATCGCGGCGATGGCCTACGGCACCGACACGGTGCCCGCCGTCGACAAGATCGTCGGGCCTGGCAACGCCTTCGTCAACGAGGCCAAGCGGCAGGTGTTCGGCACGGTCGGCATCGATCAGCTCGCCGGTCCTTCCGAGATCTTCGTGCTGGCCGACGCCAGCGGTGACGCCGAGATGATCGCGACCGACCTGCTCGCCCAGGCCGAGCACGACGTGCGCACGCGTGTCGGACTGATCACGACCGACGCGGCGCTCGCCCATGCCACGCTCGCCGAGATCGACGCCCAGCTCGCCACGCTCTCGACCGCCGCGACGGCGGGGCGTGCGTGGCGCGAGCGCGGCGAGATCGTCCTCTGCGAGAGCGAGGAGGCGATGATCGCCTACTCCGAGCACGTCGCCGCCGAGCACCTGCAGGTGCACGTCGAGGACGCCGAGGCGTTCTCGCACCGGCTCCGGAACTACGGCTCGCTTTTCATCGGCGAGCTCGCGAGCGTCGTGTACTCGGACAAGTGCTGCGGCACCAACCACACGCTGCCGACGATGGGGGCGGCTCGGTACACGGGCGGGCTGTGGGTCGGCACGTATGTCAAGACCGCGACCTGGCAGTGCATCGACGAGCGCGGCGTACGCGCCCTCGCCCCGCCGGCCGTGCGCCAGAGCGCGAGCGAGGGTCTGGAGGGGCACCGCCGCGCTGCACAACTGCGACTCGACCGGCTCCAGGCCGGTAACCGCTACCGTAACCGCAAAGAGGATTGACGAAGATGATGACTGTCGAGGGAACGTTCCGGCTGGCGATCGCGATCGCCCTGACCGCCGCGGTCGGCACCGCCGCTGCCGAGTGCGATATCGAGGAAGGATCGGTGCGCATCCTGTCCAACGACTTCGAGGCGCTGCACATCATCGCGGCGCGAGCCGGGGAGTGCGCCGGCGGCGGCGTCACGGTCACCAAGGACCAGACCACCGAGCACAAGTCGCTGCAGGTACCGGCGCTGAGCGTGGATCCGGCGAGCTACACCGTCGCGGTGGTGGCGAACAATTCGGTCGTGCCGCTGCTGAACGACGATCTGGTCCGCCCGCTCGACGATCTGGTCGAGAAATACGGGCAGGGGTTGCAGGAATCTCAACTCATCCGCATCGGTGACAGGATCATGGCCATCGCCTTCATGGCCAACGCGCAGCACCTCTACTACCGCGAAGACTTGCTCGAGGAAGCCGGGCTCGAGGTGCCGCAGAGCTACGAGCAGATGCTGGAGAACGCCGAGGCGCTGCGCGAGGCGGGGTTGATCGAGACGCCCCTGGCCGCCACGCTCAAGCCTGGTTGGGATCTCGCGGCCGAGTTCGTGAACATGTACCTGGGGCTCGGTGGTGAGTTCTTCGAGCCGGGCTCCGCGGTGGCGGCGATCACGAACGAGAAGGGTGTGCAGGCGCTCGAGACGATCGGAAAGATGACCCCGTACATGGATGCCGACTACCTCACCTTCGACACCAACGAGATCAAGCCCCACTGGGAGGCGAGCGAGGTGGCGATGATGAACGGCTGGGGCTCGCGCGCCTCGGCGTTCATCGACCCGGAGGGCGACGCTGCCGAGACCGCCGAACACACCGCGTTCGCCGCGGCGCCGACGGTCGGCGGCGGCGGCACGCCGGCGGCGGCGCTGTGGTGGGACGGCTTCACGATCGCGAAGAACATCAGCGACGTCGACGCCGAGGCCTCGTTCCGCGCGATGATGCACGCGCTCTCGCCCGATCTCCTCGAGGAGCATTCCGAGGTGGCCGTATGGCTGATCGACGGCTACGAGCCGACGCCGGCGGCGGCAGGCGTGTTCGCGACGATCGAGGCGGGTGCGAAGGCCTACCCGATGCTGCCGTACATGGGGCTCCTCCACACCGCTCTCGGCGACAACCTCTCCGAGTTCCTGCAAGGGCGCGAGAGCGCGGAACAGGCACTCGCCGACGTGACCGAGACCTACACGGCGGCGGCGAGGAGCGAGGGCTACATCGACTGATCCGCCGCGGCCAGGGCTGCCATGCGCGGTACCGCCACCGACCCCGCGTCGGCGCCCGATCTGTCGCTCGCCGAGGTCGGGCGACAGCTGCGTGAAGGGCGCCTGAGCGCGCGCGCGCTGACCGAGGCGCACCTCGATCGCATCGCCGCCCGCGATCCCGAAATCGGCGCCTTCGTACGAGTGTGCGGCCCGCGCGCCCGCGCGCTCGCCGCCCGCGCCGACGCCGAGCTCGCTGCAGGGCGTGATCGTGGGCCGCTGCACGGCATCCCGTTCGCGATCAAGGATCTGTTCGACACCGAGGGGGTCGTCACCACCTACGGCTCGCGCCGTCATGCCACCCATGTGCCGGACACGGACGCCGAGCTCGTCGCGCGCGCCCTCGAGGCCGGAGCGGTCCCGCTCGGCAAGCTCGCCACCTACGAGTACGCGCTGACCGGACCGAGCTTCGACGGCTCGCACCGGCCGCCGAGAAACCCTCGCAACCTCGCGCACGTGACGGGTGGCTCCTCCTCGGGCTCGGCGGCGGCGGTCGCCGCCGCTCTGGTGCGCTTCGCGCTCGGTACCGACACCGGTGGCTCGGTGCGCTCGCCCGCCTGCTACTGCGGTGTGGTCGGGCTCAAGCCCTCCTTCGGTGCGTTGCCGATCGTCGGCGCCCACCCGCTTGCACCGAGCCTCGATCACGCGGGGGTGATCGCCGCCACCGTCGAGGACGCGGCGTGTGCGTTCGAGGTGCTCGCGGGTGGCAGGCACGGCCCGAATCCGGACGCCGATCACGGCGCGCGCGACACACTCGCCGGGCTGAGGATCGGCTACGCATGCTCGTGGTTCGCCGAGGACGAGGCACTCGTGCCGGAGCTGCTCGTCGCGATGGACGCGGCGGTCTCGAGGCTGACGCTGCTCGGAGCGAAGGCGACGCTGATCGATCTGCCCGATGCCGCCGCGATCGAGAACCTTGGCAAACGGTTGCTCCACGCGGAGGCGTTCGCGACGCACCGCGACGCCCTGGCCGGTGGTGCCCGCGGCTACGGGCGGCAGGCGCGCGAAACGCTGCAGGCGGGCAACGGGATCACCGAGGCCGAGCGAACGGAGGCGCTCGCCGCCGCGGCCGAGCTGCGTGCGGCACTCGACGAGAGTGCGCTCGCCGCGCACGATGCGCTGGTGACGATCACCACGCTGACGCCGGCGCCGCCGTTCGATGCGTTCGACGGCGATCGGGCGCTGTGGACACCGATGCGCACGCTCGCGTTCAACCTCACGGGTCATCCGGCGCTCACGCTGCCGATCGACCCGGTATCGGGGTTACCGGCTGGCATGCAGCTCGTCGGCCGCCACGGCGACGAGCGGACGATCTGTCGGATAGGAGCCGTGTTCGAACGCGCGACGCTCCCGCCGTGACGAGCGTGGGTACGCCGAAGACGGATTTCCGGCTCTTTCCGCACTACCTTGCGGGTGCGGCGGGTTCCGTCGGGTTCGGGGCCGGCGCGGGTGATGCTCCGGCGAGCGGAGCGCCGTGTGCCCGGCACGAGGTGTCGGATACGAGGTGTCGGAATCGTTCGGAGGCGAGACATGAAAGCGGTCGTCAACGACGAGTACGGTGAGCCGGATGTGCTCGTGCTGACCGAGCTCGAACCGCCCGTGCTTCGTCCCGACGAAGTGCGCGTCAGGGTCCGTGCCGTCGAGGTGACGAAGGGCGACTGCGAGCTGCGCCGTTTCCGCTTCCCGGTGAAGTGGTTCTGGTTGCCGCTGCGCCTTGCCATGGGGATCGTCAAGCCGAGGAAGCGAGTGCTGGGCTGCTACTTCGCCGGGGAGATCGACGCCGTCGGTCAGGAGGTGACGTCGTTCGCACCCGGTGAGCGGGTGTTCGGCTGCACGAAGTTCCGCATGGGGGCCTACGCCGAGCTCGTATGCCTGCCCGAGAGCTATCCGCTGGTAGCGATGCCGGCCGGGCTGGACTTCGCCGCCGCTGCCGCCGTGCCGCTCGGCGGACTGAACGCGCTGCACTTCCTGAACCGTGCCGACATCGGGCGGGGCGCCGAGGTGCTTATCGTCGGGGCGGGGGGAAGCATCGGACTGTTCGCGCTGCAGATGGCAAAACGGCGCGGCGCTCGCGTCACCGTCGTCGACGAGGCGTCGAAGGAGGAGCTGTTGCTGTCGGTCGGTGCGGATCGGTTCGTGGACTACCGCCTCTCGGAGGTACCGCCGCGCGGGCAACGCTTCGACGTCACGCTCAGCACGGTCGCCGCCAGCGACTACCGGGCGCATGTCGCGGCGCTGAACCCGGGTGGCTTCTACCTGATCGTCAACCCGCGCCTGTCGGACATGGCGAGGGCAGTCGGCACGTCGCTGTTCACCGACCGAACGGCCGTCTTCGAGTTCGCCGCCGAGTCCCGCGAAGAGCTGACGACTCTGAGGGACATGCTCGAGGCGGACGAGATTCGTCCCGTGCTCGATCGCGTGCTGCCGATCGAGCGCATCGTCGAGGCTCACGTGCGAGTGGAGACCGAGCGACGGCTCGGCGCGGTCGTGGTGGCGATCGGATCGGGCGATGCGGGCTGAGCGTTCGCGCAGTCGCTCCCGTGTCGGCGCCGCGGCATCGACGAGCGCGCGGGACGCGTCGACGCCGTCGCGTCCCCGTGCGACAGTGACGCCGGGCGATTAGATTTGGGCGATTCCGATCGTGCCCCTCCTGTCCACCTCGTGCCGGCCGCGGAGCGGGTGAGGAGTGCAGGCACCATCGCGGTACGGGAACGAGGAGAGAGCGATGAGCGACAACGAACAGACGACCGCGCGCTCGCCGGCACGAACCGGCAGGGGAACGCCGGAGCGCTCGGCGTCGAAGGCGAAGGCCGAGCAGACGGCGAGGGCGAGCTCGGGGGGGATCGGGTCTAAGACCAAAGCCAAAGCCAAAGCCAAAGCCAAAGCCAAAGCCAAAGCCAAAGCCAAAGCGAAGACGAAGGCAAAGGCCCGAACGACAGGGACGACGGCGTCCGGGACCGGATCGAAGGCACGGGCGAAACGAAAGACCGCTCCGAAAGTCGAGGCCGCGATACGCTCGGGCGTCACGAAGAGTCCGAGAGCGAAGAGCGCGTCGCGGGCCGCGGCACCCGGCGGATCGGCGGCGAAGCCCGGCGGGGAGCGGCGAAGCGGGAAGTCTCGCGAGGTGAACACCGCGACGACGGTAGGCAAGGGAGGCCTGCGGAACGCGCGAGGGGGCGGCACTCGCGGTACGAGCACCGAGGTCGCTGCCGAGCCGGAGACGGGTGAGATCGTTCCGGAGAAGAGGGTCGGTGACAGGCTCGATCTCTACGCCGATCTCGCGCACGAGGTCGAGAGCAAGGCCTGCGTGATGCGACCACGCCTGCTTGTCGGGCAGGAGCGGCGTCTGTACGTTCGTTCGACCATCTTGGAGGACCATGCCAGTCGCATCGACGATCAGGCGCAAGGTGCCGAGGAGAAGTTCGCCAAACTCGCCGACTCGCCGTTCTCGTTCTTTCGCGGCACCTCGCTGCTCTTTCACCGTGACATGGTCGGCGAGGACCAGCGGATGCCCACCGTACTGGTGCTCGGCGACGTGCATCCGCAGAACTTCGGTGTCATGCCCAACGCCGACAACGTACCGATCTTCGCCGTCAACGACTTCGACGACGCGACCTACGGGCCGTTCACCTGGGATCTCAAGCGCGGCGCCACCGGCTTCATGCTCGCCGCGGCCGAAGTGGCGGGCTACGGTCGCAAGCGCCAGCGACGGATCGCGCGACGCTTCCTCGATGGCTACGTCGACGGGATCGAGTACTACGTCCGAACCGAGACCGAGTCGCGCGACGAGTTTCGTCCCGACAACAGCCCGAAGATCATCCGCAAGCTGTTCAAGAAGGCCATGAAGAGCCGCAGGAAGTGGTTGCGCGAGCGTTACCTCGACGAGGGCGGCCGCGGCTTTCCGGCCAACGAGGAGTTCACGCCGATCTCGGCTCGCCGCGACGAGTTCCAGAGGCTCATCGACGAGCTCGCCGAGAGGAACGGGATCGACACCGGTCGTCGCGCGGGCGAGCTCAAGGTCAAGGACGTGACCGTGCGCCACGGCCAAGGGACCGCCTCGCTCGGGCTACCGCGCTACTACGTGCTGATCGAAGGCCCCTCGAAGGACGCCACCGACGATCTGATCATCGAGTTCAAGCGCGCCCGTCGCTCGGCGCTGGAGGGTCTGGTGCCGACGCACGACTTCGATGCCGGTGCCGAGGGCGATCGTATCGCCCACGCCCAGTCCGTCCACCTCTCCCAAGGCGATGTCTTCTACGGGGAAGCGGAGCTCGACGGAATGAGCTTCATGTCGCGTGAGCGTGCTCCGTTCCGCGAGGACATCGATCTCGACGAGCTGTCGAAGAAGTCGTGGAAGCAATACGCGCATGCCTGCGGTCAGGCGCTTGCCCAGGCCCATGCTAGGTCCGACGATGCCGGTCAGCTCGACTACAACATCGAGCCGCGCATCCGCGAGTCGATGGAGCCGATCGAGCTGTTCGTCGACGACATCCTGCGCTTCGCCGAAGAGGCGCTCGAACGCCTCCGCCGGGATCACGAGTCGTTCAGGCGCGATCGCGATCTCGGTGCCTTCGAGGGTGTGGTCAAGACCTATCGCTGATGAGGACTCCGCCCCCTCGCGCGGCTCGAGCGTGACCTCGACGGTCAGCTCCGCCGACAAGTCCCGCGGCGTTTCGCCTTGGAGCGGTGCCGAGGCGGGCGCGCCGCCGAGGCGTCGAGTGCCGAGTCTCGCGCACCACGCCGCGGAATAACCCCCGATCCGAGCGTGGCCGCGAGATGGATCGACTGCCCTGGGCGCGAGCGCGGTAGGATCGGCCCATGAGCGAATCGACCTTGACCCACCGTCCCGCCGCCGAGATCGGCGCGAGCCCCGGCCCTGCCGACTACTTCACCGGAATCGTGCACCTCGAGGCGCTGGCCGCGAGCGGCGTCGCCGCTGACGTGAGGCGGGTGAGCTTCACCCCCGGGGCGCGCACCGCCTGGCACACGCATCCGGCCGGTCAGGTGCTCGTCATCACCTCCGGACGCGGCTTCGTCGCCACGCGTGAATGGTCGCGCCCGATCGCGAGCGGCGACGTGGTCGAGATCCCCGCCGGCGTCGAGCACTGGCACGGGGCGGGACCCGACACGCCGATGCAGCACCTCGCGATCCAGCAGGACCCGGCGACCGACTGGCGCGATCAGGTGAGCGACGCCGACTACGAGGCCGTACACGGTGCCTGACGCGGGAGGATGAGCTGACGAGTTCGCTCGGGAGTGTCCGCCTCGGCGCGACTCGACCCATCCGTTCGATAGACACCGCGTTCGCAGCCTCGAGCTTGCCCGTCGGACGGCTGCCTCGAACGGTGCCGCGAGCGCGTCCTCAGCCCGGCGACACCAGGGAGAGATCGATCGCGTCGGACTCGAATTCCCGGCAATCGTAGTGAACGAAGCCGAGCACCGGTACGATGCCCGCCGGTGCCTGCGCCGCGGCCAGCTCGAACCAGTGCTCTGCCTCGTCGAGATTCTGCTCCACCCCGGCGCCGCGGTGGTAGAGACCGCCGAGGTGACACTGCGCCGGAGCGTATCCCTGCTCGGCGGCGGCGCGGAACCAGCGTGACGCCTCGGCCGGATCGGACTCGGCGCCGGCACCGATCGCGAGCAATGTGCCGAGTCGGGACTGCGCGCGCGCGTATCCTTGCTCGGCGGCGCGGCGGTACCAGGCCATGCCGGCCGCGACATCGCGCACCGAACCGTAGCGCTCCAGCGTCAGGAGATCGCCGAGGTTCGACTGTGCCCGGAACGCACCCTGTTCGGCCGAGCGACGGTACCACTCGAGCGCTT
>ENA-ORXM01002804-ORXM01002804.1-marine-metagenome-genome-assembly--contig:-NODE-2804-length-19132-cov-3.908685_pt1 | contig 19132 bp, 17 predicted proteins | sample MGYA00237867_ERZ511480 | MGnify/ENA primary metagenome ERZ511480 (study PRJEB26309, sample SAMN06266103) | marine metagenome | isolation source: Algal blade | place: United Kingdom:Sidmouth, United...
CGGTCTAAAGCTCTTTCATCTCACCTGATAATGCGAAGGCTTATGATGTGTTTGTCGATTACTAAAACCGTGACATTTTGTCCAGGAGGTCGTTCATATGAAACCCTTTAATGTTGTTAACGGCGGCGCAACCCTAAAAGTCGAGCTTGCTGGCGCAGGTCCAGGCGTCGTCTTCTTACACGCAGGTGTGGCTGACCGCCGTATGTGGCGTGAGCAAGTCTCGAGATTTGAAAGTTCTTACACCGCCGTAGCCTATGACAGGCGCGGCTTTGGTGAAACGGTGTGTCAAGATGAAACTTTCTCCAATGGTGAAGACCTTGCTTCTGTTCTGGACTATTTGGAACTCGAGACCCCAGTCTTAGTCGGTTGTTCCCAGGGTGGACGTGTCGCTATTGACTTTACATTGGCACAGCCTGAGCGCGTAAGTGCATTGATACTGGTTTCACCTGCTGTTAGTGGTGCACCTACACCGACAAACATGCCTGCGGAGACACAAGGCATTTTGGAGGAACTCGAGCGTGCCGAAGAAGCTGATGATTTGGAACGTGTCAATGCTATAGAAGCGCATTTGTGGCTCGATGGACCGGCCAGCCCAGAGGGCCGCGTTAGTGGGCAGGTTCGTGATTTGTTTTTAGATATGAACGGCGTTGCCCTACGCGCCCCAGAACTGACTTTAGAGCAGGAGCCGCCTTCAGCGTTTGAGCGACTTGCAGAGATTACCGTGCCGACGCTTCTTCTATGGGGTGACCTGGATTTTTCGCATGTGCAGGCGCGGTGCCGCCATCTTTCCGAAACCTTACCAAATGTACAAGCTGAGGTCATGATTGGAACGGCCCACCTGCCGAATCTCGAGCAGCCTGAAAACTTTAACGACCTAGTGCTGGGGTTCCTCGAGCAGCTTTAGAAGGCCTTGGCGTAAAAAAGCCCACATCCTCAAAAATAGGGTGTGGGCTCTCTGGAGCCAACGGTCGGACTTGAACCGACGACCTGCGCGTTACGAATGCGCTGCTCTACCGCTGAGCTACGTTGGCAAAAAGATGATTGAAGATTAAAAGGTGAGGATTCAAGATTTTATGTTTAATCTTCAATCATTCATCTTCAATCTTCAATCGCCTTTACCTGGTGGCCAGAGGCGGGATTGAACCGCCGACACTACGATTTTCAGTCGTATGCTCTACCAACTGAGCTATCTGGCCGTGAAGCCTCTTCGGCTGACCCAAGCACGGTATCACTGGATGAACCAGATGATACCTGCTGCTCAAGGCTGTTTTGGCGACCCGGACGAGATTTGAACTCGCGACCTTCTGCGTGACAGGCAGATATGCTAACCGCTACACTACCGGGCCAAAGCTGCTTTCGAGGGCAAAAAGCGTACTCGAGAGCGAAAGGAATGATACCGGAGTTATCGGTACTTTGTCAACGTTTGGCTAACCTTAATCCGAGGCTTGCATGAACTGCGTTTGCGTGTCCAAGCTAAACTCCTTTAAGACCTTTCTTAACGCTTCCGGCCCGTAGCCAAGCGCCTCATGCTGCGCCTTAGGGTCGCCGTGAGGCACGGTGACATCGGGGATGCCTAAGCGGCGCAAGGTCACTGTTTTACCGTTGTCCATAAGTGTCTCAGCTACCGCTGAACCCAAACCGCCTTGTAAGGCGTGGTCCTCGGCAGTAATGAGAACTTTCGCACTGTCTGCGAGTTTTAAAAGTAAGGCTTCGTCCAGCGGTTTAATAAACCTCGCATTGACCACACCGACTTTAGGATTATTTTGGGTTGCCTTAACGGCATAGTCAAGCGTCGGACCAAGCGCGAGAATATAAGCGTCACTGCCCTCTTTCAAAATGTCCCAGCTACCCCACGCAATATCGGGCCAATCAGCCAGGTTCTTATGCTCGGGTGCGGCAACAGACCCTCGAGGCCAGCGGATGGCCTTGGGACCGCCTATTTCTAAAGCTTTTTTGAGCATGCTTTGTAGCTCATCGGCATCTTTGGGCATAGCAACCGACATATTGGGCAGTGTGCGCAAGAAGGCCATATCGTAAATACCCTGATGCGTCGCGCCGTCGCCGCCGACCAGACCTGCTCGGTCGATTGCAAAGACAACGTCTAAATTCTCAATGCACACGTCGTGAATAACCTGGTCGTAGCCGCGCTGTAAAAAGGTGCTGTAGATTGCCACGATAGGCCGCTCACCGCGCAGCGCAAGCCCTGCGCCCACCGTTACGGCGACGTCCTCGGCAATGCCGACATCTATATAACGTTCGGGATGTTTCTGACTGTACTCAGTGAGGCCACTGCCCACGCGCATGGCGGGTGTAATTACCCAGACGCGGTCATCCTGGTTCGCAATGTTAATGGCGGCGTCACCGAAAGCGTTTGACCAACCGTAACCCTTTTGAGCAGCAACGGGTCTAGCAGGGTCGAACTTTTTCGCGCCGTGCCACTCGATAGGGTCTTCTTCAGCAATCATATAGCCCTTACCCTTGCGCGTAACAATATGCAGCATGGTGGGGCCATCTAAGTTTTGGATATGCTCGAGGTAATAAAGCAAGCTATCTATATCGTGCCCGTCAATCGGACCAACGTAGCGTATCCCCATCGCGTGAAATGGGTTCAGGCTGGCAGGGTCCAAGAAATGACGCGCTGCATGCTTGGCGCGGCTGCCCAAGTCGGCAATTTTCTTAAAGCTGCTGAGCGCTTCCTTGCCTGTCTTTTCAGCCTTTTGAAACCAGGACTGTACCTGGAGAGAACGCAAATAACCTTTTAAAGCACCGACATTTTCACTAATCGACATGTCGTTGTCGTTGAGAATAATTGTCATTTTTGGCTTTACATGCCCAATTTGATTGAGGGCGGCTAGGGCCATACCCCCTGTTAGCGCACCATCGCCAATAATAGGAATAACAGCGTAGTCATCACCTCTAGCATCACGCGCTAACGCCATACCGAGGGCGGCGGCCAAGCTCGTACTGGCGTGACCCACTGTGAGGGCGTCGTGCTCCGATTCGCTTGTGGTGGTAAAGCCCGCCAAACCGTCCGGCTTGCGAATACTGTCAATCATCGCCTTGCGACCCGTGAAAATTTTGTGCCCGTAAGCTTGGTGGCCTACATCCCAGACAAAGCGGTCCTGGGCTGAGTTGTAAAGGTAGTGCAGCGCCACCGTAAGTTCGACAGCCCCTAAGCTCGAGGCCAAATGTCCGCCGCCTATGGAGCAAACACGAATGATTTCGCTACGTAACTCTTCAGCTAGCTCTGGCAGCTCGTCTCTGGGAACGCGTTTCACATCCTCAGGAGAATCAATACCGGGTAGAAATGCCATAGGTCTCCTTTAGTACGCCCAAGTTTAGCAAACGCACCCTATTTAGGCTGTAACGGTCGTTGCTGTTTATGGGGCGGCGGCAGAAAGGTTAAAACTTGCGCCTTAATCGCTTTGGCGGTTTGCTAGCAGTGGCAGGGGGTCGTGGACGGCGCGGTCACAGCTGCGTCTCGAGCCGCTGTAAATACCAAAATGCAAGTGGGGTGGTGTCGATACGGCGTTGCCTGTATTACCCACATAGCCTAGCAGCGTGTCGACCGTAACCGCCTGCCCCTCTTCAATATCAGCCCAACTATCTAGATGTGCGTAATAGTAGCGCCGACCCCCTGCGCCTATAACCCACACGACGTTACCCCCAAGGTTGCTCGTGCCGACGCGGTAAACATAACCAGGTGCCGCTGAAAAAATAGGCGTTCCTCGTGGCGCAAAAATATCTTGACCTTCATGCGTGCGACCCGTTCCGCGCGGCGCCCCCCAGGTATCGGCAACGCTAGCAACGCTCACACCTTCAACAGGCATATAAAGAACCGTGTCGGGCTCGCTAGGTAAGCGCTCAGTGTAAAAGGCCAAGCGTTCGCGGTAGCGTGCCCACCGTTCGGCGCTCGCTTGTTCTTCGGGTGTTTGGGGTGGTGTGATTTGATAGTCACAGCTTTCTTGCGCCAATGTCAGGTTGGCAAGAAACAGAAGAAGTAAGGAGCAAAATAAGGTAGTCGGAGATATAAACTTGTAGGTTTTCACGCTTATATGATAGGTGACTTTATCTTTGAGTGAAGTAACGCGCCTAAATACTTGGAATAGTAAACGTACAGAAGTCGACCCTCTTTTGGTATCCTCTTAGAGGTAGCTTGAAAACGTGGCTCGAGCTTAGGCGCTCAGCTTATTTCGCCTCGAGCCAGTTGCTCCCCACACCCACCTCAGCGACAATCGGCACATCTAAGCTGTACGCCCCTTCCATTGTCGTTTGAATAAGCGCGGCGACCTCATCTGTTTTAGCCTCGGGCGCTTCGATGATAAGTTCGTCGTGAACTTGCAGGGTAATGCGGGCGTCATGCGCTTTCAGTTTAGGGGCCAGGTGTAGCATAGCGATTTTGACGATATCGGCCTGGGTGCCCTGAATCGGCATATTGTACGCGGTGCGCTCGGCGTATTCTCTCGCGTTGCGGTTTTTAGCGTTGATGTCAGGAATATAGCGGCGGCGACCCAAGAGGGTTTCGACGTAGCCATTTTTACGAGCAAACTCGAGGGTGCTGTCAATATAGCTTTGCACTTTCGGGTAGCGTTCAAAATAAGCGTCGATAAAGGCGCTCGCCTCAGCGTAGTCAATGCTCAGTTCACGGGTCAGGCGGTGGGCCGACATCCCGTAAAGTACGCCGAAGTTGATAATTTTGGCGACGCGGCGCATGGTAGGTTCGACCTTTTTCATATCAGTATCATAAATCTGCGCGGCGGTGCGGCTGTGAATGTCCAGACCCTCGCGGAAGGTCTCGATAAGCGCCTCTTCACCGCTGACGTGCGCCAAAATGCGCAGTTCGATTTGTGAATAATCCGCAACGAGCAGTTTCTCGCCCTTCCCTGCAATAAAAGCGCGGCGAATTTCGCGCCCGATATCAGTGCGCACGGGAATATTTTGCAAATTGGGGTTGGCGCTCGAGAGCCGCCCCGTTGCGGTAACCGTCTGGTTAAAAGTCGTGTGAATGCGGCCCGTGTCAGGATTGACCAGCGCAGGAAGCGGGTCGAGATAGGTATTTTTGAGTTTCGAGAGTTCGCGGTAATCCAGGATAAGGCCGACGACCTCGTGCTCGTCCCGCAGGGGCTCGAGGGCCTGAACCGAGGTCGAGCGTTTACCTGTCGAGGTTTTTTTGCCCGCTTGCAGCTCGAGTTTGTCAAATAGTAGTTCAGCGACCTGGTCACGCGAGTTTAAATTGAGGGCGTCGTTCTCGGCAATAGCGCGCACTTTGTTTTCCAGGGCCTCGAGCTTTTCAGCGAAGGCGTCGGACTGTTTTTTGAGCCGTGCTACATCGATTTCGACGCCGCAATACTCCATATCGGCGAGGACTTGTTGCAGAGGTTTCTCGATTTCCTCATACAGTTTGCGCAGTTCAGGCGTGAATTTCAGCGGCAAGATTTTCAAAAGTTCAGCCGTGACCACGGCGCGTGTCATCGCACTCTCGCCCCAATCGGGCGTGTCGTAACGGCGTGCCAGGGCTTCGGGGGATGAGGTGTTGGGGTCTAGCACGTAGCCCATGAGCAGGGGGTCGTCGCCGGGTTCGACTTCTAAGTCTTGCTTACGGGCGTACACGCTCAAAGCCTTGGCGTCGCAGGCGTTCAGCACCTCTTCGGTACGCAGCACGGTCTCGCGCCAGTCGCCGCCTACGGGCGCGACCGTACCTGCTTGCGCCACTGCTAACTGGCTCAGCTCAGCTTGCATGGGGTTGGCGCTCGAGAGCACAAAACCCAGAGCACCGCCAAAGAAACTATCAGCCGATGAGATTTGGCTGTAGTCATGCTCACGCCCCTCTGAAACGCCCGCCTTCAAACCGAGTTCACGCATGACTGAATTAAGCTCCAAGTCACTTAAAAGCTCACGCAGTTCGTCCTCGTCCATATCGCGTTTGGACCAGTCTTTGGGGTCGATGACAATATCCGCGTCGGTGACGATACGCGAGAGCTGACGCGAAAATACAACGTTCTCGCGTGAGGCGAGCACCTTGTCGGCAAACTTCTTAGGCTCGACCTCGTCTAAGTGCTCCAAAATATAGTCGAGGCTTCCGTAAGCTTGCAGCAGCTTTTTCGCGCTCACCGGACCAATACCCTTGGCACCTGGAATATTATCTGAAGAGTCGCCCGTGAGTGAGCGGTAGTCCACCCACTGCTCGACGGTAACGCCGTACTTTTCATAGACTTCTTTGGGGCCGAAGCGGTCTTTTTTATCTAGACCGCGTACGCAAATGCGCTCTGACACAAGCTGATAGGCGTCACGGTCCCCCGTGACGATTTCGACGTGATAACCCCGCTCGGCGCAGCGTGTAGCGATAGTACCAAACAGGTCATCGGCCTCTAAACCTGCGACCTCGGTACGGTAAAGCCCCATCAGGTCGATGATTTTGCGAATCGTGTCGATTTGCCCTGGCAGGTCCTCAGGCGTAGGCGAGCGTCCCGCCTTATAGTCTTCGTACTGTTCATGCCGAAAGGTCTTGGCGGGCGCGTCGAAGGTGACAATCGTCGCGTCATGTTCGCCCTCTTCTTTCAAAATGCGCAAGAGCGAGCGCATAAAGCCAAAGATGGCGTTGGTAGAGATACCTTTACTGTTAGAGAGTTCACGTATGGCGTAGTAACTGCGAAAGGCGAGCGCGTGCCCGTCGATAATAATGACCTTGTTGCCGTTGACCTCTTTGGGTACGTCGGTAGCGTCTCGAGCGGTGAAGAGCGCAGACTGTTCAGACATGTTTATAGTGTACCGCGCCGCTTAAAAAAGTGGGGTTGGGTACACGCAAAAAATGCGGAGCTTTTAGATTTACCTGAGCGGTCAATAGGCTAGAGGGTTCAAGTGCGGTTTTCGCTACAAGACAGCGTGTTTGTTCCCTATGATTTGAGGTGTCAACCTCATTTCTAAAGGGGCCAACTATCTGTGTCAGAACATACCAAACCAAAAACTAAGCCGCGTTCAGGCGAGATTGGACGCATCGTTCAGCGCGAACATGCCGTGTCAGGTGAGCTTATCGCTATAAGAACCCGCGCTACCGAAATTATCAGCAGCGGTATTGTGATAGCAGACGCTCGCCGCGCAGCCCTTCCCATTGTCTATTGCAATGTGGGCTTTAGCAAACTGACGGGTTACGCAGCGGCAGAGGTGGTGGGGCGCAGTTGCAAGTTTTTGCAAGGTGACGACACCGACCCCAAAGTGCTGAACAAACTCAGGCGGGCGCTAAAAAGCGCGAGCGATGTGAACGTCATTCTAAAGAACTACCGTAAAGATGGCTCAGTTTTTTGGAATGAACTCAGTATTACGCCTGTCCTTGACGAAGACGGCTTGCCGACGCATTTTATCGGGATTCAAAATGACGTAACGCAGCGCGTTAGGGCTCAAAAGGGACTTGTCAGTAATGTTAAAAAGCTCGAGCACCTAAACACCAAACTGGCAAACGCTAATATCGATTTAGAGCAAGCCAACCAGGCCCTGCATTACCGCTCGATGCATGACTCCCTAACGGGCGCTGCCAATCGCGCCTTATTTGATGACCACTTAAAGCAGGCTATTGAACGGCGCAAGCGCCACATGGCGTTTTGCTTTGCGGTCCTTTATATCGACTTAGACAGTTTTAAAATGATTAACGACGGTTATGGGCACGGCGTCGGTGACGACGTTTTGGTGGCTACGACAGAGGTCTTACGAGACTGCGTTCGCCCGAACGATACCGTTGCGCGTTTGGGCGGTGACGAATTTGCGATTTTGCTCGAGGACTTAGGTCAGCCCAAAGAGGCTGAACAGGTCGCCGAACGGATTCGCCACGCTATGAACAGTGGGCTCGTTATAAACGGGCTGACGCTGCACGTTTCAGCAAGTATCGGTATCGTTAACGACGGGGGTAGCGTAAGCAGCGACGAGTTACTAAGCAATGCTGACAGCGCGATGTACCGCGCTAAGAAAAGCGGTAAAAACCGCAACATTGCCTTCGACCCCTCGATGCGTTCTCACCCGAGTACCTTGCACAACGATTTGAGAGTCGCCCTCGACCGCGGCGAGCTAGAGGTCTATTTTCAGCCGATTCTAAGAACGCATGATGCCACGCCAATGGGCTTTGAAGCCTTAGCGCGCTGGCAGCATCCTCACTTAGGTGCTATTTCACCCGCCGAGTTTATTCCCGTTGCAGAAAGTACGGGTATGATTCTCGAGCTTGACTTGCAGGTGCTGCGTAAGAGCTGCGAACAAATGGTGGCGTGGCAGGCGCAAAGCGCCGTACCTTTGACACTTAATGTTAACTGTTCGGGCTACCACCTCTTAAATGATTCGTTTACCACTGAGGTTAGTACAGTCTTAAAAGACACGGGCTTTCCGGCGTCACAGCTTGTTCTCGAGCTGACCGAATCCATTATGATGAATTTGACTGACGACGTTCGCCAGACGCTTGAAGATCTAAAGGCGCTCGGTGTGCAGCTTTACATCGACGACTTTGGCACGGGCTTTTCTTCCCTACGGTACTTGCAAGATATTCCGAGTACCGCGCTTAAAATTGCCCGCCCCTTTGTCGAGGGGGTACACAACGACCCCAAGAGTCAGACTTTGCTCCGCACAGTAATAAGCCTCGCGCATAATCTCGGTATGGGGGTTGTTGCAGAGGGTGTTGAACTCGCTGAAGAATTAGATTTTGTCAAAGGTTTAGGTTGCGAATATGTGCAGGGGTTTCTCTTTCGCCCTGCGATACCTGCGGCAGGGGTGACTGATTATTTGCGGGGCTACAATTAAGTCTTACTGTCTTGGTCTGATATTTACTGGTTTTATAATGTCATGAGTCAGAATCCAGGGGCCAGACGTAAAAAGGTTGCAAACTGTTCGCGTTTTTATTTTTTGATGCGGAGCTATCCTTGTTGTTAATTTTAACGTTCTCAACACTGACGCTTTTCTAGTCCGCTAGCTTTTCAAACAGTGCTAGACCCACAGGGCCGCGGTACTGCGCTTTGAGCAGTCTCAAGCCTGCTTCGTTTGATTTTGTCTCTAAGTCTTTAGGGTCAATGAACCGAATGCCCGAGGTGCGGATAAGTCCTTGAATGAGCTTGCCAACGTTTGCTTCAGCCTGGGCAGCGTACATTTGCCAGACCTTGCCACCACTTTTAAGCACCCTTGCGAACTCACGCAAGGTTTTATCAAGCTCAGTGAATTCGTTCAGGGAGCCGCCGCAAACGATTGCGTCAAAGCTTGCATCCTCATAGGGTAAGTCGCGTACATCAGCATGGACCAGAATAGGGGAGACGCCGTCACGCTCGGCGTACTCTCGAGCTTTTTTTAGGAAGGGCAGACTAAAGTCGAGCGCGTGAACGTCAAGACTCGGGTCGTGAGCGAGCAACGTTCGAGCGTAGAGCCCAGCAGAGCAAGCCGCATCTAAGATAGCCTGTCCCGGTTCGGGTGACAGCCACTCGAGCATCAGTGCTAATTCGCGCTCAGTACTAAACGCCCCACCTGTCAGAATAGAAAGCGAGCGTTTTCGCCAGAGAGGTTCATATATTGCAGCAGTGACGGGCAAAAAGTTACTGCTCTGACCTAAAGGAACGCTCGGGCGCTCACTAAGGGTGCGGTAAATGCCATCTTTTTGGGGATAATCGATTTTAAACATTTAAAGGTTCCAACCGCCTGCAACCTCCAGAGTTACCCCAGTTACATATCGCGCTTCGTCAGAAAGCAAATAGCGCACTGCCCCGACGAGTTCACTCAGTTGCCCGGCGCGGCCCATAGGAATCTCATCTAGCGGCTTGGTAACGCTATTTTCCATAACGCCGGGGCTCACGACATTGACCGTAAGGCCGTGCTCGGCATTTTCTTGCGCTAGGGCTTTGCTATAAAGAATCACACCCGTTTTGGCAATACCGTAAGGCGCAATAATAGGCCGCGCCACTAAATGCTCTGCGCCCGTATAGCCGACGTTGATAATACGCCCCGAATTCTGCGTACGCATAATTGGAACCGCCGTCTGGCACGTGTAAAAAGTGGCGTGTAAGTTGCTGTCGAACATAGCGTGCCAGGTCTCGGTATCAAGCTCTGCTAAAGAGCTTTTTTGGTAGTTGCCAACGTTGTTCACCAGAACATCTAAACTGCCCAGAGAAGCCTGTGCTAGCTGGACGAGGTCTTGGGCCTCCTGGGGTTTGGTAACGTCTGCTTGCAATGTAATAGCCGTGACACCGTGCTCAGCTGCCTGACGGGCGACATCTTGGGCTTCAGGTTTACTCGAGTGATAGTGAACCGCCACGTCGTAACCGTCCTGGGCGAGCGCTAAAACAATCGCCTTGCCGATGCCCTTAGCTGAGCCGGTGACGAGGGCGCTAGGCATGTCGCCCCTTTGGGGCAGATTGAAGATTGAAGATTGAAGATTGAAGATTGGAGCAACGCTGAAAAACCAAATGGACGGCGAAATAGTTGACCTTTAATTTTAAATACCTAGTCATCCGATTGCCTCACCAAAACCATTCTCTCTATAAAACTCGACGAGTCGCCGTGTGGGGGTGTTCAGGTGGTAGCTCAGGGCTTCGTCGGGCGGGACCCAGGCAAACGCTTCGGCCTCGTCATTTAAGGTGACGTTTTCGCCGTGGCTGCGGGCAATGAAGTTTAGCAGGATGAAGTGGGCGTCTTTGTAGAACTCAGCGCTGTTGACACTCTCTTGCACGGGGCCCCAGCTAATGTTGTAAAGCTCGAGTCCTGTTTCTTCTTTAAACTCGCGTAGCAGGGCAGCGTTCATTGTTTCACCGTAGTCAATTTTGCCACCGGGAACGCCCCAAGTATCCTTCCATTTGTGGGTTTTTATCAGGAGGATGCGCTCCGACGGGCCAACCACTAAGGCTCCAACGGTCGCTAAAGGATAAGAGGACACAGCGAACCTCATGCTCCCTGTTCTGATGCAGTGTCCGTCTGAGCTTTGCTTTGCTCGAGACGGCGCAGGTGACGGCGAAAGCGCACGCCACGTAAAGCTTGAATACTCAAAACGTAAAGCGTCTGTATAAAAAGGCTATAGATATACCAAAACGGCTGACCCATCACCAGGCACACGCCTAAAATGAAAAGCTGCGTACTCAGTCCTAAATTGACCAGTGCGGCTGTTGAAAAGAGGTCGGCCCAGGCAAGACGCAGTTCGTGGGACGCCCTATCAAAAGTAATGCCGCTGAGTACCTTGAAATAGGTTTTGTCAAATTTGGCAATCGCGCGGTCCTGAGGGGCTAAGACGTTGTCATAAAAACCTTTGAAAAAGGTGTAAAGGGGGCGGGGCGCACCCACGGGCGGGTTGCTATTTTCGGGTGGGCCGTAACGCTCGAGCTTATAAAGCCGCTCGGCGTTGTAGTCAAGCGACAATATGAAGGTGAGCAAAATAAAGGCAATCAAGCTTTGCAGCGCCGAACCATAAATCGCCAGGGCAGCAAACAGCGCAGCGTTGACAAAAAAGTCCATCCCCGTATCAAAATAGCGGCCCATCAGGGTAATTTGTCCGGTAGCTCTGGCAAGACCGCCATCCATATTGTCGAGCAGCGTTTTAAGCTGCAAGAGGATGGCGGCGACCAGCAAAAACCCGTTGGGCCGAGCGATCAGTAACGCCGCCGCAATAAAACCGAGCACTGCGTGTGTCAAAACGATAAAGAGCGGATTTAGACCTGTTGGACATAATAAGCGCACACCAGAATCAGCTACAGGCTGAACGATTTGCATGATAATTTCGCTGCGTGGTCTGGGTTTAGCGCTGGTATTCACTGCCCACCGATACTAGCACCTCACATGTCTTTGGAAAGCAGCGTGAAACAGCTTTTGTGTATGTAATTCTCTTAGCAATAGACTTCTCCTAATTAGTATCAACTGAGCAGCAGTAAAACCGATTCGAGAGCAGTCTCGCAAAGCTCGGAAATCACAGATAATCGGACTTTATAAAAGAGGTCTGATGAAGGGTAGCTTCATTAGACTGCTAAGCTCACGTTTTCTCTTAAAGGGTGCCTATTTTAGAAACGTTTATAGGGTTTTTAGCGTGCTTTATAAGTAAAAGCTGGTGCAAGCTGCGCTATGTAAGCCTATGCACAAGGTATGATAGAGTAATTTAATGTTCGCAACTGTGCGTATATTAGCGGACAGTGGCCCTGTGCGCGTCGAGTTGGCACGTTGGCGAGACCGTATGGTTGTCGTTAAACGTCTGAAAACGCATTCACCCTTTTTGATAGGTCGTATTCAGCGTGAGGCCGCTGTTCTAACCAAACTCGAGCATGAAAATATCGTCCCACTTTTAGGCGTCGAGAAAGACGCTATTATCTACGCCTATTATCCAGGCGTCAACCTTGCCGAGGCGCTTGAGGTTGCGCCTATTCCGTTAGCAAGAAGCCTAAAGATTATTAACGATGTAATGAGCGCTCTCATTTACTCGCATGATAACGACGTGATTCATTGCGACGTTAAACCGGGCAATATTTTGGTGCGCGGGGAAAAGGCACTGTTAGCAGATTTCGGCTTTGCCAAAGACTTGGCCCTAACCGCTATTACTGACCAGGACGTTATGCTCGGTACACCGAGTTATATGGCCCCCGAGCAGTTTCGCGGCGAGCGCAATGACCCCAGAAGCGACCTGTATTCGGTAGGCGCGGTGCTTTACCACATGATTCACGGCTCACCACCTTACGGCGGGCAAGTCATTCGTTTCCTGGTGGGGGATAGTTCCTTAGAGTTAGACCCTCTACCCCCTGAAGCCCAAGACATTGCGCCTGTGGTTTATAAGGCGTTGTCACGTTTGCCTGATGACCGTTACCAAACAGCGCAGGAGATGTTAGACGCGCTTAAAGGTGTGTTAGAGCCAGCTTAGGCTCGAGTCGTCAGCTTTCGCCCCTTGCAGCAATTGCTATAGCCAATACATTCTCGAGTAAACTATTAGTTATGGACAGCTCGAGCTTACACACACTTATTGACCAACTGCCTGCCGAACTTCGGCGAGAGGTACACGATTTCGCTGCCTTTTTGCTTTCAAAGCAGAAGAAGCAAGGCCCGCGTAAAAAGCCCCGCATCGCCGGATTACATGAGGGCCAAACGGTAATGAGCGATGATTTCGATGAACCGCTGCCAGACGAGTTTTGGCTCGGTAAAGACGCATGAAACTGCTGCTAGACACGCATACCTTTCTCTGGTGGGATAATGAACCGAGTAAGCTGTCTAAGAATGTCTACGACCTCTGCCAAGACCCTAGCAATGAACTCCTGCTAAGCCTGGTCAGCATTTGGGAAATCCAGATCAAGGCGCAGCTTGGCAAGCTCACCTTGAGAACGGCCCTTTCGCAAATCGTCACCGACCAACAGAGCCAGAACGGAATTACGCTCTTGCAGATTACGCTGCCCCACATACTTACCCTGCAAAATCTGCCAATGCACCATAGAGACCCTTTTGACCGCCTTCTTATCAGTCAGGCGCAAAATGAAGGGGCTAGCCTATTGAGCAAGGACAGCGAATTTACAGATTACGGGGTCGGGGTCATTTGGGCGTAGCTCGAGCCAGCTTTCAAGCTCAGGCAATTTATGAGTGCCGAAGCCCTCGAGTCGGGAAGCTTGGTAGCTTTCGACGGTTCTAGTCCACTGTACCCACCCTCCGCCGTATAAGCTCGATATCCCTAGCTTCTCCTTGCTGGTCAACGCGCAGTCTAACCGCGTCGCCCGCCTCTCCTCTAATACGAATAATCGCCGCGCCGACATTCATGGTGCGGGCGTCTTCACCATCGATATGAGTAATGACGTCGTCTATTTGCAAACCTGCAAGCTGCGCGGGAAAACCAGGTTCCACCTCGGTAATGCGCAAGCCTTCATCAGCCAGGGCGAGGTTCACGCCGATACCCGCGTAGTCGTCACTGTCAAGCGCCTCAAGTTCCCAGTTGTACGCAGCGCCGCCATCATCAAGACTGAATATAAATGTCTCGGACAGGTCGTCAAGCTCAGTGATAACGGCTGAGAGGCGGTTCCATCCGGCCTTTACCTCAAGCTCGGGGAAGATGTAAACACTAGAAGTTCCGTCGTCATAAACCAGCTCGCAACGGCCTGAAAGGGTTGTGGCTTCGCTGTAATAATGAAACTCTTTGTAAGCCTCACCTAATGCGTAGTCAAAGCGCGGCGTTTGTAAGTAAAGGTCTGCTATGACTTCGCCCTTACGCATAACCTCGAAAGAAGAGAGCATTGTATAGCGGACGTCTGGCTTGCTCGAGCTTAAGCAGTTCTTAGCGTCACCAAAATCGCGCACGGCGCTTAAACGCCTTGGCTTTTCTACGGTGAAACTGAACCTGCCTGCTGCGTCAATACTCGTTTCTCCATTCGGCGTCGTTAGGGTAGCCGCGTCGTAGGGCCAAAAAGCGATTTCGCCTGAGACTAAAAGGTCACCCCTTAGCTGAGCCCCCACGACACTTGTAAGCAGAAAAAGGGAGAGCGTAAACGCCAAGCAGCGTTTAGACAATATGACCATAGCTAGACCTCCAATCTTTGTTAAAAATGCGCCTGCTTTACTTGTCGGCAAGGGAGTTGTGACAAGCTGGAGAACAGGCGCAGGGGAACTTAGGGTTTTGTCTTACTCAACAGAACTCGCAAACTCTGCCGTGCGGGCCTCGAGTACACTCAATGCTTCTTCACCTCTGGGTAAAAAGTGCTGCCCACTGCCGTAAAGAAGGTCAAAATCATCAGGATGGTCGTCTCGTAAAAAGCCTAGAAAACGCTGAAGCCCTTGCTCGATAAATTGCGGATTCCACTGCGGGTCAATCGTCGTGATTTTGCCGTCTTCTACAACAAAGTTAAACATCATGTCGAAGGGACCTATGTCCAGGGCTCGAGTCCAGTCGTTCTCGAGCGTGGCATTACGCGAGACCTGCGTTTCGTCTAAACTGTCCTCCTGACAGCTCTCAGCGGTCCAATTCCAGTTGACCGTCTCGTAATACGCCAAGGCGTCGCCGTAATCTTCAGGCGTGGCGGCAATGTCGTAACTCTCGAGGTCATCCGAAAGGGTAAGCACAAGGGCGTCGGCGTCCCACTTGCCTCGCGCTTCTAAAAAGGCGAGTGCTACGCTTTCATTTTCGCTAGCTTCTGCCATAGCCTCTTGCGCCATGTTTTCTTGCGCCATGTTTCCTTGCGCCATGTCGTTGCTGTCAGCAAGCCAATCAAACCAACCCTCATGCGGACCAGGAAAAAGCCCGTAATTGACATTTGACTGACAGTGCGAGGCGACTCTCAAGGTAAAAGGCGCACCCGAGTTGGCAATTGCTACGGGAACTGCCATAGGCGCATCTTCTTTGAAGGGCGAAGTTAAACGCTCATCAGTAGGGTCAAAGCCTTCAAAGTTATGAAAAGGATACGCCCCGCCAATAATAGGAAAGTCTACGGTGCTTGTCCAAATGGCATTACCATTGTCATCTGACCACACACCGTTACTTAAGCCCTCTTTGGCATTGCCTTTACCTGTAAAGCTAAGCGCTTCATCAAGCTCAGAACTAGGAATGAGCGGCGTGCCGGGAATACCTATAAGGGGGTTAGCACCTACGGGGTTGCCTTCATTGTCAGTTTGCATGAGTCTCAACCACATGGTGTAGTACATGTTGGGCTTGACGCCGGTCATGTCGATGGTGACGGTTGACTGAGCGCCTGACTGCTCAATGCTTAAGGTCGCTTTAGCATCAGGCCAGTCGTAAGGGGTGTAGGGATAGTCAGCGTCTTCATCTTGACACTCAATCGCTACGCTCTGACCAGTGGGCATTTTGAAATCGATGGGAACGCGGTCAAACTCGGCAGATAGAACTGTTTGAGCTAAACTTGTTCCGAGAAATGTTGAAACAATGATAATACTTAAAGTTGTTACAAAACGGTTTATCACGCACTACTCCTTTTTACATAGCAGTTCCAAACGTCATTGAGACTGATTTTCACCTGTCTGTATCGCTCAATCCATGCAGTCTCGCTTGCAGCTCGGAACCGGCCCGTAGGGCCACCCCCCTTAACCGAAGGGGGATAAAAAGCCATTTTTTTGCCTCAATCTATCGTGGAAGTGCTGATAGATAAGAAGGATGGCTCGAGCCACCCCTCCTAACGTCTAACTTCTTGCTCTACTCCGGAAAGTCAAAATACGGTTCACGCACACTTGCCGCCCAGCCATGAGACAGGCCATCGGTGCAGTGCGCGGCAATACGAACCATAAAGGGCGCGTCATAGCTCTCAGCTGACGAAACAATGGCAACCGGATAAAGCGATGCACCTTCAGGAAAGCGCTCGTCCCCAGGTTCAAAGCCCTCAATTTTATGAAACGGATACGCGCCACCAAATAGGGGATAGTCGAGCGTGGTTGAAAAGGTAGCGTTGCCGTCAGCATCCGTCGTAAAGACGTTAGCACCCTCTGTTACGCCGTTACCCTCACCTGTGGCGTCGCGAAGCTCGGCAAAAGCTGTACTAGGCGCTAACGGCGCACCACTCTTACCTGAAAGTGGATTACCACCAAAGGTATTACCCTGCGCATCTGTTCCTTTGAGCCAGACCCAAACGGTAAAAAGCGTATCTGGCTGAGCGCCCGCAACGTTAATGGTGACATCCGTGGACTCGAGTCCCTGATTAACGTCCATACTGGCAGTGGCGTCAGGGTAGTCCTGGGGGCAGTTTGTAGCAATGGAATTACCATTAGAATCTGCTTCGCTTGGGTCTAGTTTGACAAATTCGTAGCTTTGGCCTAGCGCGACACTCAGCACAAGTAACGTGATAAGCGGTGTCAAGCGTTTAAGCACAATCATCCTCCAAGATGGGTTATGTTCCCCGACGGTTTAGGTCGGGGACGCCTAGCGGCGGGCTACTTTACAAGCTAGCGTTCTAGCTTGTTCCTCTCGAGCCCTTAAGGTAGTTCAGCAGATAGAGGTTGCAACTGAGTTGGGCTGATAGCTTATTGCGTCATACCTTCAAGTTTTTCAATAACAGCCCCTGCGACTTTTTCGCCCAGCTCGAGTCCTGCCGTATTATCAGCCGGGAAGTGGATACCCCCCAGGATCCTCGACTGACCCGCTTGCTGCGCTAGACTTAGCGCTTCATCAGCATGGCTGGGAAACAAATGGGCAAAGACATGTGACGCTGCACCACTTATACAAGAGTGAGCCGAAGGATAGCTTGGATGCGGCGGCGTAGGCACCACGGTCTCGATACTTGGGTCAAGATGGACGGGTCGTGCTAGCCAGTACGTGTACTTAGAGTCAAAACAAGCAATTTCGGCGTCAGATCTTGCAATACCTATTGCCGCATAAATCTTGGCCATAAGCGCAGTGTCACCGCCTTGACCGCGTTCAAAAAGAAGTTTGTTGGCAAAATCAGTCCAAATTGGGTAGGTTCCGTAAAATCTTGCCCAGTATGTTGCTTGGTACATACTGTTCGTATTACGTTCAACGGCTCTAATTTCGTCTAATTGTGCATTGAGTTCGTCAGAATCGTAAGCAGGGGGTGGCGGTGCACGAAACTGAGCGCCGTTGTCTAATACCATTGTTTTCGCTTTACCAAGATTGGGGAAAATGGGTTCTTCAAGGGCGAAGCGCGTGTCATCCGGTCTGGATGAATATTCCCAGGGTAAATCAGAATCATCTGTTTCACCGTAGGCAATAACGGCGTCTGCTACGGCTTGACCAATGACTCTGCCTGCATCTATATCGCTTTGAATATTGACGCCTGCAAGTAACCTCGACTGTATGGCCTCTTCTGCCATCGCTCTGTAGCGATCTGCATGGTCTGGCGTGACGTAGCTCAAGACCTCAGAGGCAGCAATCGCAACAGCCGCGTGTTCACTTGGAAAGCTCGAGCCCTCACTTGCTATCAGAGGTTCAACGCCGCTATCTGTGGGCACAGTCCATGAACCCGCAGCTTCTTTTGCCTTTGCAGTCGCCACAACGGCGTCGTAAATAGCTGCGGACATTAAACCAAATGGTCTACTACCAGGTGGTCCATCTTTAGACACGTCGTACAAGACTTCTGACCATCTATAAGGTGCAGCAACAACATTCCAGTAGTCCACCATAGCTTGCGTGTCTTCATCTCTGGTTTCAGCTAGCATGATCAGCTCGAGTAACTCACCTTCTCTATCGGCCTCGCTAGGCGCTTCGACCATTGCAGCTATGGCGTCAGCGTCAGCAATCCAGGTATCCCAGTTTGCGGCGTCTGAAGCCATTGGGGCCATTTGAGCAAGGCCGAGCGAACCCAAAACGACCACTACGAAACTCTTGACCAACAAATCTCTCATATTCTTTCCCTCCTCCGAGCCAGGTAGCTCAGAACTTACAAATCAAACAGTAGAAAGGAGGGCGTGATGTAAACGTGATGTTACTAGACTTCTTGCGAAAGTATCGACTGAGCAACGGCAAAGCCGATGCGTATCGCAGATAATTGGACTTATGCAAGAGATCTACTTTAGCTTCTTGAACAATTCGCGGCTATGAAGTCAAATATTTGGCAATTCACTGTACTGCGTCGCCACCATCAGCGCGGATCGAAGGCATACATACACGAGAATGGTGGAAAAAAGCACGTGGATGGTCAAAATGGGGATACCACGTTGTTTTTCACAGAGATGGACGGATAGTGATTTGTAATCCAAATTTTCAATTGGATGGAATCATGATGCCAGATGAAATGGTGAATGGTGTACGCTCAATGAACCGCGAGACTATTAGTATTGCGTACATCGGTGGGGTGACAGAAAAGATAGTCGAATCATCCGATGGATTGTATAAAAGATTGCCAGAGGACAATATGACTGAGCCACAATATTACGCAATGCGTGGATTTTTGCAAGCAGTACAGAGCGCAATTCCCAGCATCCAAATAGGTGGACATCGTGATTTTATCGCAATGAAAAGAGGTCAATACAAAGCTTGTCCTAGCTTCGAGGTTGCAGACAAATTTGCTGACATTATCAATACTAATAACCTTCTTAAATATTAATTATGAAGATTTTGAAATACGTATTTATCGCCGTCATCGGCATCCTTGTTCTTACCAATATTCGTCAATGTTCGGAAGCAAAAAATAATAAACAAGAGTACATCAACATGCTCGATGCTGCAAATGATAGCCTAACTATTACCCGCGACGAATTAGGACGGCAAATA
>ENA-ORXM01002805-ORXM01002805.1-marine-metagenome-genome-assembly--contig:-NODE-2805-length-19131-cov-4.092527_pt1 | contig 19131 bp, 17 predicted proteins | sample MGYA00237867_ERZ511480 | MGnify/ENA primary metagenome ERZ511480 (study PRJEB26309, sample SAMN06266103) | marine metagenome | isolation source: Algal blade | place: United Kingdom:Sidmouth, United...
TGTCGGTGGTTATAGGGCCCGAAATCAAGGAAGACGATTCTAAAAGCGCCACATCGTCATAAATACGTTTGATTCTACGGTAAATAAACTTTTCTATGCGCACCTGAAGTACAAGAAAAGAAATAATGAACAACGATAAGGTCGATAGCGTGACCACTTTCCAGTCGAGCATATTCAAAAAGAATAAAATCGCAACGAGCACAGATACGAAAACCAAAGAAATCAGTAGAGAGGAGCGCAGGGCAAACCGGTATGACCTTTTTAATTTTATGGGCATCGTAAACTCTTGAAGTTTATATAGTCGGCATATTTCAAAAAAGTCTTCATTAGGCTACCAAAGCCGAAAATTTCGGTTCCAAACAGAAACTCAAGAGGACCTCAATAATTGGAAAATTTTGAAAGGTATACTTTAGATAACAAATTTGTACCCTACGCCCTTTACAGTCTTAAAGTGTTCTTCTCCGATTTTTTCGCGAAGTTTTCTGATATGAACATCAATGGTACGGCCACCGACGACTACTTCGTTGCCCCATACGCGGTCTAAGATAACTTCCCTTTTAAATACCTTACTTGGCTTCGATGTCAATAGGGACAACAATTCGAACTCTTTGCGGGGGAGAATGATTTCCTTACCATCGTTAACTATCTTATATTCTTCCCTATTGATCACAATATTGCCCACTCGAACGATATCTTCCTGTTGATTGTTATCTTCTTTCAATCTTCTGAGCAATGCCTTGACCTTACTCACCAAAACCTTCGGCCGAATCGGTTTTGTAATATAATCGTCTGCCCCGGCATCAAAACCGGCAACTTGAGAATAGTCTTCACCGCGCGCGGTCAAAAATGTGATAATCGTATTTTCAAGTCCCGAGGTACTTCGAATCACTTCGCAGGCCTCGATACCATCCATTTCGGGCATCATAACATCTAAAATAATCAAATGAGGGGTTTTTTTCTTGGCCATGGCCACCCCTTCGACCCCGTTTTTAGCCGTATAGACCTGATAGCCCTCTGAAGTTAGGTTGTAACCCACAATTTCGAGAATATCGGGCTCGTCGTCGACTAGAAGTATTTTAATCTCCTTCTTTTTCATGGTACTACGGTCTTAATTATTCGCTCGAAGATAAAGATAATACCAGTACGCCGAAACCACTTAACATTGATTTAATGTAGTAACGTTTAGATAACCTTATTGCAATAAAGGTTTAACATGGACGTAACTCGACCTTTACAGCTGCTCTCTTTCTTTGCACGGAATTTTGAGAGTAATAAATACAGCATGAAAAATATACTTGCTTTACTTCTATTTACCGTTTCCTTTGCTGGGTATACCCAAAGCACGGGAAGCATTGTCGGCACCTTGACCGACAAAGAAGTAAACGATGAACCTTTGGCCTTTGCCAACGTATTGATTAAAGGTACGACTACAGGAACCACTTCGGATTTTGACGGACTATATGAAATCGCCAACGTCGCCCCGGGTACTTATAGTATCGTCTTCAGCTATTTGGGATATGAGACCGTTGAAATTCCAAATGTTCAGGTAGTGGACGGAAAGGTTACGACCATAAATGTACCCATGAGCGCCTCAGAAGGGGTAACGCTAGACGAAGTTGTGGTGACCACCTCAGCGCGAAAAGATTCCGAGACCGCTCTTTTGCTCGACCAGAAAAGAGCCGTAGAAATAAAGCAGAGTATCGGGGCACAAGAACTGGCACGCAAGGGAGTCAGCGATGCGGCCGGTGCCGTTGCCCAGATTTCCGGTATTTCACGACAACAGGGTACAAACAATGTTTACGTAAGAGGACTGGGAGACCGCTACTTGAACACCAGTATGAACGGCCTCTCGTTACCTTCCAATGATATCAATAATAAGAATATCGACTTAGACCTGTTCTCATCCGATGTTATTCAGAATATAGGGGTAAGCAAAGCGTACTCAAGTAAGTTTTATGGGGATTTTTCTGCAGGAAACGTTGATATTTCATCACGGGAATATTCTGGCGAAGGGTATATCGATGTGTCGATAAACTCAGGAATCAACAGCAGTGCTGCCGGAAAAGATTTTGTAAAGAATGAAGGTACAGGTTACTTCGGATTCTATAATCGATACGACCGCAACCCTTTTGCCGTAATACTTTCCCATGGCGTTGATCCTGTTCCGCATTCAGGAATCGCACCTGTAAATGCCGGCGGAGCATTGTCTTTTGGGAAGTCTTTTCAGCTTTTCGGCGCAGACTCGGAGTCGCTGCTGAGTTTCTTCGGCACCGCATCTTTTAATTCCGGTTTTCGGTTTTACGAGGGAAGCCAGGCCAATTACGGCACGAACCTAGATGTGCTTTTTCCCAACGTAGAACGCTACGTGCATTCTACGACTTCAACAGCCATGGCCAATATCACATTTAAAATAAACAACAATCACAAAATCAAGTACAATTCATTGGCCATCAACAGTGCTAGCGATGAAGTGGGCTATTATGGTACGAAGGGCCAGGGTTTCAGCCAAGATCTAAATTCCGATACGGGCTACTTTCAATTGAATTCCCTATTTAATCAAGATTTAATTTTCGTGAACCAACTCACCGGCGAGCATACTTTTGACGAGAAGTGGTTTTTAGATTATGGCATCGGTTACAATACGGTATTTGCACATGAGCCCGACCGAAAACGGATTACATTGAACAATTACGATGCGCTTTTTGATGGTGACCCGAACACTTCTCCTGATTTTGGCCAACAGAACAACTTTAACAACCAACGCTACTTTCAGAATATCGAAGACGAAGAACTCAATAGCCGAATAAATTTGGCCTATTCCATTTCGGAAAAAGTAAAACTGAATTTCGGATATAACGGCAGAACCAAGCAGCGTAATTTCGATAACCAACGCTATGGTTACAAGAACATTAATTCGGACTTTGTCATCACCGACCCCAATAACTTAAACTCTATTTTTAATCTCGATAATTTTGTCGCCGGTTTGGCCGATGATGGCGAGGGCTACCAGACCCATGTTTTTAGACCGATCGATCCAGAATTGACAGGCCTTACCCAAACAAGTGCTCCGGGACGCTTGGAAAATACATATTCAGGAAAACTAGATGTACATGCCGGCTATATTTCGGCAGAAATCAACTTGGCAGACAAATGGTTGATCGTGCCGGGTATTCGTGCGGAGTCTTTTAATCAAAGTATCGCTTACGATGTAATTAACCTTCGGCCAGATTTGAACCCTGGCACCAACGAGGTCAACGAACCGCTCTATTTACCCAGCTTGAACATTAGATATGCCTTGAATGAAGACCAAAACCTGCGTTTTTCTACCAGTCGAACGGTTTCCTTTCCTGAATTTAAAGAAATGTCACCATTTGTTTACGAAGGCGTAACGCAGCGTATCGGGGGTAACCCAGATCTACTGGGCAGACAACCGATCGCGACAATAAACTATCGCAACGTTTCCGATGTTTCTTTTTCGAAAATCTTCAATCTTGACCTTAAATACGAATGGTTCTTCGGTAGAAATGAAATTTTATCGATAGGTGCTTTTACCAAAACCATACAAGACCCCGTAAACTTGGTAGTAGCAAATGATGCCACAGGTACACAACGTTATTTCAGAAGTGGTGAGAAAGCCACCGTCTACGGCGCAGAACTTGAGCTACGAAAGAACCTGATGGTCGACAACGAACAGCAGCCGGTATTGGCTATCGGTCTCAATGTATCTTATATACATACCGAACAAGACCTATACGATGAGATTAGCGGTGCGTTCAGTACCACTTTTAATAGAGATAGCGATGAACTGCAAGGTGCCTCGCCGTTGATTGCAAATGCCGACGTCAATTACAGTCCAAAATTTCGTAATTACAAACCTGTAATCAACCTAGTGGGCAACTACTATTCAGACCGCATTTTTGCCTTGGGTTCGGGCCAATTGGGCAATATTATTGAAAAAGGCATCCCGACTTTAGACTTTGTTTGGAAAAATCCGATAGGTGAAAATTTCGAAATCAATTTCAGCGCGAAGAATCTTTTGAATCCGACGTTCGAACTGAACCGAGAAATTTCAACTAATGAAAATATCGTTCTCCAAGATTTTAAACGTGGAGTCGATTTGGGCATATCAATGAAATATAAATTTTAAATACATAAACTTTAAATCCAATTAAAATTAATACGCAATGAAAAATAAATTAGTACTTGGTCTGACCCTGATTTCTGTATTTTGGGTCGTGTCTTGTGGCAATGACGACACCGCAGATATTATCATTAATAGCACGATTACCAATACCACGAACAATACCGAAGGCGGCGGTACCGATGGTGGCGAAACTACCGGTGAAACCATTAATCTCTCTGGAACGTATACCACCGATTTGGTACTCGATAGTGCGAACGAATATATTATAGACGGCCCTATGATTATGGAGGCCGGAACGACTTTGACCATCCCAGCGGGAATGACCCTCAAGGCAGAGCCCACGGGTTCTGATGTGTACCTTGCCATTGCACAAGGAGCGCGTATTGTCGCTGATGGAAACCAAAACGCACCGATTATACTTACCTCGAATTCGGACAACCCACGAGCAGGCGATTGGGGAGGTTTGATACTTTTAGGAAGAGCACCCGTAAACTCGGTCGCGGGTTCGGCCACATCTACTTCTGAAATTGCTGGCTTACCGTATGGAGGTGATACTGCAGACGACGATTCGGGAATTATACGATACGTACGCGTACAATATTCCGGTGGAAGTGCCGATGGTCAATCTGAAAACAATGCCTTTTCATTTTATGGGGTAGGTAACGGTACCGTTGTAGAGTATGTTCAGGCCTTCGAAGGAAAGGATGATGGCTTTGAATTTTTCGGAGGCACAGTGAACGCGAGCTTTATATCTGTTTTAAATGCACAAGATGATTCCGTTGACTGGACCGAAGGTTTTAGTGGAACATTGACCGATGTATATGTTGAGCATAACGGGGTCTCATGGGATAAGGCAATTGAAGCTGATGGCTATAATACCGATATAGGTAACAATTCTAGCCCTTTAGTATTTTCTGCTCCGAACGTAACTAATCTTACTATTTTAGGAAAAGGTTCCGATAACACCGTACAAGATGGTACCGCAGTCGATTTGGGAAGTTACGAGGCTGTACGTTTGAGGGCCGGTACTGCAGGTATTTTCACCAATGTACTGATAGAAGGCTTCGGCGAGGCCTTTGATCTTGATGGCGACGCAACGGATAACCCTACTGGCCAACAAGTATTGGACGATGCCCTACAATTGATAGATATTACTTTTACCGATGTTACTACGAAGTTCAAGAACGATACGGAGATAGTATTTACCGAAGCCGATTTGATAAGCGGAGAAGGAAATGGCACAGGTACTGATTATGCCTCTTGGAGTACAGGTTGGACGCTAAGCAATTGAATTGGAGCAAACGTTAATTAAGTAAAAAGCCCAATGTAATTGATTTTATGATGGGCTTTATTTAGTTTTTTGAGTTTACCTCCCGGCTCGCATCGTCCGTTCTACCGGAGTGTTTGGACACCAATTCCACGAATTGGCACGAATTTTATCAGCGAATCCCTTTTTGGAACCTGCTAGCCGGCAGACTGGTTTGGTGTGTCAATTGCAATTTTAATGCCTTTTTGGCTTGCCTAGAGGTGATTTATACCTTTTAACCTCATTTTTAAGCCATCTGTACATTTACTTTGATGAACAAAACAAAGAATCCGTATATTTACGGCATACGTTTTGTTTACCCTACTGTATGAAGCACATTTACTTCGTTATTACTTTCTTATGTATTTCCTTTAGTTATGCGCAAGATGCCCAGGCTAACGGTGATATTGATGGGTTCAAACTGTATCCGAATCCGGTTACTGATGGTAAGATATTTATCAGTACAGCGGACAATGCCCCAAAACAGATCGCAATCTACGATGTATTGGGCACCCAAGTGTTAGAAGCCAAAATTTCTGGTACGGAATTACAGCTACACGACCTCGATGCCGGCGTTTACGTACTACGGGTTTTTCAAAACAATAACGTAGCTACGCGAAAACTAATCGTAAAATAATCACCTCTTTTCGGCTCTACTAATATTGTATCTATAATCATCTCATTAAGAGAGAATAACCATTCTTTGATATCCGACAAAATGTAAAAAAAACCGATTAAATGTAAGCGGATTCCTATTTGCCTACAGTTTGTCGAGTTTCACAACAATTTTGACGGGTAAGGAAAGTCTTTTACTACCTTTATAGTATTGATCCCAAATCAATACCTATGCGACCAATCTACCTTTCACTATTTATGGTGTTCACTTTTGCGCTTTCCGCTCAAGAACCCGTTAATTTTCAGAATCAGAAAAACGAAGAGATTTCGGGTTTTAAATTGTACCCGAATCCCGCTTATGGTGACATGGTCAACGTTATCACCAAAGACAACGCCCTCAAACAAATTACCATTTACGACGTTTTCGGCGAGATTGTACTTACCGATAAGATTTCAAGAAACATCCTTACGATTTCACGGTTGGTTCCCGGGGTATATGTTCTTCAGGTAACCGAGAACAAAAAAACCATTACGCGCAAACTGGTCGTAAAATAAAAAAGCTCCCTGATGTGGAGCTTTTTTAGTTAAGAAAAGTTTTATTATAATATTTCAACGACCTCTAAATCAAAAACGAGGTCCCTTCCAGCCAACGGGTGATTTCCGTCTACAATAATGGTAGTCTTTTTAACATCGGTAATAATAAGGTCTATTTCCTGTCCGCTTTGGGTCTTCGAAACTAAGTTCATACCAACTTTAGGTTTAATATCTTCGGGTAACTGGGTTTTTGGCACTTCTTGAATAAGCTCTTGTTTCTTTTCACCATAGGCTTCCTCTTTGCTAATATTTATCGTTTTTTTCTCTTTCACTTTCATATCGATCAAGCCTTTTTCAAAACCTGAAATCAATTGACCTTGCCCCATAGTAAACTCAATCGGTTTACCGCGCTCCACAGAACTATCGAATACATGCCCACTTTCTAGTTTACCTGTATAGTGCACTTTTACGGTGTCATCATTTTTTACTTGACTCATAACTTTAATTTAATTTTAAAAAAATTGATTTCTACTATATGCCAACGAAATAAAGGTACAGGTCTAAAAACCAACACCAAATCTTTAAGCAGAACATTCCTTTTATTTAATAAAAATTAACAACCTGTCAGATTTTTCATTAAAAAAATTAACAAGAAGGCCAAGAAATTTTCACTTGATTACATAATCTCGAAATTTTTAGCAAGTAGGATTATTTTTTACGGAATTCGATATCGTTACTTTTGCATTCTTGGTCTTAAGAATGGATATCGATACTATTTTAAACATATTGTCAAAAAGGGAATTCGATTCGTTGGCTTTGGATATTTTTAGGTTTCAATACCAAAACAATATGGTTTATCGTGAATTTTGCGATTATTTGGGAAAGGATGCTTACAAGGTAACCCAACTCTTCGAAATCCCTTTTTTACCGATTTCTTTTTTTAAATCCAAGGAAATCATTTCAGGAACGAAAATCCCAGAAACCATATTTACAAGTAGCGGCACGACCGGAAGCCAAACCAGTAAACATTTGGTAAGCGACATTCACCTTTATGAAAAAAGCTTTCGCACTACTTTTTCACATTTTTACGGGTCAATTTCAGACTACTGTATTCTTGCCCTGCTACCCTCTTATTTAGAAAGAGATGGTTCATCTTTAATCTATATGGTCAACGACATGATTCAAAAAAGTGGCCATTCCGCCAGCGGATTTTATCTCAATGATTTAGTAGGATTGAGAACTAAACTGGAACAACTTGAAGCTGAGAAACAAAAAACCTTGTTAATAGGCGTCTCTTTTGCGTTGTTGGATATGGTAGAGGAAAATCCAATTCCACTAAAGCATACTATGGTGATGGAAACCGGCGGAATGAAAGGCCGTAGAAAAGAACTCATTCGCCAAGAACTTCATGCCATCTTAAAAAAGGGGTTCGGGGTCGATACCATACATTCGGAGTATGGTATGACAGAACTACTTTCGCAAGCCTATTCAAAAGGAAACGGAATCTTCCAAACCCCACCGTGGATGAAAGTTTTGATTCGCGACACTGAAGACCCGTTATCTTTTCAATCTTATGGAAAAACAGGCGGCATGAACATTATCGATCTCGCCAATAGATACTCCTGCGCTTTTATCGCCACCCAAGATTTGGGGAAAACTTATGACAATGGCACTTTTGAAGTACTGGGTCGATATGACCATTCAGATGTTCGGGGGTGTAATTTGATGGTGCTTTAAATTCCTAATATCTTCGCATCGACAAAGAAAGTTGAGTTTACCTCAATTGTATGATCAGAAGTTATGGCCTCATCGGTAACCGTATTCATACGCAGATTGAAGTTGTCTTTTTTGATATACTCTTTTAGGTCTACATCCAAGACATCAACATCGAGTGTATTACTTGAATTGTTAGCGTCCACCTCTTTAGACGCAATTTTTATTTCGTCTAGTCCATCGGCAGAAATATAGACTTCTAACGATTCTAAAAAACTGAAATCAGCATCATCTGGCGAAGTTATCTTCAACGTTAGCTCGGTCAATTTAATTTCTTCGATAAGGTCTTTTCGGGTATCGTTTACCTCGAATTGAGAATCTGAATTGGTTTCCATATCCGGTGTCAAGACGTCGAAGGGCAAATCGATTCCCGTTGTAGAGGGTATGGTGACGTTACTTTTATATTTAAGATTGAATTTGGTCAGCTCGTCGACTTTATCGCAGCTAATAGTTACTAAAAGAATACTAAGAATCAGAATAAAATTGCGCATCGCTCAGGTTTTTGGGGTTTAGTACTGATTGACTAACGCGTAGGGAGCTGAAATATTTGAAATAAATCAAAAAAAGAAACCGTTAGCTTCCAGCTTTAATTTTTTGCGATCTTATATGACATTATTGGGCCATCACAAGGTACCCATGAACCATTAACAAGTGTTTTATCACGATATGACAAAAACTCCTTTTCTTTAGAACAACTGGTACTGAGTTCAGTATCCGTTTCAAAAAGAAGTTCTAAATATTGATCATTCGATAAAGTTATTATTTCAAAGGTGCCGGTAGATTCTATCATATTTCCATCAGTATTCCTTGATTTCAGAAAAGTGCCGTCAGGATTTAAAATGTAATATTCTTTCCAAGCCAAGTCCTCTACGGCGGTTACTTCGTTCGACCAACTTTAAATAATCGCAACTAATTCTCATTTTCGAGAAGTGTTTTGGAGTTTAAACAACGTTTGTTCTCCTTCAAAATCACTCTTTTTACAAGACCATTAGAATCAAATGGATTGAAAATAACAGATATTAATTCATAATTCTTTGAAAATTCAGAAGTCTAGGACACCCAAAGATGAACAGCTTGCTTTATTTTCCATTTTTCGTTTTTCTTTTCCAATACGACCATAAATCCTTCGGCACCTAAATTGCCATAAATATGAGCTACCTCAACAATTGCCTCATTTTCTAATTCACTGTAGCCAATACTTCCGAAAATTATATATCCATTGGAATCAGGATGCTCCTTATAAAAAGTTTCCCAACCATCGAATGGAGCACCTGGATCAAAAATTTTATCGATTTGTGCTTTCGAAACAAATTGTACGGACTTCGGAGCCACGTCGAATTTTTTATCCAGCGGATATATACTATCATTGGCCTTTATAAAACTCTTTATTGTAGAAGAATCCAATTCTTTTAGTGACTCGCGATTTCCATAGAAGTCATCTTCAAAAGGATTTGGCGCGTACTTTGAAGTTTCTTCACTAATTACGTAATACTCAAAATTGCCAAACTGCTCTTTTAAAATCAAGGAATAGATATCGTAATCGACCGTTGTGAAGTTATCGAAATCTTTGGGGTTCTCATCATTATCGTTTGTGCAACCGCTAGATAGTATTGATATAAATACTACAATAAATAGATGTTTCATAGACCTCCTGTTTTTCAATAAGATGCCTAAACTTTAAAAGGTTGCGTCAGCGTAGAATAAAAAACTTCTTGAAACCGACTATCCCTGCAGTCAGGCCCAAAATAAACTATAGGGGTATTTCGCCAGTTACAATTTGGTCTTAGGGCCAAGAACCGAAATTTTATATTTTGCCCCACCCAGAATTACAAAAAAGCAATTCTGCCCCCATAAGGAGGTATAACTGGAAATCCCGAGGCATAGCCCTAGGGGAATTATTTAGATTAAAATTTTTGGATATTCAAGAAACCACCAAAACAAAATAATTCTTCTTACCGCGTTGCAGCAGCACAAATTTCTCATTGATGAGGTCGGAAGCCGTAATCAGATAATCGGCCTTGACCTTTTCTTTGTTTACGGAGATGGAATTCTGTTTCAGTTCCCTGCGCGCATCGCTATTCGAGGCCAGAAAACCGGTCTTATCGGCGAGGGCGCCAATCATATCGAGTCCATTTTCAAGTTCAGATCTCGGTATTTCTGCCTGCGGCACACCATCAAAAACATCGAGAAAAGTTTTTTCGTTCAATTTTTTCAGGTCTTCGGATGTTGATTTCCCAAAAAGAATATTGCTCGCCTTTTGGGCATTGGCCAAATCGTCTTGGGAATGCACCATAACAGCAATCTCTTCGGCCAAACGCTTTTGCAAACTACGTAGGTGTGGGGCTTCTTGATGTTCTTGGACCAATGTCGCGATATCATCCTTTGAAATAAAAGTAAATATCTTGATGTACTTCTCGGCATCATCATCTGAAGTGTTCAACCAATACTGGTAAAACCGATAAGGTGAGGTACGTTCGGCATCGAGCCAAATGTTTCCGCTTTCGGTCTTTCCGAATTTGGTGCCATCCGCCTTGGTAATCAACGGACAGGTCAGGGCATAGCCTTTTCCATTGCCAATGCGTCGAATCAGTTCGGTTCCGGTAGTGATATTGCCCCATTGGTCGCTACCGCCCATCTGTAGCGTACAATTGTAATTTCTATACAGATGGAGAAAATCATAGCCCTGTACCATTTGGTAGGTAAATTCGGTGAACGACATACCTTCTTTTGCCTCTGACGATAGTCTTTTCTTGACCGAATCTTTGGCCATCATATAATTTACAGTGATATGCTTACCGACATCGCGGATGAAATCTAGAAAGGAGAAATCTTTCATCCAATCGTAATTATTGACCAAAATGGCCGCATTTTCAGTATCGCCTGTAAAATCGAGAAAACGGGACAATTGTTGTTTTAACGCATTTTGATTATGGCGCAGCGTAGCCTCGTCCAATAGATTGCGCTCAACAGATTTACCAGATGGATCGCCGATCATACCCGTAGCACCACCGATAAGGGCGTAGGGTTTATGGCCCGCCAATTGAAAATGGCGTAACATCATCACGCCTACAAGATGCCCGATGTGCAACGAATCGGCCGTCGGATCGATACCTACATAGGCAGATTGCATTCCAGTTAACAGATGCTCTTCCGTTCCTGGCATTGCGTCGTGCAACATTCCACGCCATTTCAGTTCTTCGACAAAATTTGTGGCCATATTTCGTGTAGTCTAAATTAGAATGCAAATATAAAAGGAAATATGTGCCTTCTCGCGTTCTAAAGAAATGAATTAATTCAAGTCGATTCCCTAACTTTGAGCTATGGTCTTGGTCACAGGCGGAACGGGTTTGGTCGGCGCACATCTTTTACTGAAATTGATGGAAAAAGGTATTTCCATAAGGGCCATCCACAGAAAAAAAAGTAACCTTAAACGCGTCGAAAAAGTGTTCGGTTATTATACTGGGGAAGCCTCCGAGCTATTCGCTAAAATCGAATGGTTCAAAGCAGACCTCAACGATATTCCGGCTCTAGAAAATGCTTTCAAAGGCATAACACATGTTTACCATTCGGCGGCATTGATCTCTTTTGACCCGAATAACTACAAAAAACTTCAAAAAGTAAATATTGAGGGTACGGCCAATATCGTGAACCTATGTATCTCTAATAATATCAAAAAATTATGCTACGTTAGCACCATTGGTGCTATCGGCAGTAGTTTGGGCGATGCCAAGGCCGATGAACAAACAGATTGGACACCCCAAGAAGCAAATGTTTACGGGCTGGCCAAACATGCCGCTGAAATGGAAGTTTGGCGTGGTTCGCAAGAAGGGCTACCCGTTGTAATGTTAAATCCGGGAGTTATCGTCGGCCCGGGGTTTTGGGATTCTGGTAGCGGGGCCCTATTCGGTATTGCCCACAAAGGACATCGCTTTTATCCGCCAGGTGGTACCGGTTTTATTACCGTTCACGATGTTATAAGATTTATGATCGAATTGATGGAATCACAAATTAAAAACGAGCGTTACATCGCTGTGGCCGAGAATTGGACATACCATAAAATACTTACTGAAATCAGCACAAAATTTGGTCTAAAACCACCTACTATGAGACTAAAATTCTGGCAATTGGAAATCGGTCGATGGTTCGATTGGCTAAAGAACTTCTTGTTCAAAAATGGCAGAAGAATCACCAAAAGCTCTATCCGGTCATTAAAACATAGGCAGATTTACGACAATCAAAAAGTTAGGCAAGATTTGAATTTCGAATTTGAACCTTTGAAGGGTGTTATTGCTTTTTGTTGCCAGAAGTTCGAGCAAGAGAATCAGTAGCCCTTTGTTCTTTTACGCGTTTCATTTTTTGTTTTTTTTCCGCTTCCAATCGGGTAAGACTGTCTTTAAGCTTCTTGGCATCGTTCAAAATCTGCTGTTCTTTTTCAAGTCCAGTTTCTACTTCTTTGTAAATCTTCTCATATGTAATGGGCAAAGAGGCGTAATATTTATCGCTTTCCACGAACTGAACGCTATCGATACCATACTTTTCAAAAATATATGTCATGGGGTCAATGTTCTTATCGCGAAGTTTCGCTGAATTGGTCGTTTTTGCAGCATTAATAATAGCCAAGTCTTGTAGTACTTCTACCATTTTGTCTCTTGCAATAAGGTTTTCGGGCTTTTCTAAAAGCTTTTCGATGCAAGAAGCCGAGCAAATCAGTATCGTTAAAATAAATGCTTTTTTCATTTGAAATTTATTGTCGGCACCTCAAAAAAGAACCAAGACCGCTTCGCTTTTAGAGGCAAGAAACTAGACTTTTTCATCTTCGCTCTAAACATGCTTGGATAATCGAAGCTCTTTGTAACACGAAAATACCCCCTAATGCAGTCTTCTCGGTTGTGCCTCCTCATCGATTGCAAGTCAAAGGGGGAATACCCATTATAAACTTCGTAGTTCGCACCCGATATTTTTTAGTCTTGATTCTAGATTCTAGTTTCTTCCGTCTCTTTTCTCTTCTTTTTTCTATTTTCTATTCTCTGATTTCACCTGTCAAAAGTCAATCGTTTACCATGTCGCTCACGTGAAAAACTTCCGTTTTCATAGGCCAAATGGCCGTTGACAAAAGTATGGGTTATTTTAGACTGTAACATATTCCCTTCAAAGGGTGACCAACCGCATTTGTATGCGATGTTCTCTTTTGATACGCTCCATGGGGAATTCAAGTCTGCGATCGTCAGGTCGGCAAAATAGCCTTCCCGAATAAAGCCCCTTTTCTTGATATCGAATAATTTGGCGGGATTGTGGCACATCTTCTCCACTATTTTTTCTAAGGAAATCATTCCCTCATGATACTTTTCAAGCATTGCCGGAAGCGCATGTTGCACCAATGGCCCGCCGGAGGCTGCTTTGGGATACACACTGTTTTTTTCTTCGAGCAGGTGCGGAGCGTGATCCGTAGCAATAACATCTAAGCGATTGTCCAGCAATGCTTTCCATAGTTGGTCACGGTCTGTAGAGGTTTTAACGGCCGGATTCCATTTAATCAAAGTACCCTTGGTATCGTAGTCGGCATCTGAAAACCACAAATGATGGATGCATACCTCAGCGGTGATTTTTTTCTGTTCTAAAGGAATGTCGTTGCGGAACAGTTCTGTTTCCTTACCTGTTGAAAGGTGAAAGACATGCAAACGTGCACCGGTCTTTTTAGCAAGGGCAATAGCTTTCGACGAAGACAGATAACAAGCTTCTTCGCTGCGTATCAAAGGATGGTACTTTACGGGAATGTCATCTCCGTATTCCGCTTTGTATTTTGCAAGATTTTGTCGAACGGTCTGCTCATCTTCGCAATGTGCGGAAATAACCATTTCGGTATTGCTAAAAATCTTTTCGATTACTTCTTCGTCATCGACCAACATATTTCCCGTCGACGAGCCAAGAAACAATTTTACCCCTGAGCATGCATTTTTATCGAGCCGCTTGATTTCTTCAAGATTATCGTTCGTACCGCCGAATAAAAAGGAGTAGTTAGCATAGGAAGTATTTTCGGCCATAGCGAACTTTTCCTCTAACTTTTTGATTGTCGTCGTCTGCGGGTTGGTATTGGGCTGCTCCATATAAGTAGTAATACCACCTGCAACCGCCGCCCTACTCTCAGAGGCAATATCACCTTTATGGGTAAGACCGGGCTCTCGAAAATGTACTTGATCGTCAATGATGCCGGGCATAAGGTACTTTCCGTCGAGATCGAGAACTTTTGCATTTGCATCCGAGATATCGCCATCGACCTTTAGAATAAAATCATCTTCGAGTAGCACATCGCTTTCGAAAATGGAATTTTCGTTTACGACCTTGGCATTTTTAATCAATATCCTTCCCATCTAAAAGCCTGTTTTAAAATTTACTTTTTTGGAATAAACTCCGCATTTTCATCAAAAACACTCCGAATACGGCCTCTTTAACAATCGAACCCGTCATTTTGGACTTGCCTTTCACCCGATCCCGAAAAATAATGGATACTTCTTCTATTTTATAATTTTTCAGGTACGCCCTGAATTTCATTTCTATTTGAAAGGCATAACCGATAAAACGTACAGAATCTAAATCAATGTTCTCGAGTACGTAGCGTTTATAGCACACGAAACCTGCAGTCGGGTCATGAACCCGCATCCCCGTTATGATCTTTACGTAGAAGGAAGCGCCGTATGACAGCAACACCCTATACAAAGGCCAATCAACTACATTGACCCCCTTTTTATATCGAGATCCCACTACCACGTCTGCCCCGTTAACACATGCCCTATACAGCCGCTTTAGGTCTTCGGGGTTATGGGAGAAATCGGCATCCATCTCGAAAATATAGTCGTACTTTTTAGCGATGGCCCATTTGAATCCGTGAATGTAGGCTGTACCTAGCCCTGACTTCTCCATTCGCGTTTCCAAAAACAACGTATTCCAAAAATCTTTTTGCATGCTAACAACCTTCGCCGAAGTGCCATCGGGAGAGTTATCGTCGACGATGAGCACATCAAAATCTTTATTAAGCCCAAAGACAGCCTTAATGATGGCCTCAATGTTCTCAATTTCATTATAGGTTGGTATAATGACCAGACTGTCCGACATCGATTGGATTAGGTTTGAGAGACTGTTTTAACACGTCTCGCGCAAAAATAGTATTTTAAAATCTGCTCGGTAAAGACAACTGACGAATTATGAAATTTTTAAACATTGCGTATTTATCATAATTCGTAATTTTGCGCGTTGTTAATACCGAAGCCAACGCTCTGAATTGAGACACTGACTCTAAATGAACTCCAAATTACCTAGAATTTTCTTACTGTTATTGGGCATCGTGTTCGTTATCAACGTGGTTCAGTCGTATTTTACTCCACTTATTTTTGATGAGGCCTACTATTGGCATTATGCCAAGAATTTGTCGTGGGGCTATTTTGACCACCCGCCGTTAGTAGCTTTATTGGTCAAATTGAGCGGGTTTATTTTTGATGGGGAACTTGGTGTCCGTTTTATGAGTTGCATTCTCTCGACCGCCACACTTTTTGTACTCTGGTCGACCATCGACATCCCAAAAAAGAAAGAGTACGTCATACATTTCTTTGTCCTTACCTTCTCGATGACGCTACTGAACGCTTACGGGTTTTTTACGCTGCCCGATACGCCGTTGTTATTCTTTACAGCCCTGTTTCTTTACGTTTACAAGCAATTTCTTAAAAAGCCTTCGTGGCTTTGGGGAGTTTTATTGGGCATCACCATGGCAGGTTTAATGTACAGTAAGTACCATGCGGCATTGGTCATACTTTTTGTTTTACTTTCGAATTTAAAATTACTGACCAGCAAATATGCATGGGCATCACTTTTTGTTGCTTTACTATGCTACACACCCCACTTCATATGGTTGTACCACAACGATTTTGTTACGTTAAATTATCATCTGTTCGACCGACCGAACGATCCCTACGATTTCATAAAATACACCTTGGGCTACATAGTAAACCTAGTGGCGATATTTGGCCTAACCTTTCCTTGGATCTATTGGTCACTTTATAAAACAAAGGCCGCCGATCAATTCACAAAAGCATTATTATACCTAACCTACGGCATAATCATTTTCTTTTTTCTATCGAGTTTTCAAAGGCGTATTCAGGCGCAATGGGCCATTGTTATCTGTATTCCATTGGTCATTATTGTCTATCGCTATATGATGCAAAACGATATGGTCAAGAAGTGGATATATAGTATGGGTATCGTCAATATTCTAATTATACTCTATTTGAGGATAGGCCTGATATATGAGCCTATGTCTCCTATTCACTATGAGACGCACGGCAATAAAAAATGGGTCGAGCAATTTCATTCGAAGTTAGGCGATACGCCGCTGGTCTTTGAAAATTCGTACCGCAACGCACCGATGTATTCTTTTTACTCGGGCGGCGTGCCAACGTATTCGTTCAATACCGACATGTACCGACGTAATCAATATTCCATCGATGATTCGGAGGCCCAGATGCAGCATAAGGAGGTTTTGTATGTTTCAGGCCGCATTACCAACGATGACCTTAACATGACAAAAAAGAACGGCCACCAGTACTATGGAAGGCTCATCAACAATTTCGAATCATTTAGAAAACTAAAAACCATTGTTGATGGCCCTGTCACTTTAGATTTTGATAAAAAACAGACTTTCAAGATATGTAACCCCTATAACGAGGCAATAGATCTTGAAAAGTTAAAATTCAATGTCGCCTATATGAGCGATTTTAAGATTGTAAAAGACAGACGGTTGATTATTCCTAGACCGGTGGATGCAAAGATTTCTGCACTACCGCCAAATGATACGGTAACTTTTACCTTTAAATTTCCAGAAACAAATATGGAAGAACCGCGTTATTTCAGAATCGGTATTTCGGAAATTGGAATGCATTTCGGAATAAACGGAGAGAACACTAAATTCAAGTAATGGAGCCTATTTTAAGAACTGCCGACACCGCCGATTGGATTACGATTATATTGCTTTCTAGCCTTATATTTCTAGTTCTTGCCAAGAGGATGTTCTACAACCGTTTTCTGAATTTCATTATTTTGCCCTTTAATAACAAGTACATCTTTATGTACAACAAAAAGGAAAAACTAATTAATTGGTTTCATATATTCTTTACTATTTTTCAGATTATTAACTTCTCGCTTTTCGTGTTTCTGGCCGGACAAATACTGGGTTCGTACGCGCATGACCCATATCCATTCATGTTTCCGGTTATACTCGGCTGCATTTTGGTATTTATTTCTCTAAAGGTAGTTGTGCAATTGTGCAACGGATTCATTTTCGGATCGGGCCAAATAATCGGTGAATTGATCTTTAAAAAACTTTCTTATTTAAACTATAGTGGGCTTATCATGTTCTTGGCAAATATGGCCTTGGTCTATATGCGGAACGACTCAAAAATTGTAGTTTTTATTGCAATTTTCCTAATTCTGTTAATTAATATAATCGGTTGGGTTACAGCACTGAGGAATCATCAAAAATTCATTGCCAACTACTTTTTCTATTTTATTTTGTACCTTTGCGCTCTCGAAATTTCCCCGTTTATTATTATTGGCAGTTATCTCAAACAATAATTGGTGTATATGAAAATAAAGACGATTTTGGTATCTCAGCCAGAACCGAAGATGGAAAATTCGCCTTATTCAAGGCTAATTGACAAGGAAAAGGTCAAGGTTGACTTTAGGCCTTTTATACATGTTGAGGGTGTCGATGCTAAAGACGTACGTCAGCAAAAAATCGACCTTAAGAACTATACCGCGATTATACTGACGAGCAGAAACGCCGTAGACCATTTTTTCAGAATAGCGGAGGAAATGCGTTTTAAAGTACCCGACTCGATGAAATATTTTTGCCAGTCGGAAGCCGTGGCCTACTACCTTCAAAAATACGTAGTCTACCGTAAACGCAAGATTTACGTGGGCAAACGTAATTTTCAAGAATTGGTGCCGCTTTTCAAAAAATACAAGACCGAAAAATTTCTCTTGCCATCTTCCGATGCCCTAAAGGATAGCGTACCCGATATTCTTAACGATCTGGACATCGATTGGAAAAGAGGTGTTTTTTATAAAACCGTTATAAGCGACCTTTCTGATCTTAGGAATGTTTACTACGATATTTTGGTCTTCTTTAGCCCTTCAGGTATTGAGTCATTGCTACAGAACTTCCCTGATTTCGAGCAGAACGATACTAGGATTGCCGTTTTTGGCAATTCAACGATATCCGCTGCCACCGATGCAGGACTCCGAATCGACATTACGGCACCAACGCCAGAAACACCATCAATGACGATGGCACTTCAGAAGTATATTACTATTGAGAATAAAAAATAGAAGCCCCCTAACCCCCGAAGGGGGAACGCCAATATTATAAAAAAAATGCTTTCCGTTTCGGAAAGCATTTTTTGTATGTAAAATTAAGAATTCTCCGCTTCGGGCAGGTAGAGGGAGACATTCCCCCTTCGGGGATTAGGGGAATCAAAAAGCATACCGCTGTGGGCCGCCACGACGTATCTCTTCGCTGGCGTAGGCCTCGAATTTTTTGAAGTTTTCGCGAAAGGCATTGGTCAACTTAAAAGCTGTAGTGTAATAGGCCTTATCATCGTTCCATGTAGTTCTTGGGCTCAATACGCTTGTTGGCACCCCAGGACACTTCCTAGGTTGGGCTACACCGAAAACGGAGTGAATGTGGTAGTCGTCGTAATTATATAATCCCAAA
>ENA-ORXM01002806-ORXM01002806.1-marine-metagenome-genome-assembly--contig:-NODE-2806-length-19124-cov-3.917572_pt1 | contig 19124 bp, 21 predicted proteins | sample MGYA00237867_ERZ511480 | MGnify/ENA primary metagenome ERZ511480 (study PRJEB26309, sample SAMN06266103) | marine metagenome | isolation source: Algal blade | place: United Kingdom:Sidmouth, United...
GACAGTAGGCTGGTGTTGGTTTGACCGCGTTGCCGTGCATAGCCGGACAGCCCGCGTCACTTACATAGATGCCGTTGATTTGCCACGCGAGGTGCGTTTGCGTCTGACCACGCCGCGCAAACCGGTTGCGGGGCTCGGGATGCAGGCGCCGCGTATCATGGGCATCTTAAACGTCACGCCAGATAGTTTTTCTGACGGCGGGAAATTCAATGCGCCGGATGCAGCGGTTGCCCATGCATTGGCCATGGTGCGCGACGGTGCTGATGTGCTTGATGTCGGGGGCGAAAGCACAAGACCCGGTTCGCAAGGCGACAGATTGCCCCGTTTCGATTGATACACGCAAATCGGCGGTCGCGCGCGCTGCAATGGATGCTGGCGCAAACCTGATCAATGATGTCGCCGCATTGACCTATGATACGGGCATGGCGTCTTTTGTTGCGCAATGCGATGCGCCTGTTTGTTTGATGCATGCAAAGGGTGATCCGGCCACGATGCAAGACGATCCGCATTACGACAACGTGCTACTGGATGTGTATGATTTTCTGGCTGCGCGTATCGACGCTTGTGTGGCTGCTGGGATCACGCGCGACCGCATTGTTGTCGATCCGGGCATCGGTTTCGGTAAAACGCTAGCGCATAACATTGCGTTGTTGCGCGGTTTGCCGCTGTTTCATGGTTTGGGCTGCCCTATTTTATTGGGTGCATCACGCAAACGGTTTATCGGTACGCTTGCCGATGCGCCTGATGCCGCTGACCGGATGGCAGGGTCCGTGGCTGTCGCATTGCAAGGCGTTGCAGCAGGGGTGCAATTCTTGCGGGTACACGATATAAAAGAGACAAGACAGGCGGTATGCCTGCAAATGGCAGTGACGGAGCAGTAAGCAATGGCAGGCAAATTATTTGGCACCGATGGCGTGCGCGGGCGTGCAAATGTCTATCCGATGACGTCTGAAATGGTCCTGAAGATTGGTGCCGCCGCTGGCCGCTATTTTCGCAATGATGGGTCTAATGTCCACCGTGCTGTGATTGGCAAGGACACACGATTGTCCGGTTACATGTTTGAAAATGCGCTGACCGCTGGCCTGACAAGTACGGGCATGAACGTGCTGCTGCTTGGTCCTGTGCCGACGCCTGCGGTTGGGCTTTTGACACGGTCGATGCGCGCGGATGTTGGTATCATGATTTCGGCCAGCCATAACCCGCACCATGATAATGGTATCAAGTTTTTTGGTCCGGACGGATTTAAACTGTCGGACGAGGCCGAGGCCGAGATTGAAGCAATCGTCGCGGCGGACATCGAACCCGCACAGTCAAATAACATTGGCAGGGCAAAGCGTATTGATGACGGTCGCTATCGGTACGCGGAGCGTGTGAAATCGACATTTCCACGCGGAATGCGCCTTGATGGACTAAAGGTGGTGATCGATTGTGCCAATGGCGCAGGCTATAAGATTTCGCCCGAGGTCCTTTGGGAGCTTGGCGCCACAGTGATCCCCGTCGGCGTGTCGCCCAACGGCTTCAACATCAACAACAACTGCGGATCTACATCGACGATGTCGGCGGCGGAAACGATTGTGTCACATGAGGCGGATGTCGGCATTTGCCTTGATGGCGACGCGGATCGCGTGATGATCCTTGACGAGACCGGTAAGGTTGCTGACGGTGATCAGATCATGGCCCTATTTGCGACCCGTTGGGCGGAAAAAGAGCGATTGAAGGGTAGGACACTGGTTGCCACCGTTATGTCGAACCTTGGTTTGGAGCGGCACATGGATGCCAAAGGTCTAAAGCTTTTGCGCACGGGAGTGGGTGACCGCTATGTCGTGGAGGCAATGCGGTCAGGCGGGTATAACCTTGGCGGTGAACAATCGGGTCATATTGTTATGACCGACTTTGCAACCACAGGTGACGGGCTTTTGGCTGGACTGCAATTTCTTGCCGCGATGATAGAGACAGGTCAAAAGGCGAGCGCGCTAACGCAGAGTTTTGAGACCGTGCCGCAAATGCTCAAGAACGTGCGTTATACGCTGGGCGAAGCCCCGCTTGAGACCGATAAAGTCAAAGCGGTCATCGCAGATGCAGAAGCCAAATTGGTCGGCAAAGGCCGCTTGTTGATCCGTAAATCAGGCACAGAACCACTGGTGCGCGTGATGGCCGAATGCGAGGATAGTGATCTTTTGGCGCAGGTCGTCGACGGGATCGTGGCCGAGGTCGAAGCCGCCGTCTAAGGTGTTTTGCGTGTTTGCAACGCGAGCTTTTTCAAGCCGGACCATTGGCTGATCAAAAGGCCGATCATGATTAACCCCAATGCGATGAAGAACCGCAATGGCAAGACCTCTGACAATACCCAAGCACCAAATATCATGGACCAGACGGGCACTTGATAGTTGACGAGTGTCATGAACACAGCGCCTGCCGACCGGATCGTATAGACCCGCAAGAGGGCTGCAAATGCGGTCGGGACGAGGCCGAGGAATATGATCGCGATGGTGCTGGTGCGGTCTGAAATGACGGGGATGCCTTCGACAATCAGCATAGCAGGTATCAGGGTGATCGATCCCACGACAAGCAAAAGCGCGGCCATCGAGATCGGATCAATAGGCGGGCACCGCCGCGTCATCACGCTTGAGATTGCATAAGACATGGATGCCGCGATGCAGGCAATCTGGCCTAACGGCTCCCAACCTGTGCCCAGACGCAACACGGATGGTCCGATCAGGACAAGCGCGCCGATGAACCCCAGACAAACGCCAATCAGATTGCGCGTGCTTAGCTTCTCGTCGGTGAAAACATGTGACAATGGCAGCACGAACAGGGGCAATGCTGCCATGGAGATACCCGCAAACGCGGATGGCACATGCTGTTGGCCCCAAGTCAGCAATGCAAATGGCAGCGCCGTGTTCAGGACGCCGATCGCGACAAGATATTTGCACATCCGGCGATCCATAACGGGCATCGGGCGTTTGAGGGCACGCATCAGTATGATCAAGGCCACAGCACCAAGCGTGGTGCGTGCACAAGCAACCGTCAATGGCCCATACCCGCGCAGGGCAATGGTCACGACCATAAACGTCCCCCCCCAAATCACACCAAGTGCGAGGATCGACAGCCAGTTTGTGAGTGTGGGTTGTTGCATGGTGTGGTTTGATCAGAGGGGGGCTGAATTGTCTAGCTCCGTAAATTGATGTCGGTTGAGCGGGACTTAGCTGCCGTTGTCGAAGGTTCATCAGAACCCGTTCAATGCTTCAGTCCATTCGTATTTGTCCCAAGCGGCCATCTGATGCTCTTCCTTCCACTTGATACAATAGTTTTGGATTACCTTTTCGATATTTCCTCGGTGGGCGTCGGGCCAGTAGTATTGAATGTCCTCTGTGACTAGGTCAACGGCGGCATAATGAAGGAGGTAAAAGTCATAAATAACCTCAGCATGGCCTTCCTCGATACACATTTGTGAAAGTCGAAACAGTGTTTCCGCGCTGTCAACCCTGCCCTGAATAAAGGTAGTGTCTCAGTTTGAAATATCGGACTAATCTTCGAACATATCTCCCTGAAGGTTATCGTCTTGAAGTATTTCTAAGACTTCGACGATCACAAATGTCTCTGATATAAGCTCGTTGTCATACCCGTACTTCATCTCGACTTGCACCATGCACTTGAGTGCATCCTTGGGCCTGACGTCTATTTTTCTAGCCTGAAACTGCCGCAGAAATTCTTCATGGTTTATCCGAACGGAAATCGCTCGCTTCCCATGCCGCATTTCCCACTTCGACGACCCCAAGTAGTCGGGTTTCTTTACCGCTAGGATCATTGGCATTGGCGGCGTGATCTCAGTCAGTTTAGTCGCAATCTCTAATATTGAATTCGGATCAATGTGGACACTCATGTCTAGTTCGTATTCTTCGCCAGTGCCGTCTCCATTGTAGAAAATTCCGTCCCCATCAATCAGCTTCTCTTTTGATGACTGGACCTTTTGGACTGCGGCCATAAGCGCGGTTGGGTCTACTGGGGAGTAATCTGGAAGCCCTCTCACGTCAGTTTTGGCCGCTAGCGCCTGTATGTCCCTTCGCAAGTCTGGAAGGCTTTTTGTGGGTTCATCGTCATCAGCCCACCTTAAAATGAGATACTTGGCTTTTACCAAGTACTGTCCAACCAGCGGCTTCCAGTCCAGACTCTTGAGAGCCTCATCGTCAGCTTGCTTTAGGACGTTTTTCAAGATGACTTTGAGTGACCCCACCTCAACGTCTTCGAGCATCATCACTGGTTCAATTTTAGAGCTGATAGATTTGACTAGTACTCGATCCATTTCTTCAAGGGCTTGGATCATATCCGTTGCGGCAAGAAAAATACGCGATGGCGAGCCCTTGTCTTTAACAAAGAAAATTCGGACCTCCATGTCGTGCGGTGGCTCGACAGGTGGTTTTTCTGACGCTGAAATCGTAGTCCTTTTCATCCCACAATCTTACCGCACAAGCGCCGCCAAGTGAATCTCTATTATTTGGCGGGAGACTTTTTCTTGTAAGGTCCGCGCTTCTTTGGTGCGGGTGCGCGAGCGTCGATCAGCCCGACAATCCATGCCGTATCGTGCAACGTGTCAGATACACCAGCGGCCATGGCTGGAGTCATTTTCAGTGTCTTGTGCATACGGACAAAGTTGTAGTGAACGAAATACAGGGAAAGCATGTGTAGGTGGTTTTCAAGTTTCTTGCTGAAACCGTTGGTCAGGCGCGTGAAGCGACGCATACCCATACGCATTGTCAGGTTCTGACGCTCAACGTAGGACGTGCTGACCAGTTCTTTGACAGGCTGGCCCATAACCGCTTCCTTGCGCGATCCTGTAAAGCCTGACGGGCTGTACTTGCGTTCCGCTGACTTGCCGCCAACCTCGCCATACATCTTGACCAGCATGGCGTAATCCACGTCAGAACCGAAAGCATCCTCAACCGCGCTGAGATATGCCTTGTGGCCGTCTGTGGTAAGCTGGACGCGGTTAGAAAGTCGGTTGCGCAGATCATACATGAACTCGTGCGCTGTACCTGCGGAACGGTCACCAACCTCATAAGACAGGATCATTTTGCTATCGCTGTCGATTGCCGTCCATGTCCACACGTCGCCCGCGCCGTCAGGTGCAGCTTTCGCAGTTTCGACATTCTTGTCTTTAGCATAGCAGAACGACCAGATTTCATCGCACTCAACGCGGGTAGAACCAACGTTGCGGACTGTCTCATCGTGGTACGCCGCACAGGCTTCACCAGCCTCAACAAGCAGCTTGGTCACCGTGTTAATAGACACCCCCACCACACGACTGATTGAGCGCATAGAATTGCCCTCTACCATCATGTTCAGGATCATTGCGCGGGTTTTGATATCTAGTTTGTTCATACCCTTAATATAGGTATGTTACCTTCAACTATCAAGCAAAAAGTTCAGTTTGATTTATTGAACGCTCTAACTACGACACCAACTACCCCTGATCCGCCTAAAGCCGCCCCCAGCCATGGCTGATCAATAATACCGCAATAAACCCCTGCGGCCACCAGAGCCAGAGATACCAAAATACTACCCCAGACGCGTGCGCCGTCATTGAAAAGAATTATTCCGTTATCGCGCCGCCTTATTGACTGCTCATTTTCAGCTAAAGTGAGAATCCTATCAGCGGACCCTGGTAGCGCCTGATCATATTTTAAGAACATACCCGGCGGCGGCAGTGGGCCTGAGAAATACGCTTGATAAGCGATCATTTCCAACACTTCCGGCGGCGTTCCGGCCGGAAGTTTGGAAAGAATATCATCTAGGTGTGGGTCTTGATCGGCTTCATTGGTTTTTTGTGGAAGTTTGTCTTCTGGCTTCTTACCCATATTCACCCTTCGGAATGGATACTTCTTCGCGCTGCGTTGAAGTAGCTTCGTATATTTACCGCATCCTGACGAGAGCCGGCCGCTCCGCTATATACGCGCCGCAAAGTGACCTGATCAGGCGCATCGTACATGTCGATGATATAGTCAATGAAACGGCCCTTGCAAGGGCGTATCGGCTCTGGAGCCTCCATCCGACGAACGCGCGCAATAATAGACCTGGGATTCGCGCCCGCTTTGATTTTTTGACCCTTTGGCTTCTTCATTAGCCCCACCGAGCCGCTGCTGCCTTTTGGGCTGTCGCCTTGCGGTCCTCTGGCGTGGTGTTCTCTACACGCGCTTTTGCCCCCGCCAAGCCGCTGTTGCGCTTCGCTGGTTGCTTCAATGTTGTCTCTTGCGTTTCTCCGGTCGCAATGCGGGCAATGTGTACTGCGTTGCCTATTGCGTCCGCTGGGCGCTTCTGCCCTTGCGGTCCTCTTGGCATTGTTTTCTCCCATTCGCTCACTAACGCGTATTCTGCGCTTTTGAATCAACGATAACATATTACCACACCATATGTGGATAAAATTTCCACTGCGCAAGGTACTGTGATGACGTAGCCATTCACATAATCGCGCAAAGTACGTTACCGTCTGGTTAAGTTCGGTGCTATTTCTCACAACGTCAACCCCGCCGAATTTCAAACTGAGACACTACCTGAATAAACCTTTGAACATAAGCTGTTGCGATAATCTCTAGGGCTTGGTTTTTGTCACGTATTTCTGGAAGTTGAAGCTCCTTTTGGATGCGATCCAACAGCTCATCGATTTCAAACTTGTTGAATGGTCCGACCTCACCCAAGAGGATGAAAAGGCTGTCGGAAGCGAAGCCCGCCAAGGTCATGTTCTCTGCCCAAGTTACCACTGTTTCATCAGGGCCGTAGTCAAGAAATCGGCGTGCATAAATTTCAGAGGTTAGTAGTAGATTAGCTTCTTGTTTCATGCCTATTGCTAACCCGTTTTTTGCTAACGGCATAGTAGGTATGGGCTCCTAGCGGACATTGAACAAAAAAGGGCCACCCAAATGGGGTGGCCCTTCGTATTGTGGATCAAACGAACATTAGTTCTTGGCTTTGTCGACCATTTTGCCAGCAGAGATCCATGGCATCATGTCGCGCAATTTGCCACCAACCTGTTCGATCTGGTGTTCGTCGTTGGCACGACGCGCCGCCTTGATCGTTGGCTGACCAACCGCGTTTTCAAGCATGAAGTCGCGGACGAATTTGCCGGACTGGATGTCGTTCAGGATTTCTTTCATCCGTGCCTTTGTCTCATCATAGTGCAAGACGCGCGGGCCGGAGACGTACTGGCCATATTCGGCTGTGTTGGAGATGGAGTAATCCATGTTGGCGATGCCGCCTTCATAGATCAGGTCAACGATCAGCTTCACTTCGTGCAAGCATTCGAAATAGGCCATTTCAGGCTCGTAGCCGGCTTCAACGAGTGTCTCGAACCCGCAGCGGATCAATTCGACGACGCCGCCGCACAGAACTGCCTGCTCGCCGAACAGGTCGGTTTCGCATTCCTGACGGAAGTTGGTCTCAATAATGCCGGAACGACCGCCACCGATGCCAGAGCAATAGGACAGGCCGATTTCCATCGCTTTGCCAGTCGCGTCAGTGTGAACTGCAACAAGGCAAGGCACGCCGCCGCCTTTGGTGAATTCGCCGCGCACCGTGTGACCCGGGCCTTTTGGCGCCATCATGATCACGTCGATGCCGTCCTTAGGCTCGATCAGGCCAAAATGCACGTTCAAGCCGTGGGCAAATGCAATCGCGGAGCCAGGCTTGATGTGGTCTTTGACATATTTTGTATATGTTTCGGCCTGCAATTCGTCCGGCATCGTGAACATGATCACATCGCACCAAGCAGCTGCCTCGGAGATGCCCATAACCTTCAGGCCTTCGCCTTCGGCTTTTGCTGCGGAAGGGGAGCCTTCGCGCAGGGCAACAACGAGGTTCTTTGCACCGCTATCGCGCAGGTTCAGCGCGTGGGCGTGGCCTTGGGAGCCGTAACCGAGAATGGCAACTTTTTTGTCTTTGATCAGGTTAACATCGCAATCGCGATCATAGAAAACGCGCATGGTGGCGGTCCTTGTATAAGGTTAAGATTGTGATCGTAATAACAGGCGGTTCCCTATTTTGCATGTATTGATCTTGCGTATTTTCCATCAAAAGGAACTTGTTATGCGCATAAATTACATTTATCGATATTTTTATGCTTGATGATGCGTCCCGCGCGATACTGCGCCATTTGCAGGGGGATCCGACCCTCACAGTGCCAGAAATTGCACAAATCACCGGTCTGTCCACGGGCAAGGTGGCACGTCGTATTGACCGGATGACCGAAGACGGGGTTATCAAGGGGCAGCGGGCCGTGCTTGACTGGGCAGCACTGGGGTTCACGGTGCAGGTGTCGCTGCGTGTGACGCTTGATAAAACACAAGCCCGCGCGTTTGACGATTTTATGGTGGCGGCGCGCAGTGTGGCCGAGGTGATCGAGCTTCAGACATTCCTCGGGCGTGTCGACGTGCGCCTGTCGCTGGTTGCGCGCGATCTTCAACATTACCAACAAGTTTACCGCGATCAAATTCTGACGCTGCCGCATATTGCCGATATTGAAGCGCTGATGACGGTCGCGGCGGTGAAATCCGATAGGGTGCTGCCGCTATGACGCTCGATGAGACGGATTATGAAATTCTGCGCCAGTTGCAACGGGATGCGACCCAAACCGCGAGTAAGTTAAGCCGTAAGATGGATATCGGGCAGCCTGCGGTCTGGCGACGGATCAAACGTTTGCAGGACGCAGGGATCATTGCGGGGCGCGAATTGATACTGGATGCCGAAAAGGTCGGTTTCGGTGTGACTGTTTTCCTAGGCATAAAACTGGCGGCAAAGGGGCGCGTGAGCCTCGAGGATTTCGAGCGCACTGTGGGTGCGATCCCCGAGGTTCAGACCGTCGAGCATGTGCTTGGGCTTTATGATTACCGCCTGCGCGTTGTCGCGCGCGATTTGGCGGATTTTGAGCGGGTGTTGCGCCGCCGTATCATGGGCCTTCCGGGTGTCGGGAACGTCGAGGCCAATGTGTTGCTGTCAGAGGAACGCCTAAGCGGGCCGATCTGACGGGCGGGCCCCTAGGCCAAGTTCCATCAGCTTGCGCCGCACAGGGACCGCGCCATAAAGCGCCTTAATCCCTGCAACACGTAAGTCCTGCGCCAAACTGCTGCCGGCAATGGATGCACGGTTAAGCGCATCAATGCCAGTCACACGCATCCGCACATCGCGGTGGCGGGCGGCGTTATAGGCGTCCAGCATTGCGGGATTTCCGAGGTGATCGGGCGACTGAACCGCGAGGTCCAGCAGGCACGCAATATCAGCCAACGACATGTTCAGACCTTGGGCGCCAATGGGGGGCATCACATGGGCTGCCTCCGCGACAAGTGCGGTGCGCGGGCCGATCATGGTGTTGGTTATCTGGCTGATAATAGGCCAATGGCTGCGTTGCGATGCAAGGGTCAACGGGCCATAAATGCCGCCGGACCGCGCCGTCGCCGCATCGCCGAACGCAGTTTCGTTCAGTTTCGCCAATTCATTGATGGCAGCGCCATTGTCCATCCAGACAACGGCAGAGCAGGGCTTATCTCCATGATCTGGCAGCGGCACAAGCGTGAAGGGGCCACCGGAATTATGCACCTCGGTCGAAACATTGTCGTGGGGCGCGTCGTGGGTGACAGCGAATGTAAGCGCTTTTTGCCCGTAGCGTGTGGTCTTGACGGTGATGTCCGCTGCTTGGCGTACCGGCGAATTTCGCCCATCGGCCCCGATGATCAGGTCGCATTTGATCTGGCTGCCGTCGGTCAAGTTTACCAAGGCATAAGCACTGCGCACGACGGCGCTGGCAAAGCCAATTCCTATGCGCATGGTCACTGTGTCAAGCGCGTTGAGGCGTGCGATTATTTCACGGCGCAATAGCCAGTTGGGAAGGTTCCAGCCAAACGGATCATCCGAGATATCAGCGGCATCAAAACTGGCGGTGGTCCGGATTTCGCCACCTTGTCCGCTGGCATCGGCAATTTGCATCACTTGGAGCGGGGTCGCAAAAGAGGCCAGCCTCGGCCAGATGCCAGCGCGATCCAGAAATGCCCGAGCAGGTTGCAAGAATGCGGTCGTCCGCAAATCGGCCCCCGCGGCATTTTGTGCAGTCACCGGCGGCTGCGGGTCGATAAGCAAAACCGAAAAACCCGCGGTGCCAAATCCTGCCGCGGCCACAAGTCCGGCGATGCCGCCGCCGGAGATCACGATGTCATAACTTTGTCTGTCCATACACAAGACATAGGCCGATGGTTGCCTGCGCGAAAGGGGCTGCTTGCAAACTGCGACATTAGGGATGGCGGCACTTGTGGCACGTGGCCTGCTGGCGCTAGGGTGGCGCAATATGAAAGGCCAAATCATGCAAGACCACCCCGCCACGCAAAAGGACGCTTATGCGATGATCCTCGAGGCGATCGACCGTCATATCTATACGCCGGGTGATCGCTTGGTCGAAAGCGAACTGGCAGAGCGTTTTGGCGTATCGCGGACGCCGATCCGCGAGGCATTGCAGCGACTGGAAACCCAGAACCTGCTGACCCGCGATGGTCGGTCATTGATTGTCGCATCGCTTGACCACAATCAATTGGCGGAACTTTATGTGGTGCGCGGAGAGTTGGAGGGTCTGGCCGCGCGCCTTGCTGCCCGTCACGCAACACCTGAGGAGGTCGGTCTACTGCGTGATATGCTGGCAGAGGATCACAAACTTGTTGATGATCCCGCCGCGCTCAGCCGTGCCAACCGCAGATTTCACAAACAGATCCACCTCGCGTCGCACAATCGGTTCTTGGTGCAGCAGCTTGATCTTGTGCATCGCTCCATGGCGCTGCTTGCCACATCATCGCTGGCCGCTGAGGGGCGCATTGCAGGTACGCTCCAAGAGCATAGCGATATCGTGGCAGCGATCGAAGCAGGGGATGGCGACGCGGCATATACGGCGTTGCGGGCGCATATTTCCAAGGCGTTTGTTACGCGCTTGAAACTGGATGCACAGGCGGTGGAGGCTGGGCGGTAACGCCGCGCGGCAACAAAACGCCATGGGTTGTCTTGTCCCAATAATATGGTTTCCACGCCAGCTCGACCAAGCCTTTATACGCAGCGACAGCCGCAAGCGGGAAGTAAAGCTGTAGCGTGATCGCCCATTTGACAAGCCAGATTTTTCGGGCGGCGCGCAATGCAATGGCCGCCACAATCAGGTTGATTAACTCGGACGCGAAAAATACGCCAGCCAATGCCCAAAACCACATCGGTGAGAGGATATCAGCGAACGGATGGGCAATACCAAGTGGCAGCAACCAAAATGACCACAGCACCGGTGCCAGTACAAATTGTGACAAGGTTCCGGCAAACAAAAGCTGAAATCCCAAGAACCGTTTTGCACCCAGATCAACCCATAATTTGCGCGGCGAACGCATGTGGACGGCATATGTGATCGCATAGCCCTTGAGCCAACGTGACCGTTGCTTGATCCATGGCCAAAAGTGGCCGTTTGCTTCTTCTTGGGTGACGGTTTCGATCAATTCGGTCCGGTAGCCCGCGCGGGCAAGCCGGACGCCTAGATCGGCGTCTTCTGTCACGTTATGCGCGTCCCATCCGCCAAGCTCTTCGAGGATGTCGGCGCGAAAGAACAGGGTTGTCCCGCCCAATGGAACAACCAACCCTAACTTGTCCAGACCAGGTAAGAGCACGCGAAACCAGCTTGCATATTCAATGGTAAAACACCGCGTTAGCCAGTTGCTGCTATCGTTGTAGTAGTCCAGCACGCCTTGCAGACAGGCCACTTGCGGGCCGCGATTGGCAAATTGGGCTGCGACACGCTGAAGCTGGTCGGGGGCTGGCGCGTCCTCGGCATCATAGACACCGATGATGCTGCCTTTGGCGAAATCGAGGGCGAAGTTCAACGCGCGTGGCTTGGTGCGCAATGTGCCTTGCGGGACGACGATGGCGCGCATCCACATTGGGAGCACAGCTTGACCAAGCGCCTCTCGGGTTGTGATGTCGTCGCTTTCTGTCACGAGGCAAACATCGAGCAATTCCTTGGGGTAGTCGAGTTCGGACAGGCGGGCCAGCAAATGTTGCGTGATATGGGTTTCGCGAAACAACGGAACGAGCAATGTTATTTTGGGAAGCCGTGCGGGGACGGCGGGCGGCGGGGCCGCGTCGGCACGGTTTCGCAAGAAAACGACGGCAGCCAACCCTTTCAGCATGGTGGTCAAAACAAGCACGCAAATCGCCCAGATGCAAAGTGCGATGACGGTCCAAGCGGGCGCAAATACCGCAACCAATGCCAGACACATCAGCACGAAGGTACCCCACTGCAACGCGCGCCTTGCGTTCCACATGCGGCTACTTTGGTTCAGCGCAACCTTTGTTTCGGCAGCGTCGCAAAGTGTGGCCTCGCGAAGGCTGACGATTGATTTCTGCAAATAATCCTGCGTCGTAATTGCCATGCGGATCGGGCCAAAAATTGCGGTGAGCGCTGGTGTATAGCGGTCAAATTGATCTGGCTTGTCGGTGAGAACAACCACATCGCTGCCGATTTTGCGCCATGGCATAATACCAGAGCGGATGGTTTGCGCGGCCCCCCATTTATCCACCAGATCGAGATGCGGCGGGCTGTCAAACGGATTGATCACGCGGCATTGGTACAAGACTGAAAACGCATTTGCGATGCTGAATGACGGAACGCCGAAATTGGAGGTCAAAACATCAGCCACGCGAAGCCCTTGGCGTCGCGCAATCTGCACTGCGTCCCGCGCGTCGGCGGGCGAAATTAATCCTTCGGCAATGAGTGACGCGCTCAGTTCACCGATTTGATGAACCCGAGCGTCCGTCTGCCGGAAATCATGCTTGAAATGCGTCATGTTACCCTACTTCAGAGGATAGCATGCTTGTTTTAGGTTAATGGACTATTAACAGCCCTAGGAGGCTGCGCGGTGTTCCATGGCCTCGGCAAAGCGTTCAAACAGATAGAAACTGTCTTGCGGACCCGGGCTTGCTTCCGGGTGGTATTGCACACCGAACACGGGCCGATCAGCCATGCGGATACCACAGTTGGATCCGTCAAACAGCGACACATGCGTTTCGACGACACCCGCAGGAAGGGTCTGGCTGTCCACGGTAAATCCGTGGTTCATCGAGGTGATTTCGACCTTGCCAGTTTCGTGGTCCTTGACGGGATGGTTGGCGCCGTGATGGCCGTGGTTCATCTTTACCGTTTGCGCGCCAAGCGCGAGGGCAAGCATTTGGTGGCCAAGGCAGATACCGAATACAGGCAGATCGGTTTGGGCCAACACATCCTTGATCATCGGGACCGCATAGGTGCCCGTGGCTGCCGGATCGCCAGGACCATTGGACAAGAAAACACCATCGGGGTTGTGGGCCAACACGTCTTCGGCGGTTGCGGTGGCGGGCAAAACGGTGACGTCGCACCCTGCCGATGCAAGACACCGCAGGATATTGCGTTTCGCACCATAGTCGATCGCAACAACCTTGTATTTGGCTGCGGTCTGCGGGGTGTAACCATCGGGCCAAGCCCACCGCATTTCATTCCAGTTATACGATTGCGCGCAGGTGACGTCTTTGGCCAGATCCAAGCCTACGAGGCCAGCGAAATCTCTTGCTTTCTGAACCAAGGCTGCAATATCGAAAACCCCGTCTGGGTTATGGGCAAGCGCCACATGCGGGGCGCCTTGCTGCCGGATTGCGCGGGTCAGGCGGCGGGTATCCACGCCGCCCATGCCGATGCGCCCGCGCGCAGCAAGCCAAGGCCCAAGTTCCCCCGTAGCGCGCCAGTTTGACGGCGTCGTTGGATCCCATTTGACGATCATACCTGCGGAGACGGGATCAGCGGTTTCGTCGTCTTCGGGCGTCACGCCCGTGTTGCCGATATGTGGAAAGGTAAAAGTTACGATCTGTCCTGCATAAGACGGATCAGTCATGATTTCCTGATAGCCGGTCATTGCTGTGTTAAAACATAGCTCGGCGGATGTTTCGCCCGTTGCGCCAAAGCCGTGTCCATAGAACACGGATCCGTCAGCCAATGCCAGACAGGCGGTGGGTTTCATCGGTTCAGATTGCGCCATCTTCATACATCCCCATGCAGCCAAATTGGTGTGGGGTGTACGGCTGCTGGCAGGCCGGGTCAAGGTGTCAAATACGTTTGAAACAACGCGAGGACGGGCATCTCGTAGTGGTTGTCAGCAAGGGTACAAGGCAGTATGTACGGCATTCTGAAATTGTGAGTTAAGGGACGACCGATGGACATGCGTGACCGGATTACCGCCGCACTAAAAGATGCGATGAAATCAAAAGAGGTTGAACGCCTTTCGACGCTGCGGCTGATCAATGCGGCGATCAAGGATCGTGACATTGCATTGCGTGGCACCGACAGCGAAGACACCGGCGTCAACGACGCGGACATCCTTGCGATCCTTGGCAAGATGGTTAAACAGCGCCAAGAAAGCGCACGCGCCTATGAAGAGGGCGGGCGGCTTGAGCTGGCTGAAAAAGAGCTGTCTGAAATCAAGATCATCGAAGATTACCTGCCGCGCCAATTGACCGAAGCCGAGGCTGAAGCCGCTGTGGACGCCGCGATTGCAGCCGTCGATGCCAGCAGCATCCGCGACATGGGCAAAGTTATGGGCGAGCTGAAGGCGAAATATACCGGCCGGATGGATTTTTCGAAGGCAGGCCCCTTGGTAAAAAGCCGATTGGGTTAACTCCAATGCGAAAAGAACCTACCGGATTGGCCATGTCAGTCCGGTATTTTTATGCCTTGTACAAGGGCGCGCTTTAGCTCGTCGTATAATGCAAGCCGTTCGCTGACATCCAGAAATGCCCCGATTTCAACCTCACGATCGCCGCCACGTAATGTCAGGTAATTCTCAACGGGGCCGTCGGATGGATGCAGGTGGACTTGCGCCCAATAACGATTGGTTTCCCAGATTTGGGCAGGGCGTTTGGGGGTGTGTCGGACCAGCCGAACAGTGTCACGGGTTGCCGTGAACACTTCGAGTGTTTCGCCGGACCGATAACTCTTGGTGATCGCAAACCAAAGCCCCCATGCCGTCACTGCGAAAAACGGCAAGATGCCCCAAAGCACGGATTGTCCAAGAAGCGCCATCAGGGGCAGGGCGATGACCACTGCCGTCGCGCCAAAGAAAAGCACAAAGTCTTTTTTCAGCAATGAACGATAGGGCCAGAGGCTTAGTTCCCAGCCATCGGCGCACGTTTCGGATTTTTTCCACTCATAGGGCATAACGCAGACATAGCCTGTGCTTGGAATGCGTCCAACGCGGTGATGGGTCGCGGGCACAAAAAAACGGCCCCGTGTTTCCAGCGGGGCCGTTTGGATATTCATATTTGGCGCCTCTTAGTGAGAGTGGCCCTTGTCCCAATCAGACTGCTTTGGCAGCGTTTCGAACGTATGCTCTGGTGGTGGGCACGGCAGTGTCCATTCCAGCGTATCTGCATATTCGTTCCATGGGTTGTTTTCTGTCACCCGCTTACCGCGCGTCAGTGTCCAAGCCATGACCCCAATAAAGAACACAAACGACGCGAACGACAGGAATGCACCCCAAGACGAGATGTAGTTCCATGTTGCGTAGGCATCCGGATAGTCGATGTAGCGACGTGGCATGCCCTGACGGCCCAAGAAGTGCTGTGGGAAGAATGTCAGGTTTGCACCGATGAACATCGCCCAGAAGTGCAGCTTACCCGCCCATTCAGGATACATGCGGCCCGACATTTTCGGCAGGTAAAAGTAAATACCCGCAAAGATCGAGAACACGGCACCAAGTGACATCACATAGTGGAAGTGCGCCACAACATAGTATGTGTCGTGGTAAACGCGGTCCACGCCAGCTTGGGACAATACGATGCCAGTCACGCCACCCACGGTGAACAGGAACAAGAAACCAAGCGCCCAAAGCATCGGGGTTTTGAATTCCACTGATCCGCCCCACATGGTCGCAATCCAGCTAAAGATCTTGACCCCCGTAGGCACCGCAATGACCATTGTGGCCAGCATGAAATACGACTGCTGTGTCAGCGACATACCAACGGTGTACATGTGGTGCGCCCAAACGACAAAGCCCAGAACACCAATCGCAACCATCGCGTAAACCATCGGCAAGTAGCCGAAGATTGGCTTGCGCGAGAATGTTGCGATCACGTGTGACACGATACCAAAGCCAGGGATGACGATGATGTACACTTCTGGATGGCCAAAGAACCACAAGATGTGCTGATACAAGATGGGATCACCGCCGCCTTCTGGCTGGAAGAAGGTGGTGCCAAAGTTGCGGTCAGTCAAAAGCATCGTGATTGCGCCCGCCAAAACCGGCAGCGCCAGAAGGATCAGCCACGCGGTCACGAAGATCGACCACGCAAACAACGGCACCTTGTGCAATGTCATGCCAGGTGCGCGCATGTTCAGGAAGGTGGTGATCATGTTGATCGCACCCAAGATCGACGACGCCCCAGAAAGGTGAACCGCGAAAATCGCGAGGTCCATGGACATGCCAGCCTCGGAGGTGGACAGCGGCGGGTACAAGACCCAACCGACACCGGACCCCAACTGACCATTACCACCCGGAGACAGCATGGATGCGACACCCAAGCTTGTGCCAGCCACATACATCCAGAACGACAGGTTGTTCAGGCGCGGAAACGCCATGTCAGGCGCGCCAATTTGAAGTGGCATAAAGTAGTTACCAAAGCCGCCAAATAGCGCGGGGATAACAACAAAGAACATCATCAAAACACCGTGGTAGGTGATCAAGACGTTCCATAGGTGGCCGTTTGGCGTACATTCTGACGTTGCATCCGCAATGAAGCGCGCGCCCTCGGTACACATGTACTGAACACCCGGTTCCATAAGCTCAAGACGCATATAGACGGTGAAGGCGACAGAAATGAAGCCCACGACGCCTGCGACGAAGAGGTAAAGAATACCAATGTCTTTGTGGTTTGTGGACATGAACCACCGGGTAAAGAAATTCCGGTTGTCTTCGTGATCATGGCCGTGAATGGCTGCATCTGCCATGTGGCTCTCCTCAGTTTAGCTACATCTGGCAAGGGGCTCGAGTCGGAATGGCCCCTTGGTTGCTTGCGTTCTAGTGCACGGCGTCCTTCGGGGCAATATTTCATCGCATCCTTACACTGGGTTAATTTGGCGCACCCCTGATCAAAAAAAAAGAAGTTTGGATTTTCTGCGGATTCACACTGTAGAAACCATTGTTGTCGTAAGACCTTGATGGAATAGATATGGGGCTAACGATGAAGGGTTTGCGTTTTTACGGTTGGATGGCGCGGTTGGGCGGGCGACAGCTGCAATCAAAACTGTTGATGGTCGGCTGTTTGGTGCCGGTTGTCTCTGTCATCGGCATCATGCTTTTGCAGTCCGTTGAGCCAAGATATATCGGCTTCGGGCTGACCCAGCATGCGATCATCGCTATATTGTGCACCATGATCGCAAGTTTTATGGTCGGGGTTGCGATTGTGCACCTTATGCGGCCCGTCAACATGACCGCTCAGGCGATCCGCACCTATAGCCAATGCAGGGCAACACCGGATTTACCTACTCAATTCGGGGATGATGTCGGGGTGATGATGGCGGATGCGCAAACGACATTGGTGCAGCTAGAAGGGGCTCTGGCGCACCTCGATCGCTTTGATCCTGTCACAGGCGTATTGAACCGTACCGGCCTGCTGGCCCATTTGCGGGGGCAACCGACAGACGGTTTTGTACTCCTAGCAATCCGGCTGACGAACGGACATCGCGCGAGAAAGACCTGTGAGCCCTGCCATTATGACCAATTGCATCAGGTGCTGGTGAAACGGATGGCATCGCAATTTGGTACAAATCTGCGCGCGCGCATCAGTGATCTGGACTATATCATTCTCATGCCAGACACGGCCGAACCGCTTGATGCAAAAGTGTTTCGGTTAAGGGCGTCATTGGACGGTATGTCAGAAGAAATCGGTTTGGGTCTGAATAGGGTCACACCGGAACTGATGGCCGGCTTTGCGCCTTTGGACTTTGACGTGGCTGCTGCAATCGACAATGCAATGGCCGCAGCACGGATGGCAACTTTATCCAGTCCAATTGCAGTGCATTCCGCCCAAGGGCAAGATCGGCTCCGTGACGATTTTATGCTTGAAAGGGATTTGCGCAAGGCAATCTCGGATGATGAACTTGTCCTGCATTATCAACCCGTTATGGATATGTCCCGCGCTGATCCCGTCGGGGCAGAAGCATTGATCCGTTGGAATAGCCCAAGCCGCGGTATGGTGCCTCCAAACAGTTTTATTCCGTTGGCCGAAGCATCGGGGCTGATTGATCCAATCGGGATGTGGGTATTGCGGAATGCCTGTCTGGACCTTGCGAAATGGGGACATGGCAAAACCATCGCAATTAACCTCGGCGCACGTCAATTCATGGATCCACATTTGGACAAGCATGTCGCCGAGGCGATTGCCGATGCGGGGATCCGCGGGGACCAGCTCGAGATCGAGTTGACCGAAACCGTCGCGACGGTTGATCATCAATACACCCAACGGACGTTTCATAAGCTACGCGATATGGGCGTGCGCATTGCCATTGATGATTTCGGAACCGGATATGCATCCATGAGCATGCTCCACAAGTTGCCGTTCCAAAAGCTCAAAATTGATCGGGAATTCGTTGCCGGTGTTGATCATGCCCGCGATTGCCAAGCGATTTGTTCGGCCTTGATTGCGTTGGGTAACGGTTTGGAGATTGAGGTCCTTGCGGAAGGGACCGAAACCGCTGCTGAAGTGAGCTATTTAACAAGCAAAGGCTGTAACCTTTTTCAGGGCTACTATTTCTCGCGTCCGGTCCCTGTGGATCAAATCACGACGGTGTTCCAATCGCTTTCGCAGCGAGCAGCAGGCTAAGCAGTTGTGCGGGGTGGAAAGCTTGCTTCAAAACCTTGACGCAAGGCGGTATCAAGATCAGCCATTGTGACTGGCAGGCCAAGATCAACAAGCGATGTCACACCGTAACCGCTGATGCCGCAAGGAACGATGCCGTCAAAATGCGTTAGATCGGGTTCCACGTTGATCGACAATCCGTGAAAGCTGATCCATTTTCGCAGACGAATACCAAGTGCCGCGATCTT